>Ga0209390_10010995_pt1 | contig 10481 bp, 11 predicted proteins | sample BON01_FD_187212 | JGI IMG/M metagenome (GOLD analysis project Ga0209390, IMG submission 187212) | Freshwater microbial communities from Lake Bonney liftoff mats and glacier meltwater in Antarctica - BON-01 (SPAdes) (version 2) | ecosystem: Environmental > Aquatic > Freshwater > Ice > Glacier... | reverse complement strand
CACACGCACACGCACACACACACACACACGCACACGCACACGCACACGAACACGAACACATACACATACACATACACATACACATACACATACACATACACATACACATACACATACACATACACATACACATACACATACACATACACATACACATACGAACACGCAGAGGCACATGCACATGCACACGCACGCACACGCACGCACACAATCATGTGCACACACGTGTACTTGTATGGATATATTACACACTGAGTAAATTCAAATCTACACGACTGCTAGATTAAGAAGCGTGACACCAGTCCTGCCCCCCCTCTTTCTTTCTTTCTGTGGTGTTGAAACCCCAACTTAATCACCTAGGACCCAAGAGACTGTCCCGGACAGTTGCCCACCTACTTATGGTGGTGGACCTGCTAGTGGTAAAACCCGTCTGCAATATTTGCGGGCTGGCCTGCATCCTTGGGCAAACCAGCTCCGCAGACAAGTCTCCTTAATTTCCACGGAATTTAGCGCCCAGTCGGAAAATTGCCACCCCACTAGGGTAGGCAAGGAACCATAGGTCTCAGGTATCCGTCCGACTACCCAAATTCCAAAGAACACAGCGCCATGTTTAGCGACACATCATCCATCGACCATGTAGTCATGAGAGAGTTTGTGAGCGGACTGCCTAGATACCACTTAGCTATCAAGGGAGTTCGCGAGCAGTTCGTGGCTTTTGGACAAATTTCAGGACTTTAGAATAGGATTTTCTATGACCTTTACCACTGAACACGAGAACTGCCGTTTGAGGATTATTTTTTTGGTCGAAGCTTATCGACAAGCTTAAGAAGAAGCGCCACGTTGGTGAGTGCTTACTATTTGTTGAGATCAAACCTCACATGCACATACTTCGTGTGTGCGGTCTCAGATATTCACGGCGATCACCCCCATCAAGTCTCTGCTGGTTATGAGCCCTGCTGCGTAGTACAGTATCAGAAAGAATGCGTTCTAGGAGTCGCTGAGCGGAGGGATATGGACAAAACTGGTTACAGGTATTATGCTTTGGGCGATTGGGCATTACCCAATCAGCACGTAGACAACATCTGGAAATTTGACACCAAACATTCAGACATACAGGCATTGGGCGCTGTACTAGCGCGGTACTCCTGCTGAAATTCTGAGTCGCACAGGCACCACTCTGAATATGCAGCCAGCCGTGGGAAAAGCAAAGAAAACGACAGGCATTCTCATGGGCGCTGAAACAATCGATCAGCATGGCAAATCCTTTATTCTCGCCGTACCAAATGTGTCTGTGTACGACCAAGGTAAATCTGACAGTCTAATTTCGGCTGGACGCCTAAAGGAGGCGGGCTACAACGTGAATCTCAGGATCTCCGATGAAGTTCTCATGGACGGCTTCGCCCTGGCTACCTTTCCTCTCTACGGGGGTAGTATTACTACTCCAAACAATCTCACTGTGGTTGTCGTGGAGTACGCAGGGCACACATGGCCCAAAGTCCAAGCAATTTCAAGGCCAGTCAGTCATTTGGAGTTCTACATTTTATCCATCTCACGCATGCCGAGCGGATATAGGCAAGCGTGACAGCAAAACTTCTATTTGATTGAGGTTGCTTTTATTACTTCGTAAGAAATAGTCTAGTAGCTTTGCTGGAAGCTTTATGTGCTCAACAGTAGCTCTTTCGAGAAAAAAAAGCCATAGCTCAGCAAGAGAAAACTGAAAAGGCTCATTGCAAACTCTCTGCCCAAGAGAAATCAATCTTGAATTCTGATTCTGTCCTCGACTCGGACACACTGCACTTCAGTCCTATCACTGACACAGTGGACCCTACTTCCACTATCATTGAATCGTTGGCACCTTCATGAATTCGCAGCGTCAAGTGTCAGTTTTGCTTACTCGTCTCTCAAACCTTCCTTCCCTACTTCTGTGATTGAGGAAGATATGCCTCTCGGCAACAAAAATTCTCGCTATCAGTCAGGCTTCAACGAAAATGCAGCTTTCTGAAATTATAATGACACCTCTTTCGCACTTGTTATGACCCAGCGCGATCAACCAACCGCTACTCATTCACCGCCAAACACTGATCTAAGAATGGATTGAGCAAACGCCTGTTTTCTTGGACGACTACCTTCTCTGAATCGATATTTTCTTTTGATCCTCGACAAAGGTACAAAGTATTGGGCCACTTACCCCCGTAAAACACGAGGCACAGGGACTCCAGTCGAAGGACTGAAATGGTACATTACTACAACAGGCTGTACACCTCGCTACTTGTACATTGACAACGCAAAAGAGTTCACCTCGCAAAAAATGGTTAATTTCTGCAGTGAACATAACATCGTCTGGCAATCTGTGGTCGCGACCGACAACCACACCATGCAGTGTCGCGTTGAAAGTGTTATTGACTGCTCAAAGCAACACAGCCGTGTCGCACTCGTGTGCGCCAACGTGCATACCCGTTGTTGGCCATACGAAACAATCGCCTTTACGTGCAAGGAAAATGTTCTGTGGGCAAAACATGACAAACATGGTAAATGGACAACTGCCAACGATCGCATGCAATCTGCTTTTGCAGGCTCATTCAAAAGTGTTGCCATACCTTTTGGCTCTTGTGTGATGAAATATTTACCTTTAGAACATCTTTTGGTCAAGAACGGATCCTTCGGAGATCGTTTATGGCACCGTCGTGTCGACCACGACACGCCGTGTATTTGCATGTATTGTATCACCTCAGGATCTCAACTCCTTGTCCACGACTTCAAATCATACCCTAACGGATTCCCTTTTTGAGATCCCTCGTGCCTACTACGGTGCACTCCAGTCTTTTTAAAGGATTTGGCTAAAATGCATATTGATGATGCTCATGACGACAACCACAGGCTAGTTGCCGAAGAAACAGCTTTTCACGCTAATAAGCGCGCACAGACGCGAGCTGCCGATGCAGCAAAGATCCTTGACGACCCCATCATACTGACAATTTCTTCAGATGACCAGACTGAAAAGTCGATCAAAATTCCGGTGATACCTATGAACGTGTAATCAAACCACGCGTCAACACGTGCCTCCGACGAAATCGCCCTTCATGACGATTTAGCAAATCACAACGAACTTGCCATTGCCCGAGCTTTCTTACGACACTCGCTTGAATTTGTGTTACCTCCTCAAAACAGACCAGATGTGATGGGCGAGATGTGCGTCATTGGTGTTGACACCAAGAAGTTGACCAAAACCAAAGCAGTTTTGATTGTCAAATTTCTGACACCACAATCTCTCAAGGATTACACCGTGTGAATGCATTGCACTAGTCTCGAGCCCAAACCTTGTCTCGGCCAAGGTGCTGACCTTAGTATTCTTACCGCTATAAGATTTACACTTCCACAAGCAAAGTCATTGTATGACATAATTGACATTGGGGTTCCTGTCATGTCTGCCGCCGACATCACAAGAGCCATGTTGGCTGATTTCGACAGCATGAAAGGAGGGTCCGTATTTGATGCCACCCAAGTCGACTCCTTTGACAATGAGACACCACAGCGAAACCCTTTCAAGGGCACAATTTTCGATCGGTGCGTGACCCAATTGGTTATACCCAAGCCACTCCCGATGCTAAACACCATGGCCAAGCCATGCGTAGCCCCATGCGCACAGAACGGATCAAAAGAATGTGTCTTGAGATGCAAGGATTTTGGAGTCGAAGAGTCTTTCAGAAAGTCTCACGGACATCTTTCACTCCCCAAGACAGGGTGTTCAGCACTCGCTTCCACTACAAGATTAAACGGAAAGGGGGTGAATTCGACAAATGTAAAGTCCCACTCGTAGTACAAGGTCAACACATGAAATGCAAAGGTGCTGACGGAGTCGGCGATTACGACGACGCTTTCAGCCCAGTGCCTGCTACTATCGGTTTGTGATGATGATGATTGCTTTTACTACTATAAAAAGTGGTTCAGTACCCTTGATTGAGGGTCTAAGCGCTCAAATCTGTTATTTTAGATTTGAGATTATCGGTGGTTTTGCGTTCACATCTTTTGCTTTTCTTCTTCGAAAGAAAAAACATGTTAAAGAAGAAAGCAGTCAGTCCAAGATCTCATCCCGCCTCCTAGCATGTTCATACGCATGTGTACTTTGTCAACATATACGAATACATATATGCCGAGATTCAGTCCATCTGGATTCTTTGGGCCCTCCAGGTGTCTCATCCCGACCCCTGGGCTCACAACTGAGTACCCCATATGTGCAGTATGTGTGTGTGTATGTATATACACATTGTGTGTGTGTGTGTGTGTATACACACACATACACCCACGTACACTCCCACCCGCGTAAAATATAGAGAAGACACAGACAACACCCTAATCTCTCCTTCTGTCAAAAATAGCCCCCCACGCCAAGCAACAAGTGCCCTCATAGACTCGAAGTAATAAAAGCAACATCAATCAATCATGATCTAGCTGAACCCCCCCCACCCTCGTTCCCCAACGCTGAATGAACAAACTGCACATATACGAGCGCACTGGCATATGCACACCCTGTGGCGAGCGTGTACGCAAATGTGTACGCTGATGTCACAACACCTGTTTAACGTACACACCTGCACATGCATGGTGCTCAAAACACCTGTCGAAATGCATGCATGCTCATGGCAAAAAATGTACATGCACCCGTGCATGCGCGCCTATGCAACGGTGCAGAAACGTTTTTGCCAGGGAAACTATTGCGAACTTATCTTGAGTCTTGCATGAGCATCGTGCAGGCTATCGTTTGACGCCTACCCTGCTGCTTTCTCGATGAAATCAGTCGTCTGACGCTGTTCGCTCAAGGCATCCGTCCAAATCCACGCTAGTTCATGACGCGGTTGCTGCTGCGGTGTCGCACAAGCATCATTCGATCATCTGCGTTGGTGCATGTCTCATCCAGTTTGTGTATGGTTCGCATTCGAAACGTGGCCACGGGGCTGACTTCATCAAAAAATCTATTTTCGCCATTTTTTTGCGCGAGTTTTTCTTCGCACTGTTCTCAGTCTTGCCCCCACCTCGACATGGTTACTGATTATGACGACATTTCTCAAGCCTTTGTACAAGGTGAATTGCTACCCGGGGACAGTCACAATGGAAACGTATGTTTCCCTTCCACCGGGTTACGAAGAGGATTCTCGATACATTTATCGTCTCCTCAAGCCACTTTATGGCATGCCGTCAGCCGCCCGTGCGTGGAATATGACTATGAGCACTTCCCTGGAAAGAGAAGGCTGCAAAACTGTGGGTTTCGAAAAGAGTATGTGGCGAGTCGTTGCTGACGGCCACCGAATTCCACTCGGTGCGCACATCGATGATTTCGTCATCGCTTGCGCCAATCGGCCAGTCCTAGATACTTTCCGAAAGAGTCTTTTGTAGGCATTCGAGGGCACATATAAAGGACCCTTGAAACACTACCTTGGATGTGAAATCGCCCATGACCACGTCGCTGGCACCACTATTCTCTCTCAAAAGCATTACGCCAAAGAGATTTTGCGATCATATGGATTTTGGGATATTTTACCGAGCAACACACCTATGAAACCCAACACTCGCCTTTCAAAAGATGACTGTGAGCCCAACCCCAAACCTGACTTCCACCGCCACTATCATAGCATTGTCCACAGCCTTGGTTTCCTTGTCACTATGGCCCACCCCGATTTGGCTTAGTCCTATTCTGAACTCAGCAAATATGTCCAGTTCCCTGGCATCGCACATATGGAGGCGGCTGAACACGTTTTACAATATCTGTGTGACACTTGGAATGAGTCTATTGCATACACTCGCGGCTCCCGAACTCTGGGGCTAGGTTGACGCAGATTGGGCTGGCGACACCGATACCCGCCGCTCACACACTGACTACACTAAGTTCTTATGATGAATGGTGGACCTATCTCTTGGAAGAATCGCCGTCAAGACAATATTTGTCTACCTCCGAAGCCGAATTATTTGCCGCCAGCCAAGCCAGGCAAGAGGCTCTCTATCTTCATGAAACCCTCAAAGATTTTGGTTATCAGCAATTGAATGCAACTGAAATCTATGAAGACTGGCCTGTGTTGTAATGAGTGAAAATCTAGTACGCCGAATGTTTTTGCGCCACATTGACATCCGCCGTTATTTCGTGCGCGAACTCGTCAAGGCTAGTTTTGTCAAATTCATCCCTTTGCGCACACATACAATGGTCGCCGATGCCCTCACCAAGTCCCTGCTTTCGTCTGCCTTCATCGGCCACCGCCGCGTCATGATGGGCCAAACACCTTTTGCTTTGAAGTTTTTGCACCCTTAGTTTATTTATTCTGGCCTTCAAATTGTTTTTTTTTAATTATTTTTCCCGATTAATATTTTCTTGGGTTGCTCAATGTGTTCTACAAATGCCCACATTGCGCCATGGGGAGAGCGACACATCATCCATCGACCACTTAGTCATGAGAGAGTTCGTGAGTGGACCGGGAGAAATTTCGATTTGCGATTTTTTTTTGATTTGCGAAATTTCTCCCTTGTTCACGGCGAATTTGGCAACCATGGCTCCATGGACTTCAAGTTGGCGCTAAATGGAAGAGACGACGGCAATCCTTTGTCTGTCCGGATGTGAGCTTTTGGCAGGGCGTACATGCTGACCAGCTTGGAGCTGAGCCGCAGTTTCAAGTTTGGACAGATAAGGTACCATTCAAGTTCTAGTTTCTTCCCTTCAGCGCCATTTCCTTTGAGCCATTGCTTTGACAACAAATCCCATACTACTTAGGCCAATTCTAATGGGGCTCTATCAAAACTGAATTTCCAGGTATCTGGACGTATCTCCGTCGTGATGTCGACATTTTTCAGTATTTGGGCTTTCTTACGGGCGCTCCGACAACGAATTTTGGCATGTCTCAATCGAGATACCGGGTTTTGACTCTTTTCCGCGCAACGAAAAACTCTGTGGTAGTCTATAGAGCAAGTTTGCTCTACAAATTGGGATACCTATTTCGTAGTACACTATTTGTACCTGCAGATTTTTAAAACATGTTTCGCCCCAACTTGAACCATCGTCCAGATCGAGCGGTTGCGTTTTCGACATGTTTGGTCAATGATGACATGGAATAAAAATATATTCGGCCTCAAAAAACAGTGCACCAACCGGCGTGAAAACACCTTGTACAAAAAAGGGGAGGCAGATTGTATTTTCGCCCAAAGTGCCCCCAGGTCCTGAGGGACCCACCCACCTCCTTCTCCCAATCGAAAAGACACGATTCGAGTAGGGCTTATCGACAGTTGGATTCCAGAGGGAGCCTCATCTTTTGGGATTTCGTTTCGTTCGAGAATGTGCCGTGCGGTAGCACTGATTCGTAGGCTCGACAAATCGTCTGATCCCTTTGGCAAAAGAGCCCTATTTCCTTTGGCAAAAGAGCCCTATTTCCTTTGCCAAAAGAGCCCTATTTCCTGTGGCAAAAGAGCCCTATTTCATGTATTATTAATTGCGGAGTGGTTTAAATACCAAGCGGCTCCCGCGGAATCCCGGGTTCGATTCCCGAGATAAAATCTCCAGACTTCGGTTATAGCCGACCCGCTGTTTGGTAACATCAGTTCACCATCATTATAACCGGTTATAGCCGACCCGCTAGGTGACATCAGTTCACAAAGTTCAAGTTTGTACGCTGGCTTCTTTCTTTCAAAAGCACCGTGACCAGATGATGATGATTGCTTTTATGACTTTTAACAGTAGTTTAGTACTCTTTATTGAGGGTTCATGTAGTTCAAACTGATGGGAATTTGAGTTCTTAGGGTTTAGACGCAATCCAACCGACGACCTGATTTAACTGTCAATCCGGATTGACAGTCAAATCAATCCGGGATTGACAGTAAAACTCGCTCTGACCAATGAGCCACGCTTGCACGTGAGGTCGGATCTATTGAAGGTACGTTTTTATTTGACTCATACTCTAGAACTCGGTTTCTTTATCGCACTCCTCGGCAACAGATGCAATTAACACGACGAGAACACCCATGATGACTGATATCAACGTCCAGGATAAGGGGTTTGTTGAAGGCACAGTGAGGGCGGTCACCATGGATCCTGAGAAGGGTTGGCAGGAGATGCACTACCAGTACATGCAGCCACACCTGCAACAGTATAAGACTGATTGTGAAAGTTAATTGACTAAATGATGAGTGAGTGAGCAATTTGTACCAGAAGTGCTCACTTACCTATTTGATTATTGGACCGTGACTCTATGACCGCTTTGTTATCGTGGCAAAAAGATATTGCGCTGTATTCAAACATTTGACACAAATTCCGAAATAAATGAATTTTTAAGCACCAAGAAACCCCTCGCTTTGAGCAAGGAAACCTTCCAACCTCGCCGATTTGACCCCCCCCCATTGGTTTTTGGTTTTTGGTTTGCATACCGCCACAAAGCTAGCACTCCAATTACATCAGGAACGCATACAAGTGGTGCGCAGTAATAAGGTGGTCCGCGGACTCCCGACCGAATCGAACGGCATCCGCGCAATGGACCTTGGATTTGAAGACATACGCATACGCAGATATGCAAACGAGGAATTGGTCTTTTTTTCTTTCTTTCTTTCTTTAGTTGCGAAGACCCAACCTAATCATTGGATTAAGCGGATGTCGAACACCCGATTAAACACTTAGGACCCAAGAAACTGTTCCGGACCGGAGGACCGGAGGCTACCTAGTTTAGGGTAGACCCAAACAGATCCCCTCTCTTTGACAAAAAAAAATTCTAAATCCCATGATGGGGGTTTTGGTCTCTTCTACGGAATACATTTACGACTGTCTAGCCCACGAAAGAGATGGTCGAATTCTACAAAAGAGATGATCTAATACTATGCATGCATGCACAACACGCAACAATATAGTGCCGATGCAACTAGAAAGCAGAGGTGTACGTGATATTGTGTGTTTGATGGGCAGCACTTTAAGACAAGTATACGTTTTCTTATTTTATTGAAGGAGCGCAGGAGAGGAGAAATTGGAGTGGGAAGTAGGCTGCAGAGAGGACGAGAGAAAAGCCCACCTGAGATCCAAGATTCCTCTCTATTTTCAGTGACTCTCCTTTTCCCCTCAAGTTTGGTGTCGGGCTCTGCTGTAAGAAACTCTCATCTTAACTTCAGACATAATGATGTACAGATAGGCTTATGTGTGCGCGAAGGTGTGTGTGAGCGCGCTAATGCAGATTGACGTCGTGACTGTATTCCAGAATGTTTCTTCCGTTTTATTAACAGCGCGCAAGGTTGCGTCAGTCAATGTATTATCACAGTACAATCAACGCTGAATTGAACGGAAACGTACGCATACATTCGACCACGCATATACTCACGCATACAGACATTGAGGCAGACGAGCCTTGGTGCTTTGCGTGAATGTGCTGTGGAAGGATGGCTCTTTATTCAAAACATAGTGCCTCTAGATGACTGAGAGATTCACGGGGCGCAGATTTCTTCAAGACTTTGGGTGAAGCTCCCCTGCCGGGGGAGGTGACGAATCTGCTTGCCAGCAGATGTGGATGTGTTGGCAGGTGCGGGCATCGTCACGGTGACCAGCTTGGTGGGAGTCTTGCAATTGGCCGGCGCCGGGTTCAGCGGCCGTGCATGCTCGTCCCGAATCGGTGTGCAGCACCTCGGCATGCGCGCTCCGTCACAGTCGTCTGGGCGGCGCCATGACCAGCATGCTGATAGTTCCCTCAACTCTGACTGCACGAGGAGCGGGCCCAAGCCGAAATGCTTGGTGTTGACCCGTGACTCAGAGCTCATTGTTTGTTCGAACACACCTGAAGGAACACCCAGATGGGATCGTCATCAATGCGTCATACAGACCGTGTCACGCCAACGGGTGTGCTGGAAAAAGTCAACAGTGAAATATTCCAAATGAAAATAATCAAGCGTGACTTTCCTCGCCATTGGTGCGCGATTTAAATATCACCACTAGTGCCAAAACTACTGCAGACTATCCAAGAATCTTGAAACTTCATTCTGTCTGATGGTAACGAAACACATTGAGTTGAGGACGCTTTGATTGAACCGGACATCCAACAGAGTGCATGCTGGTTTCACACCCCAGACTATCGCACAGCCCCCGCACCCCACCCCATCCAACCCGCTCTTTCTTCACTGTCTCCCTCCTTTCCATACAATAAGCCATCAAAATCCACGCGAGCCCATGATGCAGTTGCGGCCGCGTTACCGCACAAGCACCATCTGATCATCCACGTTAGTGCAGGCCGGATCCAGCTCATTGTTTGGTGTTCCTTTCATTACTTCATACAAAAAGCAACATCAAGCAAAAAGCTGGTGTTTGGCAATACCTCTGTAATTGAAAATAACTAATGAAAATGATACTTCTATTACAGCCAATCCCATTTGGGGTGTCATTTTCGAAAGCTCAAAGCTCAAAGCTCGAACGTCTCTTTTGCCACGTTTCGATGAAAAGAGACGTTCGAGCTTTGAGCTTTGAGCTTGAAACAGCATTC
>Ga0209390_10010988_pt1 | contig 10488 bp, 8 predicted proteins | sample BON01_FD_187212 | JGI IMG/M metagenome (GOLD analysis project Ga0209390, IMG submission 187212) | Freshwater microbial communities from Lake Bonney liftoff mats and glacier meltwater in Antarctica - BON-01 (SPAdes) (version 2) | ecosystem: Environmental > Aquatic > Freshwater > Ice > Glacier... | reverse complement strand
ATTCTAGTCACTGTCAGATTCATAAAGGGCGCCTTTGCATTCTTTTTTGGGCGGGGGCTTCGAGGGGCTTTCCTCGTAAGACGGAAAATGCATCAAACTCTTAGAGCCCCCTTTCTTACGCTTCAACACCGTGCTCTTGGCCGCGGCCTGGGCCGTCGCCGGCCTGCAGTAGGCATCCATGTTGACCATTTTTGGATGCTTAGACGACGCTGCTGGCCCCTCCCTCCCTCCCCTGCTCTTCCCAAACCCTCGCGGGCCCAACCCTATGGCGTTATAAATTTCAGCTTTCAAAGGGGCCGGTAAAGAATCACGTGCCCCCTTCGAAGGCTTCCCGCGCGCACGGGGCCCGGCGGCAGGGACGGCAGGGAGAGCTGTGTTCTCGCAAAACGCGCCTGAGACTGCTGCTGCTCCTGCTCCTGCTGCTGCTGCTGCTGCTGCTGCTATGCCCGTAGCTGCAGGTTTCAACCCGAGGGGGATACGACGGCGGGGAGGGGAGAGAGAGCGGGGTAGGCCGAAGGCTGCGGAGGCTGATGCTCCTGCTCCTCGTCCTGGTGCGGGTGCTGGGGGTGGTGCTGCTGCTGCTGCTGAAGCTGCTGCTGCTGAGCTGCAGCTGCTGCCCCCCATTCCCGCCCGCATGCCAAGAAGTCATCCACTTCGGCCAACCCTTCGAGGAAGAACTCCACAAAATCACGGGGATCGTTGTCGGGGTTGTCGGAGAAAATCATCGCCGCGCGGCGCATTGCCTGAACTAGTGGTGTACCTAGCACCTGGCCTCTCATTCGCTTCTTTCGGGCTGGAGACGTCCAGGCATCCTCCTCAGTGCTGCTGGTTGCTCGTCGCGTGGGGAAGGGCGGCGTGGACGTGGCCAGGCTGGAAGCCTGGGAGTTGTCGGACATGATGATGATAATGATGAGGGGCGTAAGGGAAGCCTGTGGTGTGTGGTGTATGGGGGGAGGGGCGTGAGAGAAGGCATCAAATCACATCCGCCGTGCCCGCGTAAATGTTGATTCCTCTCGGTCGTGTCTGTTTTTTGTGTGGCTGTGGTGTTGTGGTCTTGTGGTAGTAGAAGTAGAAGCACAAAGAGCTGAGAGCACAAGGAAGAATTCCTCCCTCCCGTTGCGCCGTTGCGCCGTCTCACGGGGATATGGGAAACCCTCTCCTTCCTTCACTTCTGCGAGATCCAACCGCTCAAGTCGGACGGGCGAGTTCGAGCGAACGAGACGGCGAGATGAGCAAGAAACAGCATTTTTCAAGAGTTTTTTTTCTTTCCACAACTACACCGGCTACTTAGAGTCAAAAGCTCTATATTTGGCCTGCAACTATCAATACTTATCATCATAGATCGATTTCTTTTGTAAGACGGCACTTTCTTAAGCTCGACACCTACCCTACTGACCGGTAACTTGGCACCGAGGCAGAATACTGACCGGTACCCGTGGAGAAGTACTGATTCCTACCCTGGCAGCAGGCCTCCTGCGATCGGCAATAATAGGATTATTGCGGGGCCGACACGTGACTTTCGCACACATCCGAATAGCCAACCAGCTCCCTCTAGATCCGACCCCGACCCGTACCCACCAACTCTAATCATCGCCTGCACACAGGCCGCGCGGGTGCTTGACGCACTCCAGGCCTCCCAACTCCTGAAAGGCCGGTCTTTCGCCGCCGTTAGAGCTCGAAGAGAGGCTGCGGCCTCCTATTGCAATATTGTGTGCCGATGCATCGCATTGGAGGGCGCAGAAGCAATGGCAGGACACGAGGAGAAGGAGCTCTTTGAGGACGAACTCGAGGTACCAGAAAGCGCTTGGCGCGCGGTGCATGCATCGTGAACTCTCAACTCGGAAGTGCGACGGGGCCACTGGCAACCGCTCGCACTCTCTTCTCATCTCCTCCTCCCTGCGCCCCCTCCTTATCCGCACACAGGCCTTGAAAGGAGAACTGGCCAGCATTACGCGTCGGATGCATGGCAAGAGCAATAGGAGCGTTCCTCCCAGTCTCCCTCCCATAGGTAAGTCCCGCGTTTCCGCTTGTTGCCGAGCTTCTCGGGCCCGCATTTACAGTACTCCTCCCCACACCTTGTACACACACAGAACGAGGCTTTCCGCCGGCTTCTGCCTTCATTTCGGCCATGCACACCAGGAGAAGAGGAGAGGATGGGGGCCGGGTGGGTGGGACTGCAGAGAGGGTACGTGAGGGGGGAATGCCGACGGCCCCGGCAGTGCGCACTGGCTTTGTTTCGTGCACAGTGAATTTACGTGGAAATTGGCCCTGTGTTTGAGCTGGAACTGTATGTCCTTCCTCCTTTGCAATGGTTGGAGCGTCGGCTTTTGTGGCTGCGTGGGTGTTTTTGTTTCTTCCCAGTCGCACTTTTAGATAGCTACTATGTCCCGCGCTGCTGGTGTGCGTGTGTGTGTTTCTTTGTCCTGCCGCTCCAGACCGGCTTAGTCAAGCGCGATGTGTGTGTGTGTGTGTGTTTTCTTGTGGTCGTCGTTAACTCTTGTTAACCCTTGCCAGGCCGCACACTTGTTATTCTCTCGAGCATTTTGTGTCGCTGTATCATTCTATTTTTGGTCTGTTTTCAAATCAATTTCATATGTTTACTCACCTCTTCCTCCTTCTTCCCCCCCACCCTTCCTTCCTTCCTTCCCCACACAGCAGCCACCACCACCACCACCACCGCCGCCGCCCTCCGATGTCTCCTCTCTGCGCGCGTGGATCCTCTCTGCTACCCCCACCACACAACTAAACCGCGCGCATGTCATCATTCAAGAACTGGCCGGGGAGAGAGACACGGCCTTAGCCCGTCTCCAGGCAGCACAACACGAGCTGTTCAATGCTAGAGAAATGAAAGAAGAGGAAGTAGAAGGAAGGAGGGCAGCATTGGAGGCCTCGGAAAGGAAAAGGAGGGAATTGAAGAGAATGCTGATGGAGGGGGAGAAGGAGAAGCGGAGCAGTAGTAGTAGTGCTGCTGCTGCTGCTGCTGCTGCTGCTGCTGCTGCTGCTGCTGCTGCTGCTGCTGCTGCTGCTGCTGCTGCTGCTGCTGCTGCTGCTGACCCTCCTGCTGACCCTCCTCCTCTTCCTGCTGCTCTCCCTCTATCGCAGCTCCCTTCGGAGTCCACGACAGAGGATGCGGTGGTGGAGGAGGACGAGGACGAGCAGCAGCAGCAGCAGAATCAGGAAGAGGAGGAAGAGGAGGAAGAAGAGGAAGAGGAGGAGGAGGATGAAGAGGAGGAGGACGATTCGGCCTTATGGCTCTCGAGAGACGCCGGCACAAGAGACGAAGAGAAGAATCCCTCGCCCACCGATGCCAAGCTAAGCAGAAGAAAACAAACCCCAGCAGCAGCAGCAGTAGCAACAGCAACAGCAGCAGCAACAGCAGCAGTGGCTGAAGGAAAAGAAGGTCCCTTTCCATCATCGACCTTCCCATCACGCGCCATCAGCGGCAGCACAACCACCATCAACACCAGTGTCCTCTCCGACGCCGATAGTGTCAACGCCTTCTTCCTCAACTACTCCCTCCAGCATCCCCACCGGCCTCCCCCTCCCTCCCTCCCTCCCTCCCTCCCTCCCACCCACCGTGGCGAGAAGGGTTCGTCTTCCTCTTCCTTCGCTCCTTCTTCCTCTATCTCTTCCTTGTCGGCCTCCAGGGTTGCATTGCTGGCAGCGGCGAACGAGAGAAGAAGGGGAGAGGAGAGGGGTGGGCGTGCTACTGCTGCTGCTGCTGCTGCTGCTGCTGATGCTGCTGCTACTGAGAGCGAGGAAAGAAAGGCCCGAAGAGAAGAGAAGAGGAAGACCGCGGCAGCAAGCATGACGACGAAGCGCAGCACCGCCGTCAGTAGCAGCAAAAGCAGCAGCAGCAAGAGCAGCAGTAGAAGGAAAAACAGCAGCAATGACAAGGAGCAACGCCACCCTCACCCAAAGGAGGAAGAGGGGAAGGACAAGAAGAAGCCCACGCACACCAGCCCCGAGAACAAGCTCCTCCTCAGCGGCGGTAGTGGCATCAGCAGCATCGTCTCCTCCTCCACCGCTTCTTATTTGCGAGGCGGAGGAGTATTAGGTGCCCCCCGAGGGCCACCTCCAAGCAATGAAGAGTTGTGCTGGCGTAAGTACAGCGGGCCTTCCCCTCCCTCCACCTCTTCCTCCTCCTCGTCCTCTCGTCGGCAGCACCCGCCCTCCGCCACCAGCTCTTCCTCTTCTCTGTTGAAAGCGAAAGTGGAAAAGAAGGAGACAGGGAAGGAGGGCACGAGTTGGAGGGAGAAGACGACGACGACGACGAGGACGACCTTGAAGCAGCAGCTGCAGCAACACCAGCAGAAGAAGGAGAAGGAGAGGAAGAAGGAGAAGAAAAGTGCTCTTGAGCCACCACGAGGAGCATTCAAATTGGGAGGGCGCTTGCCCTCGATAGATCCCACTGCGAGCATTATCACTCCTCCCTCCCTCCGTGCTACTGCTGCTGCTGCTGCTGCTGCTGCTGCCAAGGCTAGCAGGACAATTACCTCGACGACCCCTTCCTCCACCTCGTCCTCGCGCCGTTTGTGGGTTTGAGGGTGAGGGAGGGAGGGAGGGAAGGAAGGAAGGAAGGAGCGGAGAGAGGGGACATTGGATAAAAAGGTGTACCTTTTGTATGTGAATTGCTATTTGGGGAGGAAGGGGGAGCACAAACTGTTCAAGGGAAAACTGGAGAAGAGACGAGAGGAAGGGAGTGTGTAAAATAGTCTTAATGATAGGGAGATGAGAATTCGAGACAATATTCCTGACGGTGACGACGATGACGAGGAGGAAGAGAAGAAAGAAGAAGCAGGACGACGATGAGGAGGAGGTAGATGAGAAATGACGTGCAAGAATGCACTGTCTGGGTGGGAAGAGAACAGAATATTGGCACCATAAGGGTTGGAGGAATGAGGGTAGTGGAAAGTGAGAGAAGTGAGTGAGCTAGCAGCAGCAAGAACAGCAGTGGCAGCAGAGATCAATTAACGCAAAGGAGAATAGGAGTAGTAACAACAACAGAGCGATAGAAGCAGCAGTAGAAGCAACAACGGTAGCAGCAGCAGCAGCAGCTCCAGCAGCAGCTCCAGCAGCTCTAGACTAGGTCACTTATTCAAACAAACAAAACAAAGTACCCCCACGATTGATGATGATGATGATGATGATAAAGTTGACGACGCTTTTTAATGTTGAGAAGATGGTAGGAAGGAGAGAAGAGATAAATGAAAGCAAAATGTTAACAAAACGAATCGCATTTACATAGAAGAAAGGTACTCGCTTTGTGTTTTCCCTCCGTTTTATATAATCTTTGTGTATTTGTCTGAGAGTGTACTTCGTTCCTCTTGACTCCTTTAATTTGAAAAAGAGAAGAAAAAAGAGGAACGCGAAACTGAACAACCGGACAGGAAAGTAGTGTAGGTAGGGGGGTAGGTACGAAGGGTACGTATAATTTGAAGAGGTGAGGAATTCTGATGCCTGGCCCTTTGTGAGAAAAGATGACGATGAAGAAGAAAAGAAAGAGAATAGAAGAAGTCCATCGACGATTTAAAGAAAAGAGTGAGTAACCAAGAAGTAATTGACCAGTGCCACACGCTGGTGCAAGAACCACTACAAATCAATATCATTCTTTATCAGCTTTACATGGAAAAAACACCACTCTCCACCCCTCCCTTCCTCCCTTCCTTCCTCCCTCAAACACCGTCACTAATTCCTGAGCCCCACCGTACGCAACAAATCATCCACGTCCGTGTAAGTCAAAATCCCCCTGTCCATATAGACCTTCACTAATTTCTTCCCTTCAAACACCAAGCTCCCCCCCTGTTGAGTAATCAATTGTTTATCACTCGGAGCAAGCCTCTCCCAATTCGGTATAATACTAATCATGTTCTGCAACCTCACCGTCGCCACTTCGAACGGCCTAGCCCCCTTCGTCCCTAACACATCAAAAGCACTCTTATCCACTAACCCCTGTCCGCCTTGATTTTTTCCTTTTAAATAATCTGAAGTCCAGGAGGCATCAGCATTCTTATCGCCGACGTACCCACGCAACACTGCTTGTAAGGTGCCTGGAGAGCCAATTCCCGCGAGCATCGGCAATAGTTTTAAGTAGGGATTCACGGGCAGGTCAGCGGCAAAGCCACGGGAGAAACCGAATTGAGCATAGGCTGCTGCTGATTCATCGCAGTACAATCGATCTAAATATGAGGGAGAGGGGGGAAAGGGAGGGAGGGAGGGAGGGGGAGGTAAGAGCGAGCGAGCACGGGCAGTAGATTTAAATAAGGGTTGACGGGGAGGTCGGCAACGAAGCCACGGAAAAGCCGAATTGACCGTAGGCTGCGGTTGTTTCATCGCAGTACAATCGATCTAGTAACGAGGGAAGAGGAAATGAAAGAAAATAAAGTGAGCGAAATGTGCCCGCATCAAGGTCTTGGGCACAGCAGCGACATCATCTCAGCGTTCAAGAGGAGAGGAGGGGAAGGACATTCATTACCTAGTACCAAAAATAAACACACACGAGCTTCTCTTTCCTATTTCAAAAAGAAATCACGTACCTAAAGGAAATCCATTCACCAACGTCGCAAATTCTTGCGCCGCGGCAACGCTGCCAATTCCTACAGCGACAATGTTCACGCCTGCACGGTCCAGCTGGGGAAGGTAGTGGAGGAGTTTTTGTGCGTATTCGAAGCTAAGAAGAGAAGAAGGGGAGGAAGGGGAGGAAGGAGAGACGTGAGAATGAAAATTGGAATAATCGCGAGGAGACACCTCTTCCTTGCTGTTGTAAAAATGTGTCTACCCATCTGCTCATCCTTTCGCCTTCCTTCTTACTTCCAACATCGCTCACGCACCTGTTAAAATCTCCCCAATGCGTTAAAAACGCCACAATCGTCTTCTTCCCTCCTGAAGGAAAGGCGTCGGCCAGGGTTGTAGGCCTCCCCGTTGCGGCGCTCAAGACCTGGCTTTGTTTCAGCAAGGAGTACTCAGGCGACGCCGGTTCGGACTTCATGATGGAGAAGGGAGAGGACTGCAGGATGACGCGGGCGCGTGGGGTGGTGGTGGTAGATGCCGCGGTGGAGGGGTGCTGTCTGCTGCTGAGCTGGTCAAGAGGAGAGGGAGGAGGTTTTTGGGCGGGGACAAAGGCGTGGCAGCATGTTGTGGCGCAGGCAAGCGCAGCCGCTGCCAGCAAAAGACGGGCCATGCTGTAGTGTATGTGTACGGGGGTAGATGCGTGGGATAGTGAGTAAGAGCATTGGCTAATAAAGGAGGGCTTCGACACAGCAGCGAGCGATTATAATTATTGAGCCTTCCGCCGTTGTGTGTCGGTTGCTGCGTTCAAGAGAAAAACAAAAAACACGACGACCTAGTGTGTATGTACCAATGCCAATTCACACAAACCAGAACAAAAGGCCAAGCGAGCGGAAATGAGGTGGCAATCCCCCTTCAGCAGATCAAGCATGTGGAGAGACTGGGGCAGCGGGGCATGGTGTGGTGGTGGCGTGGCTCATGATGACGTGTCTGTTGTTGACACTCACCCCACCGCCCCACTCCAAACCCTCACACGCACACACACACACACAGCTCCTCTCTCTCTCTCTCTCCCGCTTTCGTTGGCGCGCGTCGTCCCAGTCGCGTCCCGGTCAAAGGTCAAAAGAGGTGAGTGAGTGCGTTGAGCTTGATGTCAATCAAGAGAGTGGGATCGGCGTGTGCATGCGTCGCCTTTCTTGTGTGCCCTTGTCTGCCCTGCCTTGTGTTTGAAGGTAGCCCAGCCTTCCACCGTACACACAGGCACGCGCTTACGGAGCTGGTGGGGCGGGTGGTGGGTGCGGGCTGACTTGGTGTCACGCCTGTCCTCCCCCTTGTTTTGCCACATGCTTCTTCACTTGGTTTGAAAACACCAGCGCTTTGAGCACCATTCCAGCCTGCCCTCCACACGACAAACGCCCTTTACTCAACCACACACCCACATCCACAAATTAGACCAGCACGCTCCTCCAGCATTTTTACTAAGTGTGGAAGCGCTCTCTATTAACTTCTGCCCTCGGCTTGTGCGTTGTCCAGCGCGCGCCCTCCCAAGCCACTCAGCCACCACCACACTCACACAACATCCATCACACAAACATCCACACAGTCATCCTCCACACCGCCGCACTTTTTGTGTCGCCTGCTTTTGTGCCTTCCAACGTCAGGCCTGCATCTCCTTGACCTCCCCACTTGAACTCCACCTCAACATCAACCCTCCCTCCCTCCCTCCCACCCACCCCTCCCACTCACCCTCCCTCCATCCTCCCCTCCCCACACCCACACAACACACAGGAAGTAGCAGCATCCACCACAGCAACTACCACCACCCACTCCCCTTCACCCCTCCCAAGCACCAACCATAGTCAACCCCGCCGATCTCTCCGTCCCCACCTCAACATCAACCCTCCCTCCCTCCCTCCCCATAGATACCCCTCCCGCTAACACACACTCCCTTTTCCTTCCCCTCTGCACCTACAAACACACAGAAAGCAGCAGCAGCTACCCAAAGCAAACCGCCGTCCTCTTCCCCCAAGCAACAACCATGGTCAACCCCGTCGATCTCTCCGTCCCCGCCGGGGGCGAGCCCGCCGCCTTTGACATCGAAGCTACCTTCGAGAAGCTCTGTGATCGTTCCACGGACGTGTCGGAAGAGTCGTTTATGACGACGATCAATTCCTTGGAGCCCTGGCTGGTCCCTGATATCATCGATTTTCTGGTCGCGAAAATTTCGGGGTTTGGCAAGGAGCGTGAGCCGGCTATTTCGTTGCTGACCAAGTTGGATGCTGCTTTCATTCGGAGGAAGCTCCCCGATATGCTCCAGCCTGTGATCAATATGTGCACGGATACCAGTAAGAAGGTCCGTGACCTCTCCCTCAAGTGCCTTGAGCATCTGGTGCAGACGAACGGGAATTCTGATTTGGATAAGGTCATCCCTGGCCTGGTGCAAGCCCTCAAGGACCCCAACCACACCGTGCAAGCCATCGATGACCTCGCCTCCTGTGTGTTCGTCCAAGACGTTGAAGCCCCCGCTTTAGCCGTGATCATGCCCATCATTCGCCGTGGCCTCCGGCACAAGCAAACCGAGATTCAACGTAAATCCTGCGTCATCCTCGATAACGTCTGCCGGCTCGTCGACGACCCCAAGGACCTTTCCATCGCCATCCCCGAAATCTTGCCCCTGGTCGAGTACTGCGCCGAGAACATTCCGAAGCCCGAAGCACGTGAAGTGGCCGGGCGAGCCCTGAAAACGATTTTGGACCATTATGACGAGAAATTGGTGTTGAGGAAGTGGAGCGTGGAGGAGGTGACGGCCATGATTAAAAAACACGGGGAGCCCACCGAGCATATTGTGAAGTGTACCAAGAACCTGTGTGATGCCTACCACTTTGAGAAGATTGATTGGGAGAGGGTATATGGGGCGAAGCACTTGGGGTTGTGTGCCAAGGTCCTGAATGACTGCGAGGTGCTTGCTAGTCCTAACACGATTTTTTTCGAAGATACCGAGGAAGGGCAGGATTTGTACAAGGGGGAGTTTTCGCTGGCGTATGGTACTTTGACTCTCTTGCGGAAGACGAGGCTGCATTTGAAGAGGAATCGATTTTATGGGCTTTTGGGGCCGAATAACTGCGGGAAGACTACGTTGATGCGCGCGATTGACCATGAGCAGATCGATGGGTTTCCGAAAAAGACGGAGTTGAAGACGCTGTTTGTCGAGCACGAGATTGCCGAGCGGGAGGTGGGGGAGGATGAGACGGGGTATCCGATTTTTAATACTGATTTGTCGGGGACTGATTGGGTGGAGGACTACTGTAATACCGTCGTTAAGGTCACCCCTGCTGTTACCAAGGAGCAGGCAGCAGCCGCGATGGCTGAGATGGGGTTTGGGAAGGATAGGGCGGCGGATGGAGATATGCCTGTGACGACCTACTCGGGGGGTTGGAAGGTAAAGATGCAACTGGTGGCTGCTCAGTTGATTAATACTGATTTGTTGATGCTTGATGAGCCGACGGGCCATTTGGACGTGAAGAATATTGCGTGGCTTAAGGAGTGGTTGAAGAGTTTCTTGGCGGGTGGGGGGTCTATCATTACCACGTCGCATGATTCGGAGTTTCTGCAGGAAATGTGCACGCATGTGATTGATTTCCAGAAGAAGAAGCTGGTGACGTTGAAGGGGAATTTGAATGATTTTGTGGCGAAGTTTCCGGAGAAGAAGAGTTATTTCGTGCTGACCAATGAGAAGGTCCGCTTTGTTTTCCCGGAGCCGGGGTCGCTTGAGGGGGTGAAGTCGCTGTCGAAGCATATTCTGAAGATGACGGGGGTGACGTTTCAGTACCCGTCGCGGGATAAGCCCACGGTGATGGATATTTGTTTGGAGGTCAGCCGCGTGTCGCGTGTGGCGGTCATTGGGCCCAACGGCGCGGGGAAGAGTACGGCGATTAAGCTGTTGATTGGAGAGTGAGTAGGGAAGGGGAGGGAGGGAGGGAG
>Ga0209390_10010986_pt1 | contig 10489 bp, 10 predicted proteins | sample BON01_FD_187212 | JGI IMG/M metagenome (GOLD analysis project Ga0209390, IMG submission 187212) | Freshwater microbial communities from Lake Bonney liftoff mats and glacier meltwater in Antarctica - BON-01 (SPAdes) (version 2) | ecosystem: Environmental > Aquatic > Freshwater > Ice > Glacier... | reverse complement strand
CTATGAGGCTAATCATAATCGAAAAAAACGAGTTGCCGCAGAAGCGTGCGATATTGCCGAAGATCTTGAGCATCAATTATGGTCTGCAAAATTCGCCAAATAATACAGGGGGGTCTGAACACTTACTTTATTCTTGATACAGCGTTGTTTCAGCAGGGCCATTCACAATCATGGCATAGCCGTTACTGTGTAATTCAGACGGTGTGATGGCACCTGTGGTTAAATCCAGGTAGAGCATACCGAGTTCGATTGGATGGTCTGTATTGGAACCTACTTTAATCAGGGCAGGACATTTACCATTGACCACATGACCGTAACACGCCATGCGAACAGAGGCCCAGAGGACTTTTCCATCGCTATGCGCTTTGGTTGGGTGTTGTGATGGAATGGTTCCTGCAACAAAGGCATTAGAATCCAGATCGCTGGTGTTATGCGTGATCAATTGTCTTGGCGGAACGGCAAAAACCATGGCTGATACGAGTCCTAAAGCTGCGGTAATGCATGCGCGTGTTGTTCTTTTCATAGGTACTTCTCCTTAAACAGAATCATCGTGATCTTACACATGTTATTATAATAAGCAACTTTTTGGTTTATTTTTGTGATGGGGGAGGTGGTGAGCCAGGTATTTTTGATTCCGTTTGTTTATTATCACTGTCGGAGTGTACTGACGGTTTTTCCCAAAGAGTATAGCGGTTTTCTGTGCGAAATTGAGGTGGTGAGGAGAGCGTAGTCTTGCTTGATTCTTGTATGGCCATTGGAAGATCAAGCCTAACAAGCCCTAATTTATCAGTATATTCATTGGTAATAGTAAAGCTTTCTTGCTTGAATTGCTCAAGGTCTTCTATGTGTTGCTTTTCATTGAAGTAAACAGCAGGGGCGCTTATGCCTGCAAAACAAATAAGAACCGTACCTATGATGAGTAGTGCAATTGAAAGGGGGGGAAGTGGGCTGGTTATCAGGGCTAATCCGAGAATCAGGCCAACGGCTACGCCGCTAAGCGCACTGTATCCTAAGGCTTCAATATTTCGCGCAAAAAAACTTTGTTCTAGGAAGGTATGACGTGCAGCTAAGGCGGCTTTTTTTTCGGTATCTAATTGTTGTTTCGTTTGTTGATAGGTTTGTGCCCAGGCATGTGTGTTGCAAAAAGTCGTGAGGTTATGATGGTTTAAGATTTCATCGTTCATTTCTTCGGCAATCTTCATGAATATACGTGCATCTTTGGGTTTATATATATGTTCTTCCGCTAGCATATAGATATCAGCATAAAGCTCAGATGCTTGTTTTAGTTTTTCTCGTTCGTCGTCAGATAAATCCAAGAGTGCTAAAAGCGCATGAACATGGGACTCAAACGTATCGGTTTTAAAAACATTGATACCATCAGCATTGACTCGATTTAACCAGACGACACTTAATGCTGGGTTATGAAGTTTATCAGCCAAGCTAAATAAAATATCCAATTGCGCTTGTTTTCTATCACGATCATCAAGGTTTTGATCAGGAAGCAAGCGTTTGTCTAACTCAGCAAGGTAGGTTGCATTAAGTGAACCATCGGTATTAAAAACGTCTTTGATTAAGTCAGCAATTCTATCATTACAGATAACTGCTTTTAATTCTTGTCCAATCGTATCTAAATTATCCATGGATGCGGTGGTTTGAGCTTCTGCGGTAATATAGTTCGGTGTTGCTAACACGGTGACTGTTCTTTCTTCCGGCCGTGCGGTGGTGTTTTGTATGCTGGCAATAATCCAGCCTGAGTGTTCACCGGTAGGGTTTGCAAGCAAAGAAAATCCAGCGATTTGATTCTGTTTATTGATATAAATGAAACCCATGGCTTTTAGCAGTGGTGCTTCTAAACCTTGAGTTTGACGAGGATCATAATATTGTATTTGATAAACTAGTTCAGTAATTAAACGACCTGAATCACTGCCTTGAGTATAAACAGGAGAAACATCAGCCGCTAAGGCAAGCTCACCATTTTGCGCTGTCACGAGTCGTCTTTTCTTGAGATCGGAAACCTTATGATCTTCAATGTCGAGGTAGCTTACTCGGTTGATGTCACTCAGCATGGTTCCAATATCAGGGATTGCTTCGGTATTTTTATCAAAAAAAATAGTTTGATCAATACCAAAGATATCTGGTACATCAGCATACGTTAAATTAAACTTTTTGATACCTGAGGTATTAGGCATAAAAACCTCCAGATAGCATGTTATATATGCATTTATATTAGAGGGTTTTATGTGATTAATCAATATTCAGTATGCTATTTTAGCGATCTTCTTAAAATTTTCCCGACGTTGCTTTTAGGTAAATCATCAAAAAATTCAACGCGTTTAGGTATTTTATACGCGGTTAAATGCTTGCGGCAATGAGCGATCACATCGGCCTTGGTTAATTCGGGGTCTTTTTTAACAATGCATGCTTTCACGACTTCGCCGGATGCTTCGTTAATACCGACCACACCGACCTCGAGCACGCCAGGCATTAAGCCGATGATTTGCTCGACTTCGTTAGGATAGACGTTAAAGCCCGAGACTAAGATCATGTCTTTTTTACGATCGACCAAATACACAAAGCCTTGCGTATCAATTTTGGCAATATCGCCGGTGCGTAAATAACCATCAGGCCAAAAAACCACGTTTGATTCGTCGGCACGTTGCCAGTAACCCGGCATGACTTGCGGGCCTTTTACGCATAATTCACCGGCCTCGCCCTGTGCAAGCTCGTGACCGTCGTCATCCCGAATGGAAATGTCGGTGGAGGGTAACGGTAGTCCAATGCTGCCGTTATAGCCTTTTAAATCCAGTGGATTAATGGTGACGGCAGGGCTTGTTTCAGTCAAGCCATACGCTTCAAGAATGTGTGTATCTGTTTTTGCATGCCATTTCTCGGCGACAATTTTTTGTAGTGCCATGCCACCTGAAAGCACAAATCTTAATTTTGAAAAATCAATGCTACCAAATTTAGGATGATTCAGTAGGGCATTAAATAAAGTATTAACACCTGTGATTGCAGTAAAACCACTGGATTTAATGCTTTGAATGAAACGCGGTAGGTCACGTGGATTGGTGATTAGAATATTGGTCGCCCCGGCTTTTAAAAACGTGAGGCAGTTGGCTGTTAGCGAAAAGATATGATAAAGCGGCAAGGCGGTTACAATAATATCGTTTTGATTCATGCCAAGAGGCGAGACCCAAGCAGACGCTTGTAGAACATTGGATACCATGTTGCCGTGCGTTAATACGGCACCTTTAGATATCCCCGTGGTACCGCCGGTATACTGAAGAAATGCAATGTTTTCATGTTTAAGTTGGATTGGATTAAACGGCTTTTTTTTGCCCTGACGCAGTACCTGACGAAAGGTTATGGCGTTCGGAATATTGTACGCCGGTACTTGTTTTTGAACGTGCTTGAGAACGGCATTCACGGCAACACGCTTGACGTACGATAAAACATCGCCTACTTCAGTCACAATAACATGCTTGAGTGTGGGGGTGTTGGGTCGTGATTTTTCAACGGTGTGAGCAAAATTAGCCAGTACGATGATGACTTCAGCGCGTGCATCGTTGATTTGGTGGCTTACTTCACCTTGGGTATAGAGCGGGTTGGTGTTGACCACGACATAGCCCGCACGCAAAATCGCGAAGAGCGCGATAGGATATTGCAATACGTTGGGTAACATGATGGCAATGCGTGCACCTTGCGTCAGGCCTAGGCTTTGTAGATACGCTGAAAAATCGCGGCTTAATACATCAAGCTCGGCATAACTGAGCTTATAGCCGAAGCTGATGTACGCCGTGTGATGTTGATATTTACGGCAAGCTGTTTCAATGAGGTCGACCAGTGATGTATAGGTCTGGGTATCGATGGTTGCTGGTACGCCATCAGGGTATTGCTTCAGCCACAATTTATCCACGTTGTTGACCTTTTGTTAGGAATTCGTGCGTGCTAGTATAAACAAAAAATAGGCTGATGGATATTGGTGTTATGACAGATAATTTGTTGAAATTAAAGGCATTTACGTTAAAAGGCCGCCTATACACGCTAACCGTGCTTCAGGTACTTGATACATCGCCGGCATCAATTGACGAACAACTGAAAGATTTGGTGACTAAAGCGCCTCGATTATTTGAGTCAGCACCGGTTGTATTAGATTTATCGATGGTCAAAGAGGCTGACACGGATCTAGCCGCTTTAAAGACCTGCATCCGTAAACATGGTTTATTACCGATTGCGGTTCAGGGTGGCAGTGAATTATTACATACACGTGCAAGCGAGCAAGGCTTAGCTACACTACGTGCGTCAGCATCACACGATAAAAAAGTCAAAGAAAATCTTGTTCAAGCTAAACATGATGTAAAACCGGTCGTGACTTCGACAACCAAGCTGGTCACCACACCGGTACGCTCGGGGCAGCAGGTGGTGAGCACGGGTGATCTGATTATTACAGCGTCCGTGAGCCCGGGTTCAGAATTACTCGCAGAAGGTAATATTCATGTGTACGGTACTTTACGAGGTCGTGCACTCGCTGGTATCTCGGGTAACGAAAATGCACGTATTTTTTGTCACGCGTTTGATCCGGAGTTAGTGGCGATTGCGGGTATATATCGCTTACCTGAAACGGTTGAGCCATCAACCAAGCCTTGCCAAATCTTTTTAAAGCATGATCGTATTGAAATTGAGTGTTTATGAACGAGGCTGTTTTTATTTCGGATTTGCATTTGGATCCGAATATCCCTGAAATTTCGAAGCGTTTTGATGATTTTCTAGCATGGGTCGGCCCTCGAACGCGCGCTTTGTATATTTTGGGTGATTTTTTTCATGCCTGGGCCGGGGATGATACGTCGAATGCTTGGAGTGATGCGGTGGCCGATCAATTAGCTAAGCTCAAAGCTCAAGGTGTCGCTGTCTATTTCATGCGTGGTAACCGCGATTTTTTATTAGGCCCTGCGTTTGCCGCACGTGCATCGAGTATATTACTCGATGAACCGGCTTGCATTGAGCTTGGCGGGCAGTGCGTGATGTTGACGCATGGCGATCGCTATTGCACCCAGGATAAAGCACATCAGTGGTTTAGGCGTTTAACACGTAATCGCTGGTTTTCTAAACTATTTTTAATGATTCCTAAGCGTGTTCGTACCCGCATTGTGGCCGGTGTGCGTGCACACAGCGAGGATAATCCACGCAAACAACCTGAAATCATGGATGTGGTTCCTGCAGCGTTAATTCGCCATCTCAACCAACATCAAATCAACATCATGGTGCATGGTCACACACACAGGCCTGGCCTGACATCGCATGAATACGCTGGTAGAATATATAAGCAGTATGTTTTAAGTGATTGGGATGCAGCCCCTTCAGTCTTGTGTTATAATAAGTCAACAGGTTTTTATTTTAAACTTTTAAGTGAGGAGGCGTTATGCCTAGAAATAATCCAATAGATGCTATGGCAGCTGAGTATGATAAGCTGGAAAAATTCGATGATGATGTGAAAAAAAATAAAGAACATAATGCTTTGCTGGATGCTGAGCAAGCAAAGGAAGCTGCAAGACAGGAAAAACGTAAAGAAGCGTCTGCGACGACCAAACAGGAACGAAGCGATAAGAGGACGAAAGCTGGCGACGAATTTATACAAAAACATAAGGAATTCAAGCAAGGTAGCCTGAAAGCTTATGATAATTTCGTGGCAGCCATGATGGAAATTGCTGGGCTTGTTCAGGCTTGGGGTAAGTCCATCAATGCTGATACATGGGCTTTGTTGGCAGGTCCTTTATGGGATTTGATGACATCAACGATACCCGAAGCAGCTGCTGCTGCGATTGCGAGCGCAAGGAGAGTGTCAGAATATGAGCTTGCCGCTGTTTTGACAAAAAAACCGCTTGATATGGTTACCGTTTCTTCTACAGGTGATCTTAAATTTAAGTCATTCGCAAATGATCCAGGAATAAAACAAGCAAGAGCAGATGGCAAAAAAGTCCCTGAAGATTTCTGCAAACACGCGGATAAGGCTAATGAGGCTGCAATCATTTTTTTGGTGCAAGACGATGGGTATGATTACAGCCCTGCTCAGGGTGGGTGGATGAAAGGAGCAGAGCAACTTACGCAGGTTGATCTCGAGAGGATTGTAAATTCTGCTGATTTTGAAGCGCAAATTACTCACGTGATGGAGAATCATTCTCCCGCACCAACGCCAGGTATGTAGAGTTTTATCAGCATCATTTTAGGAAGCATCTGTGTTACGAGTTTTAGGTATTGAATCTTCTTGCGATGAAACAGGGGTTGCCCTGTATTCATCGGAAGAAGGCTTGTTAGCGCAAGCGTTACATTCCCAAGTGGTTATTCATCGCGAGTTTGGTGGCGTTGTCCCCGAACTTGCTTCGCGTAATCACGTCCAACATATTGTGCATTTGGTGGATGAGGTGTTGGCAGATGCCGTGCTTGATAAAACCGATATTGATGCGATTGCGTACACAGCAGGCCCTGGGTTAGTGGGCGCCTTGTTGGTCGGTGCGTCGTTTGCAAAAAGCTTAAGTTTTGCTTTAAATATTCCGGCAATCGCTGTACATCATCTTGAAGCTCATATTTTGGCTGCAAAATTAGATTCGCCAGAATTAGAGTTTCCTTTTACTGCCTTGCTTGTATCGGGTGGGCATACGCAATTAATCGAAGCGCGTCGTTTGGGCACGTATGAATTGCTGGGCGAGAGTTTGGATGATGCGGTGGGTGAAGCGTTTGATAAAACGGCGAAGCTCATGGGTATGCCTTATCCTGGCGGGCCACTGCTTGCAGGACTTGCTGATACGGCAGATGAACAGGTGTGTGAAGAGATGCCGGCGTTTCCAAGACCGATGTTGAATCGCCCGGGCTTTGATTTTAGTTTTAGTGGTTTAAAAACCCATGCCATGATGGCTTGGCGTCGTAGTACGCAAGATGAAACGAGTCGTGTGGCGATTGCTAAAGCATTTCAGGATGCGGTGATTGAGACACTGGTGACGAAATGCATGCGGGCACTTGATCATACCGGTGGTCAACGTTTGGTGGTTGCAGGGGGCGTTGGTGCTAATCGTGCATTGCGCGCAGCGCTGCACAAGGCGATGGATGCCCGGGGCGGTAAAGTTTACTTTCCAAGACCTGAATATTGCACGGATAACGGCGCTATGATTGCCTACGCGGGGTGTTTGCATCTTTTAGACGGTGCACAGCCCGATCTTGATTCTTCGGTTCAGGTGCGTGCGCGTTGGCCTTTGATGGATGAGGCCTAAGCTCAGCTATTTTATTTTAGGTTCTTGGCCTTCACGCAGTCGCGTTATATTATTACGGTGCTGATATAACACGATAAGCGCGATGATAAGCAATGGAATGAACGCGCTTTTTCCATGGAATTGTAGAAATGGGGCGATGGACACAGCAACCATGGAAGCTAAAGACGCGTAACGACTAAAATAGGCAACCAGCAACCATATGACGATAACGATTAAGCCAAGCATGGGTTGAAAGCCACATAAAACACCCAGCGTTGTGGCCACACCTTTTCCACCTTTAAATTCAAAAAATACGGGGTAAACATGACCAAGTACGGCCGCAAGGCCGACCAGGCCTTGGATAAATGGGCTAAAATGCATCATGCTCGCGAGCCAAACAGCTAAAAGTCCTTTTAAGAAATCACCGAATAACACCATGGCCGCATATTTTTTTCCGGCAATACGAAGCACGTTGGTCGCTCCTGGATTATTGGAGCCTGAAGCACGTGGATCGGGGAGCTTAAATAGTTGGCAAACAATCACTGCTGAGCATAAAGAACCGAGCAAATAGCCCACGGTAAGGCAAAGGAGAAGCAGAATAAGCGTAAGCATACATATCTCAGTATATAAAATTTAAATAAAAATAGGCCCGCAGTATGAGCGTCATGTGCTTTTATGGCAAGAACAAGCTTTGTAGATCATTGGTAAAACGGCGTCCAAACGGCGTAATACGCCAATGATCTTGATTTAAAGTTAAAAAATCTTTGGTTTCAGCATGTTTGAGTAACGGCATGATGGCTGTTAAGGCAAGGCCTGTGCGCTCGGTAAACAGTGTGTAGGGTATCGCTTGCTCGAGCCGGGTGGTATTCAGCATAAACTCAAAGATAAGATCAGCTGCTGTAACAATTTTATTGGATGACATAAATGCTTTGTCAGGATTCATGTAATCTTTCGGTTGACGTGGTTTTTGTGTACGGTGAATGTGAGTCAAATCAGGGGATGATAATTTTCCATGGGCGCCTGCACCTATGCCGTAATAATCACCAAATTTCCAGTAATTGAGATTATGTTGAGAAGGTTTGTTGGGTGAACAAAACGCAGATATTTCATATTTTTCATACTGGTGCTCAGCTAAATAAAGATGACCGGCTTGCTCTAAATCAGCCAATGCATCGTCGTTCGGGAGTATCGGTGGTTTTTTATAAAATACGGTGTTGGGCTCCAGGGTCAGTTGATACCATGAAAGATGTTCAGGCGCGTAGCTGAGTGCTGTTTTAATATCAGCAAGGCCCTCGTCGAGGGATTGATTGGGCAGGCCATGCATGAGATCTAAATTAATATTATCAAATCCAGCCGCCCTGGCCGACGTGATGGCGCGATGCGCTTCTTTATCATCATGCACGCGTCCGAGCGCTTTTAAATGCAAGGGGTTAAAGCTTTGTATACCAATAGATAAGCGGTTGATGCCGAGCTTGCGATAACCAGAGAAGCGGGTTTGCTCCACACTACCTGGGTTTGCCTCAAGCGTTATTTCGATGTTAGGTTCAAAGTCTAAGCGTTGATGAAGGCCTTCAAAAAGAACGGCATAGGCGCGTTCAGAAAGTAGGCTTGGCGTGCCACCACCGATAAAAATTGAGCTAATAGGCCGTGCTGGGAAAAGACGCAAATCATGATCCAGATCGTTGAGTAATGTCTGAACGTAGCGTATTTCGGGTAATACATCAGGGCTTTTATGTGAATTAAAGTCACAGTAAGGGCACTTTTGAATGCACCAAGGGGTGTGAATGTAGAGCGATAAAGGAAGCATAAAAAAAGATTGGCCAAATGATTTGATATACGCATCATATCATGCCATCATTTTGGTCACAAAATTGATGTTTAAGAGCATCGTTAAGATCATAATTATGAGGATATAACCCATGAATAAACGTGTCAGAGTTGCGATTACAGGTGCTGCTGGACAAATTGGCTATGCTTTATTGTTTAGAATCGCTTCAGGACAGTTGTTTGGTGATGACACGGATGTTGAATTACATTTGCTTGAATTACCTCATGCATTGCCTGCGCTCAAAGGGGTCGCGATGGAGCTTGAAGATTGTGCGTTTCCTCGTTTGAAAAATGTTGTGTGCACATCAAGTCTTAAAGAAGTGATGACGGATGTAAACTGGGCATTTTTAGTGGGTTCTGTTCCACGTAAGCAAGGTATGGAACGTGCGGATTTATTGCAAGTCAACGGTGAAATTTTTATTGAGCAAGGCCGTGCTATCAATGATTACGCGAGCAAAGATGTGCGCGTATTTGTTGTTGGTAATCCATGCAATACCAATGCCTTGATTGCGAAACATCATGCTAAAGATGTACCTGCTGAGCGTTTTTATGCGATGACGACGCTGGATGAATTACGTGCGCGTAATCAGTTAGCTAAAAAAGCGGATGTGGATATTACCGACGTGTCTCAGATGACCATTTGGGGTAATCACTCGGCTACACAGTTTCCTAATTTTTACCAAGCAAAAATTAACGGATTGCCAGCGGCTTCGGTGATTAACGATGAAGTTTGGCTTAAAGAGACGTTTGTTTCGGTGATTCAACAACGTGGGGCTGCTATTTTGAAAGAGCGCGGTGCATCATCTGCTGCATCTGCTGCCAATGCAATTATTCGTGGCGTTCAGAACTTAATTACGGATACGCCTGAAGGTGAATCGTTCTCCATGGTATTAAGTTCACAAGGTGAATACGGCGTAGACGAAGGATTGATGTTCTCGTTTCCATGTCGTCGCGAGTCGCATACGCTTGAACGTGTTGCGATTACAGGCTTCAAGCATTCACGTTTATATTCAGAAGAAGGTATTCGTGTGATTCATGATTTAGAATTTAATACGTATGCCCAAGCACTCTTTGATGCAACGCTTGCTGAATTGCGTGCAGAGCGTGAAGCCGTAAAAGCATTAGGTTTATTGAAGTAACGTTTGTTTGAATTTCTGGGGTCAGATCTGGCCCCAGTTTCTGCTGGAAAAATGTTTAAAAGAGGTATATATTTAAAATAAGCCTTAAGCCATCATGATCGCAAGGAGCGTAGGATGAAAGTTAGAGTAAGAAAAAAATTATTGTTTTTATCAATCTCACATTCCGCATCACTAAATACAGAAATATTGATTATCGGCAAACACTAAAAAAAGCCGGGAAGATCAAAATAAAGTCAGGCAACTATAGATACCAATCCGCCTAAAAAACCATAGACAAAGGCT
>Ga0209390_10010985_pt1 | contig 10490 bp, 9 predicted proteins | sample BON01_FD_187212 | JGI IMG/M metagenome (GOLD analysis project Ga0209390, IMG submission 187212) | Freshwater microbial communities from Lake Bonney liftoff mats and glacier meltwater in Antarctica - BON-01 (SPAdes) (version 2) | ecosystem: Environmental > Aquatic > Freshwater > Ice > Glacier... | reverse complement strand
GTTCTTGCCGTGCTCGTCCCAATTGATCGGACGGATCACGTGATTGGTGACGCCCATCTTCGCGAGACGCCGGTGCAGGCTGTAGCCGAACGGGCCGGCTTCGTAGCAACTATGGAGCTGCTCGCACTTGGCGGTGAGTTCCTCAGCCCACACTATGAACTGTTCAGGTGTGAAGCGTTTCGCTCGTTGCGGCGCGCTGCCGTCGATCTTCATCACCACGACGTATTTTTCGATGTGCACGTCGATGCCTAGCTTGATTACTTCGCCCAAGATGCTTGAATCCTCGCCGGATGATGTGGGGGGTATTTGATTTGTTGTCATAACATTGTCAGTTTTGCGATCTCATCGCTCCTGGCAACGCCCCCCATGTCATCTTTAGACTTATGTGTTTTCTGTCTTTCTCGAAGTGGTGTTTGGCGTCGTCGGCTTTGCTGGTCACGGTGGGGGGCGGCTTCGGTCTATAAATTGCTGGGTAGGCGGGGTCTCGGCACTGGGTCAGCCTTGAGGGCGGGCGATTTGGCGTGGCATCAGTATGAAGGCGGCCACACGACCAGTTACTGAACTGGCCGGTATTTTTTTTTGGGGGGGGGGGCGGCTATGGGCGAGTCTCGGGCGAATGACGAATGGGGGATACTGGTGGGCTGATTTGTCTCTGATTTATTCCCATTGGGGCTAATACCCCGGAGTTTGCCTCGGCTTAAATGACGGTAGGCGCGATGGGGGCGTTGTTTTCGTCTCTTTTCGGTGGTGGAAATGGTGGGCTATGGGGTGGGCTTATTCGTGGCCGATAGGATGGGGCCGACGGGGACATCGACGTTCCCAGGTCGGAGAGGCAAGGGGATCGCTTCCCCGCAGGCTCCTACTGATGGGATGTGAAAAAGGCGGCGCGATCGATTGGCGTTGGGTTGTTCAAATGCCGCCCCGGAGGTTGCTGCCGGGGCGTTTTTACTGAGGCAACCAATCGGGGGGAAACATGGCGTGACAGTGGCGCTCGAGGCCGACAGGGTCGGGCATGTCAACTATCACCACTATTGCAATTGTGGGTGCGGGAACGATGGGAGCCAATATCGCGCTCGATTTTGCCGGCCATGGCTTTGGCGTGAGACTGGCGGATGTGAACCCAGCGCAACTTGAGGTCGCGCGCGTCACGATCGAAACGAACGCCCGACTCCTGACGCAGCATGGTTTGTTGGATGACGCTATTTCCCGGGTGGCCGACATCGTCTTTACGGCGGATCTGGGGCGGGTGGCGGAAGGCGCGGCGGTGGTGATCGAAGCGGTTTCGGAGAAACTGGAGATAAAGCAAAAGGTATTTGCTGACCTTGATCGGCAGTGCGCGCCGGAAGTCATCCTCGCGAGCAATACGTCCACCTTTATGCCTTCCAAACTGGCGGAGGGATTGACGCATCCCGAGCGGCTGTTGGTTTTGCATTATTGGAATCCCGCCCACCTAGTGCCGCTGGTTGAGGTCGTTCCGCATGCCGGCACGTTGCCGGCGGTAGTGGAGCGGAGCCGAGCCCTGCTGGAAGGCTGCCGGAAGCGTCCGGTTGTGCTGACGCAGGAGATCGCCGGGTTTATCGGGAATCGGTTGGCGTTTGCGTTGCAACGGGAGGCGATGGACTTGGTGGCCCGAGGGATCGCGACCCCCGAGGATATTGATACCGTCGTGAAAACCGGCTTCGGTCGTCGCATGCCGGTGAGTGGCCTATTTGGCACCGCCGACCTGGGCGGGTTGGATGTGTATCAGGCCGTGTGCCAATCTCTGTTCCCGAATCTTTGTGATCAGAAGGAGGTGCCCGCGGCCTTGGCGGAGCGGGTAGCCGCCAAACAGTTGGGCGTAAAGACGGGTGAAGGGTGGAGTCGGTATGATGCTGCATCCGCCGATGCGCTGCGCATGGCGGTGGCGGAGGAATTGATCCGGCAAGCAAAATTGGATCGGGCCAAAAGCTGAAGCACGGAAGAGCGACGGGTGCGATCGCGGGGAACTCGATGAGTGAGAGTCGACGCATGAAAATTCACGTATGGTATTTGGCTAATATCGTGCAATTGCCTCGTGATCCCGACCGGAGCGCTTAACCGTTTTTTCTCGGCGCTCCTCAGCTCGAGGGGGGACTCCCTCGTCCCTCCCATCTCCTCCAGTGCGCCGGGGCCTGCTCTGATGTCTCAAATCGTTTTACTCTCTGCCACCCGCACACCCATCGGCGCATTTCAAGGCGCCTTCGCTCAGACTCCCGCCACCCAATTGGGCGCGGCCGCTATCCGGGGAGCCGTGGCGCAAGCCCACCTTGATGCGAACGATATCGATGAGGTGTTGATGGGCAACGTGCTCCAGGCGGGGCAGGGTCAGTCGCCCGCGCGCCAAGCTGCTCTCGGGGCGGGTCTACCCTCTTCCGCGCGGACCGTTACGATTAACAAGGTCTGCGGTTCGGGGCTCCAGGCGTTACTGCAGGCGTCGCACAGTTTACAGGCCGGCGATGGGAATATTTTGGTTGCTGGCGGCATGGAGAACATGACCCAAGCGCCGTATTTGATCCCCAAGGCCCGGGCGGGTTTGCGGATCGGCCACCAACAGATGCTCGACTCGATGATTCACGATGGGCTGTGGGATCCGCACGGCGATCAACACATGGGCAATTGCGGGGAGGTGTGTGCGGCCCATTACGGCTTCACGCGCGAGGAGCAGGATGCGTTTGCGGTGGAGTCTTTTCGGCGGGCGAATGCCGCTCAAGCGGCGGGCCAGTTTAAGGCTGAAATCACGCCGGTGGAAGTGGCTGGGCCGAAGGGAAAATCGACGATGGTCGACCAGGATGAATCTCCGGGGCTGGTGCGTTACGAAAAGATTCCGCAGTTGCGGCCGGCTTTTCAAAAGGACGGCACGATCACGCCCGCCAATGCCTCGTCCATCAACGATGGGGCGGCCGCGCTCGTGGTGACGACGGCGGCTCACGCGGCCGCGCACGACCTCACGCCGATTGCCCGCGTGGTGGCTTTCGGGGCTCACGCCCAGGATCCGGATTGGTTTACGACGGCGCCAGTGCAGGCCACGCGGCGGGCGCTCGATCGAGCCGGATGGGCCATCGACGAGGTTGATTTATGGGAGGTTAATGAGGCCTTCGCCGTTGTGCCCATGGCCTTCATGCGGGAGCTGGGCGTGCCGCACGAAAAACTCAATATCCGGGGCGGGGCCATCGCTCTCGGGCACCCGATTGGCTGCTCCGGTGCTCGGATCGTAGTCACGTTGTTGGCGGCCTTACGGGAACGAGGACTCAAGCGCGGCGTGGCCACCATCTGCATCGGGGGCGGGGAGGGTTTGGCGGTCTGCGTTGAGCTCGTCTGATTTTCGAATAAATTCTGTCTACATAAACTTGGAGACACATTATCCCGTCCCGATATTTCCATGAATAAAGTTTACCCTGATGCCACCGCTGCGCTGGCCGGATTGTTGGAGGATGGCATGACCGTTGCCGCCGGCGGTTTTGGTCTTTGCGGTATACCGGAAAACCTCATCGCCGCCCTGCGTGACAGTGGAGTGAAGGGTCTGACCGTGATTGGGAATAACGCGGGCGTGGATGACTTTGGCATGGGGCTCTTGCTCAAGACTCGCCAGATCAAGCGTGTGCTTGCCTCCTACGTGGGCGAGAACAAGGAGTTCGAGCGTCAAGTGTTGGCGGGTGAGTTAGAACTGGAATTGGTTCCCCAAGGCACCCTCGCGGAACGGTTGCGGGCCGGTGGCGCAGGCATCCCGGGATTCTATACCCGCACGGGATTTGGCACTCAATTGGCGGAGGGAAAACCGACGCGGGAAATGGATGGCGTGGAGTATGTGCTCGAGACTGGAATCAAAGCCGAGGTGTCCCTCGTCAAGGCGTGGAAAGGCGATCGATCCGGTAATCTGGTCTTTCGGAAAACCGCCCGGAATTTTAACCCAATGATCGCGACCTGCGGTGTGACCTGCATCGCGGAGGTGGAGGAGTTAGTGGAGGTGGGCGAATTGGATCCGGATACGATCCACACGCCGGGAATCTACGTCGATCGTATCTTTGCGGGAGTGAACTATGAAAAGCGGGTGGAGTTTCGCACCGTGTCAGGTGCGGGCACCGCCAAGATCGCGTCGCCCATTCGGGAGCTCATGGCTCGCCGCGCCGCGCAGGAGTTGCGCGATGGGTATGCCGTGAACCTCGGCATCGGCATCCCGACGCTCGTTGCAAATTTCATTCCCGAAGGGATGAAGGTGACGTTGCAGTCCGAAAACGGACTACTCGGGATCGGTCCCTTTCCGAACGAGGAGACCGTGGATCCGGACCTGATCAATGCCGGCAAACAGACGGTCACGGCCGCGATGGGAGCGGCGTTCTTTTCCAGTGCTGATTCCTTTGCCATGATTCGAGGCGGTCACATCGACCTCTCCATTTTGGGCGCCTTGGAAGTCGCGGCCAATGGTGACATCGCCAACTGGATGGTGCCGGGGAAAATGATGAAGGGCCCCGGAGGAGCGATGGACTTGGTCGCGGGAGTGAAGCGGGTGGTCGCGGTGATGGACCACTGCGCCAAGGACGGACGCCCGAAGATTTTGGCGCAATGCACCCTGCCACTCACCGGCAAGGGCGTCATCGGGCTGATCATCACGGATCTTTGTGTGTTTGAAGTGAAGCCAAATGGGGAGGGACTGGTGCTCATCGAACTGCATCCGGGGGTCATGTTGGAGGAGGTGGAGGAAAAAACCGCTGCCGCCTTTGCGGTTAATCTTTCGGCTCACCGAGTCGGCTAAACGAAAGAGATGATCTGATGAAAAATCGCGTTGTCCTCATCACCGGATCTACCAGCGGCATTGGTCTCGGCATGGCCCGCGCCTTTGCCCAAGCGGGGGCGCATATTATGCTGCATGGGTTGGGTGATCCCGGGGACATCGAACGCCTGCGAGTGGGGCTGGTCGAAACCTACGGCGTGACGGTGGGCTATCATAGTGCCGACGCGCGGGTGGCCGCCGAAATGGCGGCTTTGGTGTCAGCGACCGAAGCTCAGTTGGGTTCACTCGATATTTTGATTAACAACGCCGGGGTGCAGTTTGTGTCTCCGGTAGAGGATTTCCCCGAGGAACGATGGACTCAAATTCAGGATGTCATTATGGGCGCGACCTTCCACACCACGAAGGCGGCGATTCCCGGCATGAAAAAACGGGGGTGGGGGCGGATCATTAACTTAGTTTCCGCGCATGGGTTGGTGGCCTCGCCCTTTAAGTCGGCTTACGTCGCGGCTAAACACGCGCAAGTGGGATTTACCAAAAGTGTGGCGCTCGAGTTGGCCGAAACGGCCATCACCTGTAATGCAATCTGTCCCGGCTACGTGCTCACGCCGTTGGTGGAGGCCCAGATCGAGGCTCAGGCCAAGGTGCATGATTTACCCCGCGAACGGGTCATCAAAGAAGTGATTCTCGCCGCCCAACCCACCAAACGATTTATTACGGTGGAAGAGGTGGCCGCGCTCGCGGTTTATTTATGTGGCGATCAGGCGGGTTCCATCACCGGTGCGAGCATCCCGATTGATGGCGGCTGGACGGCCCGCTGAAGAGACGCGGATAACATGAAAGCGGGGCCGGATAGGCCGGGCTAATCTTCCTCGGGGACGGACCACTCGGTGGTAAATAGAGCGGTGGTGTGGCGGTGTTTGTCGTCGGGGTCCACGGCCGGCTTTTGGTAGTAGGCGGATAGGATGCGACTCGGGGAAAGTTCGATCGAGACGGGGTAGCCGAGATCGTAGTTGAGGCCGTCGTCCCGTAAGGTGATTTCGGCGGCGTGATTCCAGGTCACGCCATCGGAACTGATCATGGCCCGTTGGCCGTAGGGTTTGGCGCGACGACCGTAGGTGCAAAGGAGTCGTCCGTCGGAAAGCGTCAGCAAGTGGGGCGGGAAGCCGAGCATGGGAGTGGGGAAGGGATGGGCCCAGGTCTCGCCATTGTCGTCGGAATAGGTCTGCCACAGGTAGAGGTCGGGGCGCTCATCGTCGTAGACGCGAGCGGTCGCGCGGATCATCACCACGATGCGGCCGGTCGGCAGTTGCGTCACGTGGGGTTCGCCGAACTGGAACTGCGGAGCAGGGCTCGGCACGCTATGAATATGTTCCCATTCGCGGCGCGAATCGGTGGTGCGATAGATGCGGATGACATCACTGTCTTCGCGGTAGCTGGTCACGAGGAGGGAGCCGTCCTGCAGGGCAATACCCCCGTGAGTGGAATCGGGGCCGCGCCCGATCTTTTCCCACGTGATGCCGTGGTCTTGGGAGCTGTAGATAAATGCCCCCGCAAGTTCGGTGGCGTTAACGTATTCAGGCGTGGAAACGTGTTTGATCCAACGCGCGATCCAGGCTTCGGGATAAGAGCCGGGCACTAGGGCTTCGTAGCTGGCCGCGTTCCAGTGGGTGGCAAAAACGTGCATCAGGATCTCACCGTCAGGGGTGACCGTGAACCCGCCTTCGCGGTCGTCGAGGATGGTGTCGACGGCGACAAAAGGTTCGGACCAAGTCTGACCGTTGTCCGTGGAACGCATGATCGAGACGGAGGCGTCCGGTCCCAGATGCTGTTCGGTGGTGATGACCGAAATCAGGATATCGCCATTGGCTGCTCGCACCATCGAAGGCCACGCGGAGTAGACTTCATCATCGTGGTAGATCGTGCGATGGGTCATCGCGGTGTCGCCCGCGAGGGAAACAGAAGCAGTTAGAAGAGAGGCGATGAGGAGGGAGCGGAATAGCATGATGGTGGGGGGAGGTGGTCTGATCAAATGGGGATCGAAAGCGATCGATTTTGGTCCGGAGCGTGCAGGGTGATTTTGCCGGCGAAGGCATTAGAACGAGGTCGAGGCATCGAAAAAAGAGTCAGGGTAAAACTTTTACAGTATGGAGTTTTTCATACTCCGCATCCAGTAGTTCTCCTCGTTTCATTCGACCCACATACGTGCTGACTGCCTCCGGTCGCCCCATGTTGAGGGTCTCGCCCAACCACCGGTTATCGGCTTGCACGCGTTCCTTTAAGAACCGGGCGATTGCGACTTTCCACGATGCGCTCTTGGGGGCGGTTAAAAGGCGTTTTTCGGTCTTCCTCAGGCGACGCAGACAAGACGTCAAGGCTTTCAGCTGACGTTGAATCCTCAACTCTTTTGCGCCACTGGTTCCCCATGCGCGGGATGAATCCGGCAATATGGCGGATTCTAGTAGCTTGGCTTTAAATCCGTCCGTGCCCAGAGCCCACCCCTTGCTCAAATTGACATACGCGGCTGATCTCCCCGCTGGTCCCGCGGCAACCTGCCATTCGAGGTAATTGGCGTAGCGGCGTCGGCCCGCCGGAGTGTCGGGCAATCCACCTGCTTCCGTCATTCCAGTCTCCGGTGACATGAATCCAGGGCGCTTTCTCGGGTTCAATAAATACCAATAACTTGCAGACCGAAACTCGACGAGATTCTCGACCTTGCAGACGCCGGCTCGCACGGGATTAAGGTGAATATAGTCGCAGACCTGGCCCAATGAACTCCCCGGTTCGATCAATAGCGCCTTGTAGCGCCCTTGAAAAAGATGACCGCACTCTTTCCTTAAGCGATTGAACCGATTGGCAAACGTCACCTGTAGCCACTGCATTCCCTGAACGAGATTCCCCCGAGGGGTTTCCAGCGCGAGGTGGAAATGATTACGCATGATCACGAACGCATGGAGCCGCCACGCGTAGGTCTCACCCGCCTCGATCAAGCAGATTTCAAAAGCAGCTCTGGCACCCTCGGTCTTGAAGATGTTCGAGCGGTCGTTGCCCCGGTTGATCACGTGGTAGCAGGCGCCGGGGAATTCGAGTCGGAGTTTGCGGGGGATAGGAGAAGATGCAGGGGCTGGGGGGAGGAATACAAGAGTCTAAACCTGACCCTTCGGTCGCCTTGCAAAGGACCGGCAATGGTGCGACTGGAATCTCCGAAATATACCGATGAACCGTGATCTGGGTCCGGGATTCATCTAGTTGGGTCTGGGTAATCCGGGCGGATACCCTAGTTCGAAATCAGTTACGCAGACTGCTGGCGTGGTGGCGAGAGCCTGAGTGTAGAGAACGACGTTGGGCTCGTTTGGTTTGACCTAACTCCGCCGCTGCCCGTTGCCCCTTACCAATAGCCGCGCAGGGCTCGGTGCAAAGACACCGCAATAGGCTCGGGTGTGGTCGCGGTGAATTAATCACCGCAGGGCGCCGACTGATCGATCGTCCCAGAGCTTATCACTTTTGGGGTGGAGAAAGTCTCATTCGGGAAGAGTGGGAGACCGGATTCCAGGGCGGGCGCTGATGATTAAGAATAGCACGGATTTGGTATTATCAGCGGACGCGGGACTTTTGTCTGCCGTAGCCCATCTGGTGTTGGTTCGCCGTTCCGGTGAGTAGGTCTACCCAATTTGCAGAGTCGAAAGGGATGGTTTCAACGCTCGGAGGTAGGCACAAAAAAGACGGGTCACTGATGTGGCCCGTCGGGTGTGGTGCTAAACTCCGACGATTACTCGCGGGGTTTGGCTTCGTTGACCTTGAGTGCCCGGCCGTCGAGGTCGACTCCGTTGAGCTGCTCGATGGCAGCCTGCGCCTCTTCGGCCTTGCTGAAGGTCACGAAAGCGAAGCCAAGGGGCGGCCGGTTTCCCGGTCCATTGCGACGTAGATGTCGGTCACGTCACCGCAGGCGCCGAAGCCTTCGCGGATACCGTTTTCGGTGGTATTGAACGACAGATTACCGACGTAAAGTTTGGTATTCATAGTTTATGGTTTCGTAAGCGCGGTCGTTTCTTAGCGCGTTCCCGAAATTCGGATTTCGAATCGACCCGTGAACGAAACGTCCACCTGCAGACCCACCAACCACTATCATCTAGCGTGTTCACAAAGGGCATCGGGATGGGAAAGATGCGTGAAAAGTAGTGCATTAAAGAGGGGGGGGGAGGGGGCCGCGATTCCACTTCCGCTGGCAACGAGCATGAAGCGACGGCGCCGGTTCGAGCGCGAGGTTCCCGCACCACGGGACACATTAATCAAGGCAGTCGGATGCTGACGTCGTAGGTGCGACCGAGCGGCGATGGTAGGCGCTGGTTGTAGCCTCCGGACGTTATTCGTGAACGTCGGTGACTTATTAAATGAAAAACCGGACGATCGGTGCGCTGATTTTAGAACCATGGTCGGGCAGTTGACTGGTTCATTTTCTCACACCTGATCGACAAGAGAGGAGGTCAGGACGGTGTGGATACGCTGAATGTCGAGACTGGGCCCGGAATGGTCTGTATCGACTGGTGTATGCCCGGCATGGGCATCGACTGATGAGGTTTAAGTCCTCTGTGCATGGAACCAAAATGAAATGAAATACCGAAAGGAAAGTCAGATAAACAAAAGCACTAGCCGAGGGCAAGGGCGTAGCCGCGAGGCTGGGTCTGAAAGAAGCCGTAGGCAAACTCGCGGGGCGACATACAGGAACATCGTAAAAGGCTTAGCATCTGGGACGAGTCACCACCACATGACAAAGTCCATTGGTTCAGGGTGTAGGGTAGACGGTGCGCTCGTGCGAGGGAAGTTGATGTCATTATCCGGGGAGGCCTGCGGGTGAAGCGGTCTGGTCAAACAGGCAGCACTGGACGCGGTAACGCGCCCGGAGCATCCGCAGGAGTTAGCAGAGAGCCTAGGAGCCTGTCGGACTTAACCCCTCGAAGCGATCTATAGGCTCAAGGATGACTTCAAAGTTCGCCGCGAAGTGATTGGATTGAGACTGATGCACCTTCGAGGCCGTCTTATTGAGATTCGTTTCTAAGTCCGACAAGCGGCTAGTAGTTGCAGTGGAAACGAGCCGGGAGTAGTCGCCGACGGGTTACCCGTCCGACGAATGAACTGGAGGTCTCACCCCGATGAAGGCTTCAACCGAACGCATGAGTCCGGCGCTGTCCGCTCGCGATCTACCCTCTCGCCGCTCGGCGAGGAAGGGTCGCGGGGCGAGGCGGTATTACCGGACTCAGGATATGAAGAGGAGCACTTGCTCGAAGCGATCTTGGACGCGGTTAACGTGTCTCAGGCGTGGAAGCGGGTGCAGAGTAACCGGGGCGCGCCGGGTCTTGATGGGATCACCATCGATGAGTTCCCGGAGCGTTTCCGAGCAGAGTGGCCACAACTGCGCGAAGCATTGCTCGCGGGCACTTATGTGCCCGCGGCGGCGCGGCGGGTAGAGCTGGCCAAACCCGACGGCGGGGTGCGCTTGTTAGGCATCCCGACTCAAAATCATGAAACATTGGACTGACCCCTGCTATGGGGATATTCGTCAAGATTGATGTAAAATTTTGTTTTTGGTTACATTCAGAGAGGGGGAGTTGGAGGTGATAGATTTAGATTTTTGCGTCTTCTGAGCCGCCACGGTCTCTGATTTGAGGCCGGGATTTCCTGCTATCCGTGTCCCTATAAGGGTTTCACACTATGACATATCCATTCGGTCACTACAGGCTGCAGAAGC
>Ga0209390_10010984_pt1 | contig 10490 bp, 3 predicted proteins | sample BON01_FD_187212 | JGI IMG/M metagenome (GOLD analysis project Ga0209390, IMG submission 187212) | Freshwater microbial communities from Lake Bonney liftoff mats and glacier meltwater in Antarctica - BON-01 (SPAdes) (version 2) | ecosystem: Environmental > Aquatic > Freshwater > Ice > Glacier... | reverse complement strand
CCCCCCGCCAAAAAAAAACAAAAAAAATGCCACAACGACGACAGCCCTCCGCCTCGCTGCCCTTCCGCCGCACGCGCATCGCCGACGCCCTCTTCACCGACCCGCTGCCCTGCCCCGTCGGCATCCCGGGCGTCATGCACTGCCTGCGCATCTCGGCCGCCCTGCCGGACACCTCGCTGCTGCCGATGACGCCGCCGCTTACCGGCGCCGACATCGCGCCCTTTTTGCGCGTGCCCGTGCCCGCGGGCCTGCCGGGCGGGAAAGGCGTGTCGGAGCGCGTGTGGCAGCGGCGCGCCATCCTGGCGGGCGACCGCGCGGCGTCGCGCGCCATGGCGCGCCTCGGCGAGATGGAGGCCGAGGCCTGGGCGGCCGAGGTGGGCCTGCTGCCGCCGGTGCCAGCCGCGCGCCGGGCGTCGGGCGCCATCACCGACGCCGAGGCGCAGGCGCTGCTGCTGGCGGAGGAGGCGGTGCACGCGGCGCTGGCCGGCTCGCCGTTGCTGCGGCGGCGGGGCGCGGGGGCTGTTGCCGCCACCGGCGGCAGCAGCGGCGGCAGCAGCAGCAACGGCACCCGCGCCTCTGGAGCGCCCAGGTAGTGCCAACAACACGCGGCCGGCGGCGGCGACGCTCGCTCGCTCGCCGTGCTCGCTCCGCCCCCCCCCCCCCCCCCCCCCCCGTTTTCGTAGACTAGATTTTTTTTTTCCCCTTTGCTCTCCCGGCGGGCGTTGTTTCCGGTCCTTTTGTTTTCGGACCCGGAAGAAGTTTTGTGCTAGGTATCTCCCCCGCGCTGGGGCGCCGGATATATTATATATCCCCTCCCCTTTTCGTCCAGCGAACAAGCACCCCCGCAACGACCGCAACGACCGACAAAACACCCGACGGATGAGTTCCCCCACCCGACGCGCCTCCTTTCCCTCTCACAAGACACGCTCCGCCCCCAACTCCACCCCTAGCTCCTCCGCACATGGTGTTCCTCAAAAATCTCTCGCGGATACGTGTGTCCGTGCGCCCCCCACTCTTGTAGCCTGGCTCTCCTTGTTGCATTCACCGCGACATTTTTAGGGATTCAAGTTTAGAAGCTGGAGAGATTTTCCATTTTTGGTTTGCTTGGTTTTCTTCTCGAATCACCTCCCTCCATCGAGCGCTCGGCGCGTCTTAAACGCACCACATCGACGTCTAATCCGGCGCTGGCGGGGCCCACTACGGCGGAGGGTCCCCCGCGTGCAAATAATAAAGACCGAAGCGACGAGCGCGTGTTTTCTTTGTCAAACGCTTTTGCCTCTTTTTTGTGCCTTGGCGCGACGCAAGCCGCGTCTCCCCTCGCTCCCTCCGTCTTATCGACTTGGTCTGCGCCGACGTGTTCCCGTTTTTCACACGTCCCTGTGTTTCACGACGGGTTTGCGTGTAATCAGAAAGATGTCGCGGGTTTGAAATAGTTTTCGGCGGTCTCTCTCGGCGACCTCTCTCTCTTTTCCCGCCGGCGGCGCAGGTCGGGCGCGATTGCCTGGTGCCGCCTTCTGCCCTTTAACCCCGCCTTGCCTACCCCTTTCCCATTCAACCAATCACATCCCATCCATTTGTCTCTCACTTCCGTCTCTCTCCCTCGACCGCAACGCGAATCCTCACGTCTCTCTCTCACAGTCACTACACGACTCGAATAAAGAAAGAGCACTCACTCTTTCACGCAAACGCCGAAACGCGGACATAAACCGGGGGCGAAACACAGGCATAAAGGGACCGTCTCCAAAAAACAATTACTATGGCGAGCGCGCGCCCTGCTGTTCTGGTGATGGCGCTTGCCGTTGCCAGCGCCGCATCGCTGCTCGTCGTCGTCGCCGCCACCCCGGCCGCCACCGCAACCGCCGCCGGCGGCCCGCTCGCGCCTCTCGCGGCCGACACCGGCCTGGCGTTCTCGGGCAGCGGCTTTCTGGGAATCTTCTTCGTGGGCGTCCTGCAGGCCTTCCAGGACTTGGGCCTCGTCGACCAGTCCACGCGCGTGGCGGGCACGAGCGGCGGCTCGCTCGTCAGCGGCGTCAACTGCCTCGGCCTAGGCCGCGCCGACGCGCTGGCCGTGGCCACAGGGATCAACGACGAGTGCCGCGGCCAGTGGAGCTGCGCGGGCCAGCTCGACAAGGCGGTCCGCGCCTCGATGCGCAATGCGGTGACAATCGCGATGGTCGCGGACGGCAGGCCAAAGGCGGCGCCGCAGAGCGAGCGCGACGCGTTTGTCGTCGGGCGGTGCGCGGGCAGGGCGCGCTTCACTGTTAGCGTGGTGGACGGCTCCGGGCAGCAGCGGCCAGGGGCGGCGCTCAAGGCGGCCCGCCCTTGGTTCGTGTCCGACTTTAGGAACGAGGAGGACTTTGTCAGCGCGGGCGCCGCGTCCTCGTACATCCCGATCTTCTCCGGCGGCGGCGGGGAGGCGGGCGCCGCCGCCGCGCCCCGCCCCGCCCCGCGCGGCGGCGTTGGCGCCAAGAAGGGCGGCGGCGGCCCCCTTCCCGCCACGTGGCACACGCTCTTCCGCGGCCAGAGCGCCGTCGACGGCGGCTTCTCGGCCGCCCTGCCGCCGTGCGTCCCCGGCGTCGGCGCCTGCGTGACGGTCGAGGCGACGACCAAGCAACCCGGCGCGCCCGGCATGCCGGGCATGGGCCCGCCGACAGGGCCGCCTCTGCCGCCCGCGGATATCTCTCCGGGCAAGTTTTCGCCTCTGCCCGGCGGCCTGACGCGCAAGCAGTGGCAGCAGCACGCCTTGATCGCGCCGCGCGACGGGCTCGCGAAAGACATGGAGCGGCACGGGTACGAGCAGGCGGTGCTGTGGGCGTGCGCCGCGCACGCCGATTTGATGGGCCCGGTGGGCAAGTGCGCCCGGGCGGCGGCGGGGGCGGGGGGGGCGTCGTCGCCGCCGCGCAGGGCGGTGGCGGTGCCGATGATGCGCGGGTAGACAGACTAATCACACAAATTTGTAAACGTCTCAGAATTCAACGCCGATTAACGCGCGGGCTGGCAAACACATGAAAGGTGAAAATCGGGCGCCACGAATGCAAAGATAAGATCAAATTGCAAAGATTGCAAAGATTGCAAAGATTTCCTCGGGAAGATCGAGCGCGAGGCCCTGGGGGCGGCGGCGTTTGTGATGCTAGCTCGGAGGGCCTGCGCGGGCGCGCGCGAGATGAGCTGATCAAGAGGCACGAACCGTCGAGAACCTGCGACGGGACGGCGGAGGGGAGAAGCGGGCGAACTTTTAGACCTAGAGACACACACGATCAGAAGAAAAAAGATGAGTCGCCGGGCGGCCTGAATCGTCCCTCTTTTTTTTCTCGTTCGTCGGCGAGACGCATGGATTTAAAGTTCCCTGGGCACCGCACACTACCAACACTCACCGAATAACGACAATAACAACAATAACAACGGCCTCACTTTACACAGGTCGAGCTTGATCCAGACCACGGAAAGACGGAACGCACGGAAAGAAATTTCGACTACGTCACAAAACTTCCGAAAACCTCTTCTTTGAGTGACCAATCTCCAGCTCCCGTCCAGCCCCCGATCCAATGGCGGCAAGGCGCCCGAATCAGGCGCGCTCGATGCGCAACGCGCACCGCCTCCCGCCCGTCGCTTCGCTCCTGCTGGCGCTGCTCGGGGCGAGCGCCGCTATCGCCGCCGCCGCGGCGCAGGGACAAGCGCCAACGACGGCGCGGCCGCCCCTCGCCCCGCCGGGCCAAGGCATCGCTCTCGCGCTCTCGGGCAGCGGGTTCCTAGGCCTGTTCTTCACCGGGGCGGTCGCCCAGCTCCAGGAGCTCGGCCTCGTCACGCGGGCCACCCCCGTCACAGGCACGAGTGGCGGCTCTTTGGTCGCGATGACCAACTGCCTGGGTCTGTCGCCCGACCAGGCCGCCTTCGTCGCCAACGGCATCGCCGCCCACTGCCGGGCGCACCGATCCTGCGCCGGCACCCTCGACGCCGCCGTCCGCGCCGCCGTCGCGCTGGCCGTCGACACGGCCGCCGGCCCAGGGGCCACCCAGGAGCAGAAGGACGCGCTCGTGCGCGACCGGTGCGCGGGCGTGGCGACGGCCGTGATTACCCGGCTGGTGCCGACGGCGCCGCCGGCGCCAGCGGCGGCCGCAGCATCAACGGCGGCCGCCGCCCCCGCCCCCGCGCCCCCGACTTTCTCCGAGACCGTCGCCTGGCACGTGAGCGACTTTGGCGGCGCCGCCGACCTCGCCGCGGCGGGCGCGGCGTCCTCGTTCGTCCCCTGGTTCTCGGGCGACGCGGCCTACACGACGTTCCGCGACGCGCCCGCCATGGACGGCGGGTTTAAGGAGATGCTGCCGCCTTGCTCGCAAGGGGCGGAGGCGGCGGCGGCGGCGGCGGCGGGAGGCTCGGCCCCTCCGCCCTGCGTCCGCTTGATCTCGGTGCCGCCGGGCTCCGTGCTCATGCCGGGCCTGCCCGCCCTGCCCGCGGACGCCGATATCGCGCCCGGCAAGTACGGCATCCCGCTCCCAGGAGGCATGACGTCGGCGCAATGGGGGGCGTACGCGCTGTCGGCGCCGGACGAGGGCGTCGGCGCCCTGATGCTCGAGCACGGGCGGCAGCAGGCGATGGCGTGGGCGAGGGAGGCGTATCCGGAGGCGGTGGCGGGGGCGGCGGCGGCGGCGGGAGGGGCGGTGGCGGGCGGGGAGCCGCAGGAGCAGCTGCTGCTGCCGCTGCAGCCGCTAGTCGCGGCCATCGCGGGAGAGGCGCCGCCGACGACGGCGTCCGACCCCCCTGCCGCGCTCGATGCCGCTGACGCGCGCCGCAAGGCGCGCAAGCTGTTGTCGACCTGAATTTGCTATGTAACTCGATCGATCCAGGAGCGTTGGCGAGACAGAGGGAGAAATGACGAGGCAAACAAGTCGGACGCGCGCGAGCCGCCCGGGCTCTGTCGCCGCCGTCTTTTCCACCTCTTTTCTTTTCCGACGACGCGCCGCGCTAAAACCTCTCTCTGTCTTTTGCAAAAAAGTCACCTTTCCGGCGAACACTCCATCACTCAGCTAAGCGCTGTACCACCCGTCTATTATCTCACTTTCTCTCTTAGGCTGTGGCCGCCGGGATGGACAGGCACCCGCCCAGGACCTTGGCAAAAAACCCGCCAGCGCCGCCGGCGCCGCCGCCGACGCGGGTGCCGCCGGCGCCGGCGCCGCCGCCGCCTTCGGGCCCCGCCCGCGACGACATCGTCGGCCGGCGCGCCGGCGCGGCCTCGGGCGACGGGGGCAGCGACGCCGGGGCGGCGGCGCCGGCGGCGGCCGCGGCGCCCTTGCCGCCGGGCGCCCCCGGGGCCGGCGCGATCGACACGGCCACGGTCGCGTCGGCGGTCACGCCGCCGCCGCTCGGGCGTGCCCCGCCGGCGCGCCGGCCCGCGGCCAGAGGGCCAGCCGCGGCCGCGTCGCCGTCGGCCTCGGCCGCCTGCTGCTGCTGCTGCTGCTGCAGGGTCGGCCGCAGGGCGGCGGCGGGCGCGGCGATCGCCGCCGGCGCGCGGCGCCCGGCCATCAGCGGGCTCGGCTCGGGCGCGCTGGTGGCGGCGGCGGCGGCGGCGACTGCCGGCGCGGCCCCGGCGGCCCCGGCACCGGCGGCGCTGGCGCAAGCCGACGCAGAGGCGGCCGCGGCGGCCTGGTGGTGGTGGTGGCTCTGCTGCTGCCGCGCGCCGCTGTTGTGGTGCAGCTGCTGGCGCGCCGCGGCCGCGCCGGCCGCCCACGCCGCGACGGCCGTCTTGACGGCGCCGCCGTCGCCAGAGGCCTGGAGCGCCGCCGTCGCCGCCGCCGTCGCCGCCGCCGCCTTGTTGTTTGGCGCGGCCGCCGCCGTTGCCGCCGTTGCTGCGGACGAGGCGGCGGCGTTGTTGTCGGTGTCGTTGTCGGTGTTGGCGGTGGTGTCGGCCGCCGGGGCCTCGATGGCGACGGCGGCGGGCAAGAGGGCGGCCCGCTTCGCGACGGCAGCACAAGCGGAGAAGGCCGCCGCCGCCTCTGCGTCGGCTGCCGCAGCAGCAGCAGGGGCGCCGTTGCTGCCGCCGCCGCTGCTGCTGCTGCCGCTGCCCTCCCCCTGCGGCGGCGCTGCAACAGCAGCAGCGCTAGCAGCCTCCTCCTCCTCGGCCGCCACATCCACCCCCGCCGCCCGGCCGCGCGCCATCCGCTGCTCGGCTTCCGCCACGGCCGCCACCAAGCCGGGCGCGCTCGACACGGCCTTGGCCGCCGCCGCCGCGACGGCCGCCGCCGCCGCCGCCGCCGCGCCCACCGCCGCGTCGCGCTCGCGCGCCGCCGCCTCTGCCGCCCCAAACGCGGCGTCCCTGCCCGCGTGCGCCTCCTCCGCCGCCCGCTCCGCGTCCTCCGCGCGCCGTGCCGCCGCGTCCAACTGACCTTCGAGGCCCTCGCGCACCGCCGCCAGCGCCGAGCGCCCGCGCGCGTCCGAGGCCGCGAGCGCCGCGTCGGCCGCCGCCGCCGCCGCGTCGGCCGCCGCCGCCGCCGCCGCCGAGCCCGCCGCCCTGGCCGCCGAGTCGGCCGCCTCCCTGGCCATCTGCTCGTTCTCCTCAGACAGCAGCCGCGCCCGCATCTCCATGGCCGCGCGGTCGGCCTCGAGCTCGCGCAGCCGCCCCAGCATCGCCTCCATCTGGGCCGCGGCCTCGCGCTCGCGCGCCTCGGCCGACGCGAGCGCCTCGCGCCCGGCCGCCGCCTCGGCAGACAGCGCGGCCCCGCTCCTCTCGAGCGCGCTTCTGAGGGCGGCCAGCTCGTCCCGCTCGGAGCGGAGCTCGGCCACCTGCCTGCCCGCGCTCACCAGCTGCGCCTTGGCGCGGATCGAGGCCGCGCGCACGCCGTCCGCCTCGCGCGTGAGGTCGCGCTCGCGCGACGCGGCCTCCTCGAGCGCCCCGAGGCGCGCCGACGCCGCCGCCTCGGCCTGCCGCGCGCGCGCCAGCAAGGCCTGCTGCTCCGAGTAGGCGGCCTCGAGCGCGCCCTTCACCCCGCGGTGCAACTCCACGAGGCGCTCGCGCTCGCTCTCGGCCCGCCTCCCGGCCTCGCGCTCGGCGTCCAGGGCCGCGCGCGAGGCCTCGAGGCGCCCGGACAGGGCGTCGCGCTCGGCGCGGAGCGCCGCGGCGTCGGCGGCCGCGCTCGACAGGCCGGATTCGGCCGCCGCGCACCGCTCGAGCAGCAGCGCGAGCTCGGCGCGCAGGGCGTCGGCCTCGAGCTGCTGGCGCTGCTGGCGCTCGCGGCGGGCGGCGGCGCCGGGGACCATCATCAGGAGGGCGCTGTCGCGGTCGCTGCCGCTGGCCTTGCTGCCGGCGCCGGCGCCGCCCGCCGCCGCGACAGAGGCGGCGCGGCCGCCGGCGCGGCGGGCGGCGCGCATGCCGCCGCCGCCGCCGCCGCCAAAGAGCGAGCGGAACGAGGCGTGCGAGGCGCCGCCGACGGACGCGACGCCGTCCACCGAGGGAGGGGGCATTGCCGACGACGCGCTGTCGGCGCCGGCGCCGGCGCCGCCGCCCGCGGCCGACGTCTTGCGGTTGTGGGCGGCGAGGGCGGCGGCGCGCAGCGGGGTCCCGCCGCCCGTCGTCGCCGCCTGCTGCTGCTGCTGCTGCTGCTGCTGCTGCTGCTGCTGCTCCTTCTGCTCCTTCTGCTGCCGAAAGTAGGACGCCAGGTACGGCGCGGCCGCGGCGCTCACGCGCGGCGGCTGCGACGTGGCGCTGCCGCCGCCCGTCGCGCCCAGCATCGCGGCCTCAGCGGCGCTCATCATGGCGCTGCTCTCGTCGGCGGCGTCGGCGGCGGCAGAGGCGGCGGCGGCAGCGGCCTCCTCCGCCTCTCCCTGCACCTCCTCGTCCGCCGCCTCCCCCGGCGCGGCCATGCCGGCGGCGGCGGCGGGCGCCTGGCCCTTGCTGCCGCCGCTCCCTGCGAACAGGCTCTTGAGCCTGGTCTTGAGCTTGCTCTTGTTCTTGTCGGCGCCGCCGGCCGGCGGCGGCGCCGGCGGCGGCGACGCCGACGAGGCGGCCGCCGACGGCGACGGCGCGGCGGCCAGCGAGGGTGACGACTCGGCCGGGGCGGCGCCGTCGGCCGCCCGCTCCTGCTCCTCCTCGTCGTCGTGCTCGTCCGTCGCCGCGGCGGCGGCCAGGACGCCGGCGGGGCGCGTCGCCGCCTCGGCCGAGGAGGTCTCTGGGGGGGAGAAGGGCGCCTCGGCGGCGGCGGGCTCGGCCGGCGCTTGCGCTTGCGCGGCCGCCGCCGGAGCGGGCGGGGGGGCGTCGTCGGCAAAGGGGTTGGTCGGGTCCGCCTCGGGGCTGTCGAGCGCGCGCTCGGCCTCCATGGTGTCGCCGCCGCTCTTGCTGTTGCCCGCGCTGCTGTTGTGCTGGTGGTGGGGCTTCTTGCCCTTGTGGCCGCCGCCCTTTTTGGGCATTGCGTTTGGCCGCGGGCCGCGGAGAGAGAGCGGGGGGCGCCCGGCGTCGGCGTCGGCGGCGTCGGCGGCGTCGGCGGCGTCGGCGGCGCCTCTCAGCTGCCGCTGTTGTGTGTTTGTCGCGCCTCCTCGGTGGGGTAAGAGGCGAGCGGCCGCCTGTTGTCCTGCGGCGCGGTCGTTTTGGTGGGGTCGAACAGAAGCTCTCGGGGGTGGGCGGGCGTCAGATACCGCGAAGCAGGAAAAAGGGGTCTCGGATGTATGCGCTAGGCCGCTCTCTCCCGCACAGGGGGCCCTTGAATCTCTGGCGCGCGCTTGCGCACGCTCCGTCAACTTCGACCTCGCCGTCAACGCCGCGCGCGCGCGCGCGCGCCCCCTGCTGTCGGCAGAGAGAGAGGAGGCACGGAGAGCAAAAAAAGCCTCTCACCTGGGCGAGCTAAATTTGGCACAGGGCCTTTTTTCGAGCGCCGTCTGGACGGATCACGCGCGCGAGCTCGTCCTCGTTCTCGAGTGGTGCACGGCGGAGAGTTTGAGAGTGGTGACGGAGCGAGCGCACGGCGCTGCGCCTCTTTTTCTCATTCACCACTTTGTCGCCAAAACAGCGCGCCTCGCGCCGCGCGTCGCTCGCCGGGAGCCGCCACGCCCCCGGGAGCACGGAAAACAAGGCGCCGGAGGAGTTTGAATCAAACTGTTTGATTGTCACAAACATCGAGGTAACAAGCGGCGGGAAGGAGGAGGAGCAGGCGGAGGAGGCCGGAGGGCCAGATCCGAAACGGGGTCAACCGAGCCAAAAAAAGAAAAGGGCGCGACCCGGGCAAGCGGCCGAAAAAACTCTCCGACCGAAAAAAAATTAATCACAACGCCTTGTCTCCGCCGCCCGCGCTGCCGCTTCCGCCGCCCGCGCCGCGAGGGTCGGCCCCCGCGGTCTGAAACCCGAGCAGCACGCCCGACGCGCTGACGCGCGCGATGGCGCGCTGCCCGCCGGCGGCCGCCGGGGCCGACGGTGCGCCGACGACGCTCGCCTCGCCGCCGGCGCCCGCTCCCCCCAGCCCCGCTCCTGCCCCCCCCGCCACCAGCCCCCCCTGCCCGCCCCCCCTGCCCGCCTCCCCCCCGTCCGCGGTCGACATGGCGTACAGGCACGCGTTGACGGCGTCGTGCACGCGCACGAACACCCACTCGCGGGGCACGCGGTTGCTGCCGGCGCGCTGGCCGCCGGAAGCGCCGGCGGCAGCAGCGACGCCGGCCACGCCCCCGTCCCCCGCCGACGCCGACGCCGACGCCGACGCGCCGTCGCCCGCCGCCGCGGCCAGCGGCGCCGCCTCGGGCAGCTGCGTCGCCCCGCACCGGTCCAGCATGCGCAGCACCCGGGCGTTCGGGTTGCTCAGCGCCAGCCGCACGCCCCGCAAGGCATAGTCCTCGGCGAGCTGCACGAACAGGTCGCCGCCCATAGAGTCCAGGTGCGGAACGGGGGTGAGGTCGATGACAACAAACTCCAACCGCGGCGCCCCGTTGCCGGCGGCGAAGCGCTCGGCCGCCCGCTCGTACTCGACGAGCTTGTCCTGGATCCACTGGACGTTGGCGAAGTAGACGGGCGCGTCCAGCCGCACGATCAGGATCCCGGGGACCAGCTCGGCGTCCGGGTATTGCTCGACGTTCCGGAACACCGCAGTTCTCTCGACGCGCCCCAGCGCCGCCGTGTGCGGGAAGGCCGACTCGAAGATGACGATCAGGACGGCCAGGCCGATCGAGATGGCCAGGCCCAGCTCCACCCCCAGGAACAGGGTGCACAGGAAGGCGGCGGTCCACACGAAAAAGTCGCGCAGGTGCACGCGCAGCAGGTGGAGGGCGGCGCCCAATTCGAAAAGGGAGGTCAGTCCCACCATAATGATCGCGGCCATGCAGGTGTAGGGGAGCAGCCTCAAGACGGGGGTCAGGACCAGCAGGGTCAGCAGCACGACCATGGCCGTGATGAAGCCGGCGAGCTGGGTCTTGGCGCCGGTGTCGTTGTTGACGGCGGAGCGGCTGCGGGGTTGGTTTTGTTTGTTTTTTGTTTTCGTCGGTGTTTGGTTTCGGTTTTGCTTGTTCGGGAGGGGAGGGGG
>Ga0209390_10010982_pt1 | contig 10490 bp, 9 predicted proteins | sample BON01_FD_187212 | JGI IMG/M metagenome (GOLD analysis project Ga0209390, IMG submission 187212) | Freshwater microbial communities from Lake Bonney liftoff mats and glacier meltwater in Antarctica - BON-01 (SPAdes) (version 2) | ecosystem: Environmental > Aquatic > Freshwater > Ice > Glacier... | reverse complement strand
TGCAAATATGGCCCTTGCATTGTTAGTTCGTAGAAAACTATAGCTTCTGCGTGGGATAGTCACGCACTGGCTGTCGACTCGAACCTACATGAAAATTGTCCACTAGGGGGACCGTGTTCACGCACTGGCTGTCAAATCGAACCTTTGTGAACAAGTCCACTTGGGGGACCACGATCCATTCGAGTATATCGGGAATGTAAATTGGGGCGGAGTAATGGATCAACGTTTTTGAAACTGCGGGATCATGGACATCAGTAATGGTGCTCCTCGGCGACTTCGGTCCTCCGCATTACTGCACCTCCATCTGTGTGCGTTCCTGCTGTACTGGGCGCGCTAGCTATGTGGATTTAATAAACAAAAAGAAACAAAAAAAATCCATCACTTAGTTCCAGGGGCTTTTCCTTTTTTGCCATTGCAAGCTTCCGGGATATTGTCTACGGACAATAATCCAACCATTGACAGAGACTGAGAGACTATTGGTTTTCTCATATCGTGTCTGTATATATTTTACATATATCTTATATGTATTTCATATATATTTTACATATTTTTCAAAATATACTTATTCGTACGTGTACAGGTATGTACATATATATATTTATATATATTTGTACGTATGTATATATACATATATATATTTATATATATACATATATATACATATATATACATACATATATATATTTATATATATATATGTGTGTGTGTGTGTGTGTGTGTGTGTGTATGTGTGTGTATGTGTGTGTGTGTGTGTGTGATCCTGCTGCCGCACAATTTTTTTACGGAAAGAAAACTTTCCTGGGAAGGCCTTAGCTGGAGCAAACGGAGAAAAAGAGCTTCAGGCATGACGTGTGCTGGCGTGATGCTGGCATGCGCGCTGATAGGCTCTAGTACGTTTTGACACCTGGTCGCCAGGGCCGCAAACATACCCCACTTTACAGAAGAAAAGCCGTACATCCTTTGGAATCTGAACCCACACACGTTGCTTACATGCGTGTGGCAGTGGGAGACGTCAGAAGAGCAGCATATTTGACTGCTTCGTCCCGCCTACTGCTGAATGTGATTGCTGGCCCGTTGAGCTGCAGCTGATGCCCCAACCACCTGCGGTTGCAAAATCCTGCTCAAACCCTCATGCCCACAAGGCTGATTTTCAGCAGACACAATGGCAAGGCGTACAACATGCTTCCATGGCAAATGCACCATGACGCACCACAGAGTCACAACATTTGTCCATATCCATACACCTGCACTACCCTCATGTTCGCAAATTGGCTGCTGAATTGACGTGGACAAAGTCGACGTTGACAGAGCCTTTTGCGTGCGCGTACATGTTCATTGCATAAGTGCGCCGTGCCCGCGCGTGTCCATCGTGAGCGCATGCCCTGCGGCTCCCTGCGCGCACGTTCTGTTTGCTCACAGTTGCTGTGCTTCCTTGTATGCATAGATTTGAGTCCTCGGCGTCTTGCGTACAGTCTGCTCAGAGGGTGCGCACAGGCGCTCTAAACATCCCCAACATCCCCCCGTGTCCTCTTTCACAGGCCACGACCATTGGGGGTGGACCTCCCCCCTCAATCATGGGCTCACTGTGTCAACACTTACGATTGGCGCGCAGCAGCGTCTACTCTGGTTGACTTGGTTCTCACTGATACCTGGTGTATGCACCTCCAAAACCCTCCACCTATCCTTCCACCCACACAACACCCTCACATGCAACCACCCTCCACCACACACTCACACACTCCACACAGCATGTCAGCACCCTGTATAAAATTGTTTCGAAATATTTCTCTCAAAGCATTATCCATACTAGGCTAACAGCTGCGTGGGCACTGTCGAGTATGAATCCCCAACCTTGGCGCTTTACCAATAATAGCCTCGGTCTCCCTCACGCACCTTCCTTGTCTGTGTGCCTGTTTCTATGAGTCTGTGTCGTTTGTGTATGCTTTCTTCTCTGCCTGTCTTTCTAGTTGTGTTGTGAGCGCTGCGTGGTTTGTGTTTGGTTTTGTACTCATAACCACCTTTTTGTTCTCTTTCTTCTTTTTCTACGAATTCAATACATATCTTTAGCACGGTGCTCTTATTATATGCCTAACCCTGCACATATGTCTATCCTCCTTTTCTATCTACATGTTTCTTTATTCTAAATTCCTGCATATGTGCATCTAAACATATATACGCATTTCCCTCCTCTTTCATATTTGTACACATGTATCGCCATTTTCATATGTATGGTTTGTGTCATGTTCTATATTTATACCTATGTTTTTGTTGACTTTGTTCTTTTTTAGAAACTTAATAGACACCTGTGTTTCGGTGTCTATTGATGTAATCATACCCCTACTTATACCCTGATCCTCAGATTCCTTCTGTATTTCCACTTTGTAATCTGTGCATACACCAAATTCCGGTCCTTAGGCCGCTTCCATTTAATAATTCCTGGAAATCAGAAAACAGAGTTTCGAAATCCAAGATTGAATTCCCGGCCGTTTCTTCCATTTAATCAGCCGGGTTTTGATAAAATTGGAGGTGCTGTAAAAAACAATGGGTCGCACCAACAGGTGTTGTAAAAACCAATGGGTCGCACCCTGTGTTTCGAACAATGGGTCACATCAAGGTTGTAAAGGCACGACTAATTCGAATATGATGTTTCGGTAAACTAACAATGTTTCTTGTGTACCCATCCACAACTTTCCGCCAGGTACAGGAAGTTGGTGAATTGGTACAAGAGAATCCCTCCGGTACAAACCTCATTTTTTTAAGATCAACCCCACGGTAGGTGTTCCTTCAACTTTCGGTTTTGCCATTTTCATCTTCCAGGTTCCCGAAAGATATGCATATCTTTCGGGAACCGGAAAGTTGAAATGTATCGACCGGAACTTCACGAAGTCCGGGACCCGAACATGCCTGGTACAAATGATTAAATGGAAGCAGGAATTCCGAAACTTGATTTCCGGAGGACACGATTCCTTTCAGGAGGACAAGATTCCGATTTCTGGAATGATTAAATGGAAGCGGTCTCAGTGACACCCGGGCCCTATTATTCACCATTTGTTTTTTGATCAGCCTCCCTCCCCGGTCACGATGACAGCGGTAATCGTGACTACGCACTCTCTTATTGACTACGCCTGTTGATCAGCTGCAGCAAGCAGAAGGATGGTGTATGTGATAACGCATCGAGGGTTGGAGCCGGCTGGAAGTGATGGGGCGTGGGGCGAGAGCACCGTAGAGGCCTTTGAAGCGCAGCTTCGGCGCGGATTTGGCCTCGAATTTGACCCCAACCCATGCTTTGACGGCTGGGTGGTATGGCATGACGGGGAAATGCTGCGGCTGACAAATGGCGTGGACCAAAGACGATTAGTCGACATACCGCTGCGTGAGGTGGCAGGGCGACAATTCGGGCGAGGCTGCGTGGGCACACTGGACGAGGTGGGATTGAAATACATTATTTCAGATCTGTGTACAGATCTTATGGACAATACAGACCGAAGTGTAACGACGTGTTTGAAAAAAATGAAGGTGCTGAGCCTCATAGCAGAGCATGGCAGTGCTGCAGCCCCCAGTGCAATGCACCTAAAAGGGGAACGGCAGAGTGCAGTATTGATCGACTTGCTCGTTGAAGTTCTGCGCCGCCACCCCGTTGCAATACCGAAGTTGTTTATTTTCGATGTGACCCAGACCAGCGCTGTGGCTTTAAAGGCAGCCATGCCGGAGCTGGCGCTTGCCCCAAGTGTGAGTCATGCGTATGACGTCCAACGGTATAACGCATGTGTGCACAGAACTCTGTGGACGCTTGAGGCCGCTCTACAAGGCGCTCGCGACGGCCTCTTCGCCTGGGCTTGGGTAGACGAATGGGATCTCGCTGCAGACGATGCAGGGGCGCGCAAGGACCCGCCGTTTGCCTCGACATGCACCTTTGCCGCTCTGCGTGACGCGGGACTACGTGTTGGGCTCGTCACCCCTGAGCTACATTCCTCCTCACCTTCTCTGCTAGGAGGCGAGTCGCACGATGACGCGAGTAGCAAGGAGAGATTATTTGCACGCATTCGAACCATTGCGCAATGTGGCTTTGTTGACGCCATCTGTACTGATTGGCCGACAGAGGTGCAGGCCATGCTGCCAGAATGAGAGAGATCGTTCACAAAATGAAACATTTCCAATTTCTCTTTTGTTTTTGACCGGTAAAGACTGATCAAATGGCAGCCTGGGGGTGATCAAACCATCGATAAGTGAACTACACCCCAGTTTCCACCCCATAGGATCTTCCGTGACAGCGCAATTTCTGCATTCTTGGGCGGCTAAAAATTCGTATCTTTTTTTTGTGTGTGTGTCTCTCTCTCATTTTTTTTTGTTGATATTAGACTCTGTTACGATACTAATGTTTACCCCATATGCTAGTTACTACACCTCAACAAGGAGATGAAGGTGTCGCTGGCGATGAAGGATGCCAGTTTAGAGACCAATTCTGCTGCCGCTGTCACCACAGTGTTGATGATTGCTGTACTGTAACATGAAGGAGTCCGAATCTGTATGACAACCAGAAAGGGACACAGTGTTTTCAAACTGCATTTCCCGCATGGGGGTGCAGGTTTGTGTGTTGTGAGTTTTTGTCTGGGGGTGCAGGTTTGTGTGTTGTGAGTTTTTGTCATTTATACAATTGGGGGTGCAGGTTTGTGTGTTGTGAGTTTTTGTCATGTATACAATTGTGTTTCATTGTGCATACGTTTGTGTATGTATGTATACATTTATGTTTTGTATGTATTGATGTTTGTATGTATGTACAGAGCGAGATACCCTATCTGAGGCTGTGGTCTCAATAAGGACTGTGGTCACGTTCGTGACATGATTTGTTTCTAGAACAGAGTTTCTAGTTCGAAACTTGTTCCATAACGACATTTTTGTTGACGTCCTTTTTAGAGGTTTGGACGGCAACAGAAAGTCGTCGCGATTGTTTACCTAATACAAGCACGTTTGTACCAAATGATCGTTCACAGTGTCTATACTGTGTCTTGCCCATCATGCGGTGTGCCTTTGGTGCTCACAGGGAAAATCTAGGCCCAAACGCGGTGGCGTAAACTGCAAGGGCAGAGACTAGAGAGTCGAGAAGATGGCGAATGCCACGGTCGGCATTTGGATTTTGAGAGAGTGCCTCTTCGTTTATGTGGAACACAATTATGTGGAACACAACCATAAACTAGCAAGGTGTCTTTGGGGACGTGACGTCTGACTCGTGACTGAAGTTATCTACCAACTTTGCGTGTCTCCCTTGGGAAACTGACAAGACCAGGGCACACATATATAGATTTAAGGCGCGTAAAAGCGAACTTGTCTACAAATGAGGAAAATTATCAAATCAATACATGCAGAAGAAGATACTACACAGAAAAAGAAAATAATGCGCTATGATCCATCCACAGATCAAACGATTACACACAGAAGAAGATACTACAACGAAACAGAAAACAATACGCTCCCATAACAATAAATCTGGAGAGGACTGTACACACCAAACAAAAATAAACCGGCAGAGAAAACGTGAAGGTTGTGACAAAGTCTCCCGAAGGTCAAACTGTGTCGAAATCTTCCGAAAGAGCGGTGCTGTAGTCGCCCGAAGAAAAGAACGCGCGAGGCAGTTCTGCGAAGTAGGCTGTCCAAAGGTCAAACTCGAGCAGTCACTTGAAGGGGAAGCGTCTTGTGGAAAGGTCTGCGAAGAAGGTCTTCCAAAGGTCAAACTACAGCAGGAAGGGGAAGAGTCTTGGGAAGGGTCTGCGAAGAAGGTTGCTGAAGGTCAGATGCGAGAAGAAAATTCGTGGCGCGCGTTTGGTTGAAGTTGGAGGTTGCGCTTGCTGTCGGGGTCTGAGGCGGTATAGGCGGGCGTGCCGGAGGCGGCACGGGTAATTCTTAAGACGAGACAGACGAGGTGTGTAGATGGTCAGAGCTCCAAATGATGGCGAGCAAGCAATACGCTGCGGCGTTGCCCAGCAAGTCGAGGTGGGGAGAGATGGTTTTGAAAAGTTCGCTCAGGCTGAAGGTTCCCGGGTCACTCAGTGACGGCACATCAACCGAACCCACCCTGCCAAGCCGCAACGGCCGGAATCGACAATGATATTTATAGGGCCAGACAAGTAGCAACGCAGCGCCGCAGCGCAGCGCCCAGCAACGCGCCAACAGAGACTCGAAGCCCGACCTCTGGGGCGCGGCTGCCAGCTCGGGTGTCTACTATGCTGGACCAGACAACTGATTGCGCTGCTGGCCACGATAGACCGTACCGGTTCCAGATACGGAAACAACATCAGTACTGGGAATAAGTGAACATGCAGCTTTTGACAAACAACCCCAAGAGTGGACCCAAGTCCACTGCGTGAGCATTTCTTAACATGCTGTTCTTAGGAGCATGCACATCGAAATGTCACTCGTGCTGGCGAACAGAGAAGGCAGGCAGCCGCCCAGATAGCTGAGTGGCTCGCCGCTGCCTGGAACAGGCCGGCATATGATGCCTTGGCTGGCGTGTGCTTTTGTTCGGGCCGCGCATGGCCATGCTCAGGCGCTGCGAAGGTGGCCTCCAAAATGACAGGTTTCACAAGCCGGTGGAGGATGCGGGCTCATCCAGCCGGGGGCGTTGCCGAGGACGCCAGTGCCCGCGCGATGACCGCAGGCCTTGCTTTCCCCATCGTGTATCCTCTGCTCGTGGCGTTACAAGCGTGCACGGACATCAACACATCAACGACGTTACGTCACGACAATGGGAACTAAAAACGTATTAGTTGAGTGTGCCTGCACCCCATCCCAAACTCCTTCCTGCTCCAAAAAGCCTCACTAGTGCGCATGAGGTCACGAATCAACTATAAACGCCCAATCCTCATTCAGTGATTGCCAGCGATGTTGAGAAGTGTCACAGCACCCTGCCTCAACTATGCCTGAACCCATTTTGTAAAATCAAGCTCGTGTGTCCCGAGCCCGAGGCTGAGCATAAAACCCAGAGTGTCTGATAATACTGACAACCCAACACACATGTGCTCTTAAATACAGGTCATCACCATCTAAGGGCGCCCAAACTCGGCGGGAGTGACCAAACTCTATTGCGGGAGCGCCCAAACTCGGATAAACTAAGACTACAACCCAGGGTACTGCACGGCGGGAGCGCCCAAACTCGGTCTATGGCGGGAGCGCCCACACTCTGCAGCGGTGATGATGCATCCATGAGAGACCCTCACTGTAAAGTTATGCTGTCTGGAAGGACTAGCCATACTCGTATCGAAAGCATTAGTTTTTTTGTCCCGAATTGGATCTGTCGGGTGGGTACGGTGATTTAGCATATGTGATGCTTTGTAATACGTTGGTGTTGTGGGGTTGGAGTGTCACCAATCCTGGCGTTTCGTCGGGAGGCACTTCCAACTCTACGATACTTCCTTCCGGCTAAAAAACCCGATAACTCAAATTCTCATGAATTTGAACTTCATAGACCCTCAAACAAGGGTACTAAACTACTTTTGAAAGTAATAAAAGCAATCATCATCACCCAATGTTACCGAACTGGCCCTGGGCATGACCATGGTGGAATTGCCCTACGTCCTACAAGTTTTCTGTGTCCGTCAAGAAGATGGGGGAGGGGTGAACCGGGGGAGCTAGCGACATAGTAAAGGCAAAGAGTTCTGGAGAAGATCCAAGGGCAACTGGAGGCCTCGTTTCCAATCTTCCTCACCCTCGGGTCAATAAAACAAAGCAACACTGGTGTAAGCAGGTGACTCTGTCAACGTCGGAGACTCCAGTCAAGAAGGGCCTTCGGAAAAAAATTATTACAAGATGGCACTGCTTTCACAGTTTGCACCTCGTAGTCAAACTGGTACGTGCTGTGAAGACCTATTTTGTTCTCGACGCGGAACAAAGTATTGCAGCGGCGATTTTTGCGGAAGGTCTAGACGAAGGAGAGTCTCTCAACTCTGAATAGCAGTGGGCAAAATCTCCCGACCAAGAAATTGGTCGAACTGAGGACGGATGACGTGGGAACCACGGGAGGCGAACGCGGGCTCATTCCAGGGAAAATCTAGGCCCAAACGCGGTGGCGTAAACTGCAAGGGCAGAGACTAGAGAGTCAAGAAGATGGCGAATGTCAGCATTTGGATTTTGAGAGAGTGCCTCTTCGTTTATGTGGAACACTATAATAAAGTAGAAAGGGGTTGTGGAGACGTCTTATCTGGTAGGCTACTTTAGCATTCAGAAAAGGTATGGAAATAACCATATGGATAAGACGTCTCCACAAAAATACGTTCCGTGGGACGCGGTGTACTTCGGCCCGTAAGATTGAACTTGCCCAGACCTAACCATATGGTTATTTCTGTACCTTATCTGAATGCTAAAGTAGCCTACCGAATAAGACGTCTCCACAAGAATATAATAGACAAGGTACGGAAATAACCATATGGGTTTTTCCGTACCTTATCTGATTGCTAAAGTAGCCTACCGGATAAGACGTCTCCACAGGGGTCTTTGGGGACGTGACGTCTGATTCGTGACTGAAGTTTTCTACCAACTTTGTGTCTCACCTAGACGTTGGCCTCGCGAAGCGACAAACCCCGTGCAGATTCTTTGAAACTGTGCAACGTTTCCTTCCCTCATTCCAGGGAAGATGGCCGTTTTTGATAAGACGGATTCGATTACAGGCAAACGTTGATATTCCCGAGGCTTTGGTAGCAGGAACCTCCACCCCCCAGGGGGTTCTCCTTTTTGGCTTGTTTCGGTTTGAAGAGGCGGGAGGAAGAGAAAAGAAAAAAGAGAAAAAGGGAAAAAAGAAGGGAAAGAAGGAGAGAGCCAAGGGGGGGGAGGGTTTCCTGCGCTCAACTTCATGTGTGCTTATATGCGTATCCAGAGAGGCTACAAAGTTGCGTGGCAGCATCTTCGATACCACATCGTGCATGTTCATGTGTGCGACTTGACTATTCATATGTGCCATGACTCATTCATACGTGACATGAATCACTGATGTGTGCCATGACTTACGTTGATACCACGTAGTGGATGTTAATATGTGGGACAAAACTCATTCATACGTGTTATAGCTCACTCACATGTGGCATGACTCGCTTTCATATTACTGAATGGATGTTCATGTGTGAGACATGATCCATTCATATGTACCATGACTCACTTGCATATGGCATGATTCACTTTCTTACTACCAAGTGGATGTTCATGTGTGCGAAACTACTCATTCATATGTGCCGTGACTCACTCTCATTTGCCATGACTCACTTTGATACTACTAAGTGGATGTTCACGTGTGCGACCTGACTCATGCACATGACTCCTTCCTGTGGGACATGACTCTTTCACGTGTCACGTGGCTAGTTCATGTGCGATATACCTCACACATGTGACATGACTCACTCATATGTGACATTACTCACAATTATGTGACATGACTCATCATCTGAGACATGACTCACTTCTATGAGACATGACTCACTTCTCTGTGACATGACTCATCATATGTGACTCGGCTCACTCTTATGTGACATGGCTCATCATACAGCCAATTGTAGACAGGGTAGCACAGAATCTTGAGATCATTTTCAGAACTTTGTCAACGTACCAGAATTCTGCCCACGAGATTTACAATCAGCAACAGGTGATAACATATTGTCAATTATAAGTCCCATGAGAATCCTGGAACGCCTGGTAATAAATTGAAGGTTTTTAGAAAGAATCTCAAGATTCTGTGCCATCCCATCCGCAATTGGTTGTGCATGACATGACTCTGATGTACACGACTCCTTGATATGAGACATGAAGTATTCATGTGTTCCAAACGCCCTTCATCGTTGATGCCTTCATGAACTCGTCATTTCACATATGCATGAGTCATGTCATATATGAGTCATGTCATATATGAGTTTTGTCATATATGGGTCATGTCATATATGAGTCATGTCACATATGAATGAGAGTCTCATGATATAACTCTCATGTACACGACTTCTTCACAAGATTCATTATTGTGTGCTCTTGCCATACAAATGCGTCATTTGTAGAATGTGTTGTAGTGTGTTGCAGCGTGGTGCAGTGCGTTGCAGCGTGGTGCAGTGCGTTGCAGCGTGTTGCAGCATGGTGCAGCATGGTGCAGCATGGTGCAGTGTGTTGCAGTTTGTTGCAGTATGTTGCTTGTTATTCTTTGCTCTTGCCACCAGCTTCTGTAAAGCACCCTCGATGATAGTATACACCTTCCTATCAGTATATATTGCACAACATACACACAGACACGGACACAGACACGGACACGGACACGGACACGGACACAGACACAAAAAAAATAGAAACACACAGACACAGAAATAGTCATATATCAAACGGGAAGAGGAAAAACCAAAAAAAGGGGATATTTGGTCAGTACATATGCATATACATGTGAATGTGTGTATTTGTATGTGTGTGTGTGTGTGTGCGTGTGTGCGTGTGTATATACATAAATACATATGTATATGCATATACATATATGT
>Ga0209390_10010981_pt1 | contig 10491 bp, 10 predicted proteins | sample BON01_FD_187212 | JGI IMG/M metagenome (GOLD analysis project Ga0209390, IMG submission 187212) | Freshwater microbial communities from Lake Bonney liftoff mats and glacier meltwater in Antarctica - BON-01 (SPAdes) (version 2) | ecosystem: Environmental > Aquatic > Freshwater > Ice > Glacier... | reverse complement strand
ATATATATATGTATATATATATATATATATATATATTTATATATATATATATATATATATATGTGTTTATATATATATATATATATATATATATATATATATATATGTGTGTGTGTATATATGTTTACACACAAACATAAGTATATGCATGTATACATGTGTGTGTGTGTGTGTGTGTGTGTGTGTGCCCATGTGTGTGTGTGTACATGGTCTGGTGAGCCCTCTTTCCTTTCCTTGGCAGAGTCTCGGTGAGCCGGGTACGCAGATGACGCACAAGACGTTTCACTTCCATATATACATAAATATATACATGTATATATATATATATATACATATATGTGTGTGTGGTATGTGTGTGTGTGTTCATGTGTGTGTGTATTCATGGTCTGGTGAACCCTCTTTGTTTTCCTTGGCAGAGTATCGGTGAGCCGGGTACGCAAATGACGCTCAAGACGTTTCACTTCGCCGGCGTCGCCTCGATGAACATTACGCTGGGCGTGCCGAGAATCAAGGAGATTATCAACGCAGCCAAGAAGATCTCGTGAGTCCCTTCTCATTATCGTTTCAGTATTGCCATAGACCACGACCACAAGCATATTTATGAAGTCCGCTTGGCGTGCCGAGAATCAAGGAGATCATCAACGCACCAAGCAGATCTCGTGAGTCACTTTTCAACCTTTTTTTAACTAGTCCGTCGAATCTAAAATAAGACGAAACGGGGGTTTTGGAGAAACTCCGGGTAAACTCCTAACTCTTAAGTAAAACTATTGTTACCCCAAAGGGGGAGGGTAGCCCAGCGCGGAAATTACCGCGGATTACCCCGGAGATAAATGATGTGAACCCCTCCGGTAGATTTGACGGTTAGCATGAACTAAGACCATAAGCATATTTATGAAGTCCGCTTGGCGTGCCGAGAATCAAGGAGATCATAAACGCAGCCAAGAAGATCTCGTGAGTCGCTTTTCAACCTTGTGTTTTCTAGTATTTGCCGCGACGGCGGGAACACCTTCAAGCCAGAGCGTTACAGATTAGAGCTGAACTCAGCACACACATTCACATGGAGACAGGGCCCCACGACGCACACAAACGAATGCCATACGCATGTTTATGGAGTCCGCTGGGCGTGCCGAGAATCAAGGAGATCATCACGCAGGAAATCCGATGTCGTGAGTCCATTTTCAACAGCGTTTCAACTAGTATTTGCATAAACTAAGACCACAAGCATATTCATGAAGTCCGCTTGGCGTGCCGAGAATCAAGGAGATCATCAACGCAGCCAAGAAGATCTCGTGAGTCCCTTTTCATTATCGTATCCGTATTAGCATAACTCGAGTTAACCCAAGTTCAGGTCAACCCTCAACACGATATCGTCATACACATGTATATATATCTATATCTGCGTGTCACATACGTATGCGCACCTGGCGTGTACGTTGCGCGTGCGGTGTATGAGGTAGATTTTGAAAGACGATTAGACTCAAATGGATGACGAACAGCGCGACGGGAAAGGGCAGCGCGCCCGGCGGCAGCACGTCGCACGCGCCGTACCATTGTTCAATGCCGTACGGGTTAATCCGAGTTAAAGCACGGTACCAAGTTAGGGCGAACGCTTTGCTAAAGGGAGAACGCATTTTTTTTCAGGACTCCGATCATGAAGTGCGAACTGGACGACTCGTTTGACGTGGTCTCGGCGAGGGCCGTCAAGGGGAGGATGGAGAGGACTGAGCTTGGGCAGATCTGCTCTTCCGTAGTAGAGGTGATCCACATATGAATATATATATATATATATATATGCATGTACTTTATATATATGTATACGTTACATGTGTAGAGTATGTATTCATATGTTATGTATATATATATATCTTGGACACGGCGAGTCAAGGGGAGGATGGAGAGGACCGAGCTTGGGCAGATCTGCTCTTCCGTCGTAGATGTGATCCACATATGAATAAATATATATATATATATGCATGTACTTTATATATATGTATACGTTACCTGTTCATGTATGTATTCATGTATACGTTGTGTATGTATATAACTTGGCCACGGCGAGTCAAGGGGAGGATGGAGAGGACCAAACTTGGACAGATCTGCTCTTCCCTCGTAGAGATGATTTGCATACATATACATATATATGTATGCATACATTGCATTTGTATAATGTTTATTCATATGGTGTATATATATAACTTGGCCACGGCGGTTCAAGGGGGGTGGAGAGGACCGAGCTTGGGCAGATCTGCTCTTCCGTCGTAGAGCTGATCTAGATATGAATATATTCTTGTACTTTATATATATATATGTATATATTCCATAGGTATAGTATTTATTCAAATGGTATGTATATATATGTAACTTGGCCACCGAGTTCGATACACATGTGCATATTAACATATATACGCGACTTACCTACAAACCTACATCCATGCATACCTACATAGATCCATACATACATGAATGGATACTTTCTCTGATGGCGTCTGTCTGTGTGTCGCCTTAGGCTCCCAAAGCCACTCTCGGATCAGTTCCCTGTACGTGTGTGCTCGTGACCCCTTTGTATTATAAACCATCCATGTCGCTGTCGTGTTTCAGGTTAACGATCTGGTAGAATGTTACTGTTGTGAGCAGTAGCTGCCACACATATATCCCGATATATGAGGCGATGGATTCCAGTACCACTTATCACAGCTGACCTTTTCAGATGAGTGGTACCGTCCCCAGTCATGCACCCAGAGGACGTGGGTTTGACTCCCGGTTCTTTCACATTCCCACCGGCGGGTTACCCTTAACCCGAGCTCGATACACACGTGCATCTTAACATACATACGTGACTTACCTACCAACATACATGCATAGATCCATACATGCATGCATGCATACTTTCTCGGATTAGCCCCTTAACCCGAGCCTGCTCGATACACACGTGCATATTAGCATGCATACGTGACTTACAGGCATACAAGCATACCTGCATACCTACATAGATCCATACATAGACACATGCATACTTTCTATGATGGAGTCTCTGTGCGTTAGAACACAGGAAACGGCCTGTAGTTCCGACTCCCGTTTTAGACGCAATCTGAGTGGGACGACCCGACGTCGTCTTCTGGGAACGCAAAGACCGCAGATGTGCCTTTTCCTGTGTTTTAACGTTTGTGTGCCGTTGTCTTGGTTCAGGTTTACGACTTGGTAGAGTGTTACATAGCAATCTTCCTCGACCTCACCCTGCTCGATACATATGTGCATTTTAACATACATACGTGACTTACATACAAACATACCTACATAGTTCCAGATACACGCATGCATACTTTCTATGATGTTGTCTGTTCTGTGTGTCGCCTTAGGCTCCCAAAGCCACTCTCGGATCGATTCCCTGTGCTTCTGTGCTCGTGTCCCCTTTGTATTATAAACCATCTGTGTCGTTGTATGTTTCAGGTTTACGACTTGGTAGAGTGTTACATCGCCATCTTCCTCGACCTCACCCTGCTCGAGCAGCTCCGGCTGGACGTGACCGCCTCGACCGTCCGTTTGGCCATCCTCCTCGCCCCTAAGGTGACAGATAAACATGACTGGTTTCTGTTGAAAACTAGTAGAGCGTACTCCTCACTAGGCCACCATCAGCGCTGATGGTGGCCTAGTGGGGAGTACGCCCTGCTAGGTTTCAACATGAAATCTAGTAGAGCGTACTCCTCACTAGGCCACCATCAGCGCTGATGGTGGCCTAGTGGGGAGTACGCCCTACTAGGTTTCAACATGAAATCTAGGAGGGCGGACTCCCCACTAGGCCACCATCAGCGCTGGTGGTGGCCTACAGTAGTGGGGAGTACGCCCTACTAGGTGTCAACAGTTCCACTACCATTTGCACTCCCAATACTCCCATCATTATTAGTTCACCTGAGGCAGCTGGACCTCTACCGTCCGTTTGGATTAACTCGAGATACACCTGACTAGTTTCACTTATATTCGTACTCCCAGTCATCCTATCATCACTACTATTCCTGCATAATGTTTGGCATTTGGAGAGGCCTGCTTGAAAGCTGGGCTTCCACCGTCCGTGTAACCATCCTCGTCACCCCGAAGGTAAGAACACAAACCTGACTCGCATCACCACTATTCGTACTCCCAGTCATCCTATCAGTATTCCTATTCCTGCGTAATGTTTGGCATTTTGAGAGGCCTGCCGGAGAAGCTGGGCTTCCCCAGCCCGTCTGGCCATCCTCCTCGCCCCGAAGGTGACATATAAACATGACTAGGTTTCACTGCCATTCGTTCTCCCAGTCGTCCTATCATTATTACTATTCCTGCATTCTGTTTGGCATCTTGAGAGGCTAGGGTTAACCCTAACCCCGCTTGGGCCGCTGAGCTTCTGTTTGGCCATCCTCCTCGCCCCTAAAGTAAAAGCACAAACACGACTCGCATCACCACTATTCGTACTCCCAGTCATCCTATCAGTATTCCTATTCCTGCATTATGTTTGGCATTTGGAGAGCCTGCTTGAGAAGCTGAGCTTCTACCGTCCGTTTAACCATCCTCGTCACCCCTAAGGTAGAAGCACACACATGACTCGCATCACCACTATTCGTACTCCAGTACTATCATTATGACCATCCCTGCATAAAATGTTTGGCATCTTGAGAGGCCTGCTTGAGAAGCTGGGCTTCCACCATCAGTGTGTCCTGCTTGCCCCTAAGGTAGCATTACAAGCAGTATCCCTACTATTCGTTTGCATAGCGTTCCTATCATTAGTGTTAATCGTGTGTTATTGTTGGCAATTTGAGGGGCCTGCTCCAGGGGTGAACCCGAAGGTAAAGATATGAGTAGTATCAGTACTATTCGGGTACCCCCGAGGTATACGTCCGAAGTTGCATCGGGCTCGTGGTCCAATACTACAACACGAAGAGGCCCGGAGGCACCGTCAGAGAAGGTCGGGTGCAAAAGATGCGACGAGCTTTGAGCACGGGGGGCCACAGTGCCTCCTGACCCTTGGTCGCTGGACTAGCCCCCCTCTAGATAAGTTCTCTGTGCGTGTGTGCCACAAAGCCACACACGGGCAAGGAGAAGCCGATCCCAGCACTGCCACAGTGGGCAGCAAACCCTGCGTCACGAAGTGACACAGGCTTGGGGGGCTGAAAGCCTCAACTCTAATAGCGAGAATCGAGACTTGGGCGAATACAGGGGTATACAGGTACAGCCTGCTCGTGTCCCCTTTGTATTATAAACCGTCTGTGAATTGGTCTAGTTGCACCTGCGTCTCGCTTCTTCGAACGCGAGTAAGCATGTGTGGTGCAGCTACGGGGGAGCGATAGTTTACCCGGCACGCACTCTGCCTAGGAGGCTCCCTATGGGTAGCTTAGTTACTTGTGTAGTGTATTGTTTGCGCGTGCGCCAGTGTTAGGGCTTTGTTTCTTTCTTTCTGTGCTCGTGTCCCCTTTGTATTATAAACCGTCTGTGAATGTGAACACAACAACCCTGATTCCCTAGTTGCGCGACTGTTCCCCTCGGTGATGTTAGCTGTTGCGCCTGCTGCGACCATGGTCGAAGCATCTTCTCTGTTGGGTGCCATCTTCGCGCCCATGAACACGGTTTTCTGTTTTTTCTTTTTTTAGCGTATTTCACCTGGGGGCGTTCACCTGGGGGCGTTCCCAGGCACCCAAACTCCGAGTCCAGGTAACAAGAAAACTGTGAAGAAACACGCTAAATACAGCATCCCAGGGGAGAAGGTCGGGTGCCATCTTCGCGCCCATGAACATTTTTTTTTTTTTTTAACGTCTTTTACCTGGGGGCGTTCCCAGGCACTCAAAACTCCGAGTACAGGTAACAAGAAAACTTTGAAGAAACACGCTAAATGCAGCATCTCAGGGGAGAAGGTCGGGTGCCATCGTCGCGCCCATGAACACGGTTTTCTTTTTTCTTGTCTAAACGTCGTTCATCTCGGGGCGTTCCCAGGCATTCAAAACTCCGAGTACAGGTAACCAGAAAACTGTGAAGAAACACGCTAAATACAGCATCTCAGGGGAGAAGGTCGGGTGCCATCTTCGCGCCCATGAACATAATTTCTTTTTGTTTTTTAAACGTCTTTTACCTGGGGGGCGTTCCCAGGCACCCAAAACTCCGAGTACAGGTAACAAGAAACTGTGAAGAAACACGCTAAATACAGCATCTCAGGGGAGAAGGCCGGGTGCCATCTTCGCGCCCATGAGCATGGAAAGAAACAGACTCGCGCGGCCGCACCGTCGCCGAGGGCTAGCCTCGGACGGCGTACGGTATGCGGACGCACGGAGCAGCGTCGGCGTCGGCCGCCGGTTTCGAAGCGTTGCGAAACTAAGGTTAGAATGGGGATATGGGGGAGTTTTCTTATTCCTGCAGCAGCCCTCAAAACACCCACGAGAAATAGTTATTACGCCCAAGGCGTCAACCTCACTTTCTGTGTGTTGTTTTTACAGATGAAACTTGGCGAGGGCGACGTGCAGCTCATTTCTTCTTCGGAGCTCCGCGTGCTGCCACCCAAGGCTTCCAGGTGAGGAAGAATCTAAACTAGAACGTTAATCCGCGTAACCATGTAACAGAAAGCAGGCAACGGGGAGCCGTGGGTGGGGCGAGATTTAAAATATATATGGAGCCGCGTACGCGGCTAGCGGTATGTGGTGTGCCTAAGGGCGCGCTTCGCACGCACTCCGCCTAGCAGGCTCCCCTATGGGGTGGCCTAGTTACGTGTAGAGTATTGTTTGCGCGTGCGCCAGTGTTAGAGAGAAAGAGAGAGAGAGAGATGGATAGAGAGAGAGAGAGACATCTTCTTCGGAGCTCCGCGTGCTACCGCCCAAGGCTTCCAGGTGAAGATGATTCTATGAGAGCTGTTTTAGAGAGGGACGACGGATATAGATCAAGCAGGAGTGGGGCTGGGTAGGGACAGAGGGTGGGGTTGAATATACAAAAATAGAGGGAGATGGATACAGAGAGAGAGAGAGAGAGCTTCTTCGGAACTCCGCGTGCTGCCACCCAAAGCGTCTAGGTGAAGATGATTCTATGAGAGCTATTTTAGAGAGGGAAGACGGATATAGATCAAGCAGGAGTGGGGCTGGGTAGGGACAGAGAGTGGGGTTGAATATACATATATATAGATAGAGAGATAGATATAGATATAGATATAGATGGATAGAGAGAGAGAGAGATCTTCTTCGGATAGAGGGTGGGGTTGATTCTATATCGATATATAAAGAGAGAGAGAGAGATAGATATAGAGATAGAGAGAGAGAGAGAGAGAGAGAGAGAGAGAGAGAGAGAGAGAGAGAGAGAGAGAGAGAGAGAGCTTCTTCGGAACTCCGCGTGCTGCCGCCCAAAGCTTCCAGGTGAGGACGATTTTATGAGACCTATTTTAGTGAGGACGGATATAGATCAGGCAGGAGCGGAGCTGGGTAGGGACAGAGGGTGGGGTTGAATACAGATAGATAGAGATAGAGATTTCCAATATCGCGTAGAGGCCAATGCGGTCCCGGTCTGCGGAATCAAGGGCGTGATTGTGCACCTGCCTTCTCACCTGTCTTTTCAGGGTTAACCCGAGCTCAAGAGTGCGCTGGTCGCCGTCCTGGTCTGCGGGATCAAGGGTGGCACGCCACAGGGGGGTTAACCCGACCGCAACTCCCACAGCGCCATTCCATCCCTGCACCAGGCATTCGAGCAGAAAGATGAGAAGTCTGCAAACAGGTGTGGGTTAACCCGAGTCACAGCCGTCTCCACACCTGTTTGCAGACTTCTCATCTTTCTGCTCGAATGCCTGGTGCAGGGATGGAATGGCGCTGTGGGAGTTGCACAGGCTCAAGAGGCCGCTGGTCGCCGTCCTGGTCTGCGGGATCAAGGGCGGGACGCCATACCTGCCTTCACAGACGGTTTATAACACAAAGGGGACACGAGCACACACGCACAGGTAACTGATCCGAGAGTGGCTGTGGGAGCCTAAGGGGAGCTCCCTTGAATATATCTAGGTGCTTGAGGGGGGAGTCGACGCCGCGGCCCCCTTCACACCTGTTTTAAGACTTTGCATGCATCTTCTCATCTTTCTGCTCGAATGCCTGGTGCAGGGATGGAATGGCGCTGTGGGAGTTGCACAGGCTCAAGAGGCCGCTGGTCGCCGTCCTGGTCTGCGGGATCAAGGGCGGGACGCCATACCTGCCTTCACAGACGGTTTATAACACAAAGGGGACACGAGCACACACGCACAGGGAACTGATCCGACAGTGGCTGTGGGAGCCTAAGGGGAGCTCCCTTGAATATATCTAGGTGCTTGGGGGGGGGAGTCGACGCCGCGACCCCCTTCACACCTGTTTTAAGACTTTACATGCTTCTTCTCATCTTTCTGCTCGAATGCCTAATGCAGGGATGGAATGGCACTGTGGGAGTTGCACAGGCTTAAGAGCGCGCTGGTCGCCGTCCTGGTCTGCGGTATCAAGGGTGTCACGCGCGCGATCATCACGTACAAGGAGCCGGGCGAGAAGACGCCGGCGGAGAAGGCGGACGGGAGGCCAGCCTACAAGCTGCTGGTGGAGGGGGAGGGCTTGCTGGATGTTCTTGGGATCAGGGGGGTCAAGGTGTGACCCTGGCATCTTTATTTATACATGGTTAAGGGTTGACCCGAACTACTACTGCTACTGCTGCTGCTATTACTACTACTGCGGCTGCTGCTGCTACTACTACTACTACTACTACTAACTACTACTACTACTGTTACCACTACTACCACTACTATACTGCTGCCACTTCTACTCGGGTTAACCCGATTGATTGATTCTATGGATTTGTAGATAGCCTACAAGCTACTGGTGGAGGGGGAGGGCTTGCTGGATGGTCTTGGGATCAGGGGGGTCAAGGTGTGACACTGGCATCATTATGTATATGTGGTTAAGGGTTAACCCGGACTACTACTGCTGCTGCTGCTGCTATTACTACTACTGCGGCTGCTGCTACTACTATTACTACTACTACGACTACTACTACTACTACCACTACAACTGCTACCACTACTATACTGCTGCCACTACTACTACTCGGGTTAACCCGATTGATTGATTCTATGGATTTGTAGATGGCCTACAAGCTGCTGGTGGAGGGGGAGGGCTCGCTGGATGGTCTTGGGATCAGGGGGGTCAAGGGGTGACTGGCATCTGTATTTATATGTGGTTCAGGGTTAACCCGAACTACTCTTGCTGCTGCTACTGCTATTACTACTGCTGCTGCTGCTGCTGCTATTACTACTACTGCGGCTGCTGCTACTACTACTATTGCTAATACTGCTACTACTACTACCACCACCACTACTCCTACTACCACTACTATACTGCTGCTACTCCTACTACTCGGATGAACCCGATTGATTGATTCTATGGATTTGTAGATGGCCTACAAGCTACTGGTGGAGAGGGAGGGCTTGCTGGATGTTCTTGGGATCAGGGGGTCAAGGTGTGACCCTGGCATCTTTATTTATATGTGGTTAAGGGTTAACCCGAACTACTACTGCTGCTGCTGCTGCTATTACTACTGCTGCTGCTGCTGCTATTACTACTACTACTACTACTACGACTAACTACTACTACTACTGTTACCACTACTACCACTACTATACTGCTGCCGCTACTACTACTCGGGTTAACCCGATTGATTGATTCCATGGATTTGTAGATGGCCTACAAGCTACTGGTGGAGGGGGAGGTGCGCTAGACTGCGCCAGCCTAGACTACCTGCCCCTCTGCACCTGGTGTGATACCGGCGGGGGAGACGGGGTCTCCGTGACGGCTCACGTGTACGTTATTCTTTTTCTTACAGGGGCCGCTGACTCGCTCGACACATATCTTTGAGGTGGAGAAAACGCTAGGCATCGAGGCGGCGAGGCAGGTGCGCCCATCTCACCATATATTCCCGCAATCTGCCTATGTATATATTTCTACATACCTGCATGTATGCGTATATGCATTTATGTATGTATATATTATAATTATAGGGAGAGAGCGAGAGGGATAGAGAAAACGCTGTTCATCGAGGCGGGGCGACAGGTGCGCCCTCCGTGCCTGGGGTGCACCCTAACCAACATAGGTGCCTGTCTCTGTCTGTATATGTCTGTCTGTGTCTGTCTGTGTCTGTCTACGTCTGTGTATATATATATATGTATATGTACATATATATGCATAGAGAGCGAGATATGTAGATATAGATATAGATATAGATATATGTATATAGATATAGATATAGATGTATTAATAAATATACTCATATATATATATATATATATAATGTATGTATATATATATTTATTTATTTATTTTAATATATATATGCATATATATATATATATACATATATATATATAGAGAGCGAGATATATAGATATATATATATATATAGATATATGTATATATATATAGATATAGATGTATTAATAAATATACTCATATATATATATATATATATAATGTATGTATATATATATTTATT
>Ga0209390_10010978_pt1 | contig 10492 bp, 5 predicted proteins | sample BON01_FD_187212 | JGI IMG/M metagenome (GOLD analysis project Ga0209390, IMG submission 187212) | Freshwater microbial communities from Lake Bonney liftoff mats and glacier meltwater in Antarctica - BON-01 (SPAdes) (version 2) | ecosystem: Environmental > Aquatic > Freshwater > Ice > Glacier... | reverse complement strand
ATAGCTCGTAGTTTTGGGTCTGGATGCGTATTTGAATATTATTTTCATTAAAATACACCCCTCGCATATGTTTGAAAACAGGGAGTCGGGCACCCATCGCGGACGACAGCCACCACAAAGCAACGCCTCGCTAATGGCTTTCTCATCTGCAAAACGATCAATGTGTACATATCCACAAGGTGTCGTGCAATCGCAGTCGAAACCAATGTAAATTACAGTGAGAATATCTTTAAAATTCGCCGGGTCCGTCGCTTGTGTTATGACCTGATTGAGTTCTCGCATCAAGAAATCCTCCCTATCTTTGCGAGGCAGTTCCCTGCACGTAATGCGCTGAATAGAAAAAGAAACGATTCCCATTTGTACTATTGCGTTTTATTAATAAAATATGCTGGAATATTCATGCGCCAAAGTGCTGTTTGAAGCTAGCAGTATGCTTGGCTGTTCTCTTCATATTGCAGACAAATAAATTTGCCAAATGCAGGCCAAGCGTTTTTGGTGTGATCTTTGCTCCTTCGAGCCAACTTGATACAGGACACACCACAGTCCTCACACGTGTACACGCTTTGCAATCGGCAGCCAAACGTCAGCTTGACGCACGAAGACGACATACAGTGGACTTTGATACTGCCCACGCAAGGCACACTCTTCTTGTAGTTGTCATACACCTCGATGATCATAATGCGTGTCCGGGTGAATTTCATGGATGCACCGAGTGCACAAGGCATATTTATACACGTGTGATGCCCAAAATAGATGACTCGCTTTGTTCTTTAACCGTACACAAAGTGCTCCTGCGAAATTGTAATAAATGCGCACGGCAAAATGCGCGTGTTTTGGAATGCGTGGCCGACACTACAATGTGGAGTATATAAGGGCTTGAGACACATGCTATCTGGCGTTCGGTAGCTTTGCTTATAGTTGTGTGAAGATGACGCTCTGTTTGGGAAAAACCGCAGTGCTCTTGGTAACAGAGTATGGTGATATGTATGCATCCGGCGCAAACGCAAATGGCGAGCTCGGACTTGGACACAACAACACAGTTAGACGACCGACATTGCTGGACAGGAATCTCGTGTTTGGTGGCAATGATGTTGTGATGGCGGCGGTAGGAATGAATCATGCGGCTTGCGTCACCAGTGACGGGGATCTGTGGACCTGGGGATCGGTGCAATGCGGACAGCTGGGAATTAGAGACGACCCCATGGAGTGCGAATGGAATGATGGTCGGAGGATGACGCCATATCTCGTTCCAAGACAGACGTTTAACCAGTCGCCGGCTCTAATGGTGGCGTGCGGTGAAGATTTCACCCTCCTCTTGACTGTATCAGGGCAGGTCTGGAGTTGCGGTAGAGCACAGTCGGGACAGTTGGGACATGATGATGATCTTCAGAGAAACGTACTGTCGCTCATCAATCCAGTGCACTTTGGTGGTGGGGCGCACATTGGCATGATCGCCGCCGGCGTATCACACAGCATGGCTGTGTCGAGGACTGGTGGCACGCTGTGGACGTGGGGAGAAAATGAATGTGGACAGTTGGGACAGGGTGGTGTCGATCGATCCTTCAAACCAGTTGTTATTCCTGCCACCACGTTCAATGGAGTCGGGGTAGTGTCTGTGGACGGTGGCTTCGATACGACCATGGTGGTGACGGAGGATGGCGCACTGTGGGGTTGCGGTTCTCTGGCGTACGGGGAACTCGGCATTGCCGAGTTTGAACATGCAGCCTTGACTTCTTGCTCCACGCTACAACAGGTGGTGGGACCTGATTTTGCAGACGGACACGGCGTTCGCATGGCGGCCTGTGGCGACACGAATTCTATCGTCTTGGCCAAAAATAACACCGTGTGGGTTTGCGGCTGTGCTGTGAATCTTCGAGGCAATACACCTGAATATGACATTTCATGGATATTGGTTCCTGTCAACCACACACAATTTCGCGGCAGCAAAGTTGTCTTGGTTGACGCAGGAGGGAGTACCTTTGCCGCCGTAAATGAGGATGGTGAAGTATTTGAATGGGGAAATCATAGCATGGTCTCTGATCTAATGAAACAACGTATCGGGCGCTGGCACAATCTGCCCCAAGAGCACGCGCTGGCAGTTGCTATGGGCATGCACTCGCGTTTGGGTAGCGACTCTGTGTACAGCCGTGAGGTTTTTCCTGCCGATCTCTTCCACTCTATGATGAGCAACATGCATCTCGTGCCCCGAGCTTCAACGTCGCCAGGCTTGCTGGACCGACTTGGCCGAAAGTCGTCTACTTTGCCACATCACGGACAGCAGCAACAAGACGGCTTCAATGCAGAAGAAGAGGAGTAATGAGAATATGCCAATTCAGAAAGTCACGACGGAATCAGTTTCATAATTTGGACACTTGAACCTACCAAAATCGGTTCATTCAAGTTGAGTTCATTGTGGTGGTGTCACAGAGCGTGTCGGATTGTGATACATTGCGTCAAATTTGACGCAAATACCCTGCAAACGATACTGCATGAAAAGCAAAGACAGCAAAAAACGTCTGATCAGGGAGAACAAAAACGTGTGGAGCTGCAGAAAGATGTCGAGAAATTACACGCAGCCCTCGCGAAAGCATTAGACGAGAAGAATTCAAAACATGCCAAAATGAATGAGATTATTAGAATGAATGAAGAATTGTTGAGGGAAAACGCCATACACGTCTCTATCCAGCGAATGAGGGAACTATGTAATGCAGACAAATCTGCGCAGTTCCATCTTCCAATTTAAATCGAACACGTGCATTGCAGTCTTGTGGGCGTCACGTATTTTGCTGTCCCAGTTTCAAAATAGCTGTATATCCAAACATATTGTCCTACAGTCAGTTGCAACGTGACGCAAGTGCTGCGGTATCTGTTCAAGAGCTTGCCCTCATGGCAGTGATAATGCTGATTTTCTTTATTGAATCTCATACCACAATAGCCTAGCAATGGCCAGAGGTGATACTCTTTGGGTGCGAAAAGGCAGCAAACTTGCGTTTGTAGAACCTCTCAGAACTGTATATCCAAACATATATAAGCAGCGTGAAGATGCCAGTGTACTTCTGATCTGCGATTCGACCGCCATGGCAGTGTCAGTCGGGTATAATTTCACCCTCGCGGTCACAGAGCACGGCGACCTGTATACGTTTGGCAAAAACGATTTAGGCCAGCTTGGTCTGGGGCATTTTGATGACACGGAGACGCCTGCATTCATAGACAAGGACGTTGCGTTTCGCGGACAGCAGGTCGTCATGGTGTCTGCTGGACGCAGACACGCGGCATGCGTGACCAGCGACGGCGCTATGTGGGCATGGGGCAATGCATTCACTGGTTGTCTCGGGATGGATGATGCGGCAGTTTTTTCTTCAGTCTCAGACGAGGGCGACAGCGACGAAATGGACTCCGACATTGAAGACCAGTGTTATGCAAACCCGCAGCGCGTGCCAATGCATATGTGTGGCCAGTCGCCAGCTCGTATGGTGGCGTGTGGAGACGCATTTACCTTACTTCTGACGGAAAACGGACGTGTGTATGCATGTGGGCTTGCAGATAGTGGCCAATTGGGACAAAGCAACACCGACAACGAGAGAAAAATGACTCTTATTGACCCACTTCTTTTTGGTGGCGCAGCTATAGGTATGGTGGTGGCGGGCGACTCGCACTGCATGGCACTCGAAAAAGATGGGGGTCGACTGTGGACGTGGGGCTCGTCCATTTGTGGGCAACTGGGGCACGGTGCAAGCATTGGAAGTCATCAGCCAGTGGCCATCCCCGCCGCTGCGTTTGGCGGCGCTAGAGTTGTGTTCATGGACGCAGGCAATGGATTTTCGATGGCGGTGACAGCAGATGGCATGTTGTGGTCTTTTGGCGAAAACATGATTGGCGAGCTCGGCCTTGGTTTCGACAATGCTGGTGGACTGAGCGACCCGCAGCGCGTGCCGTTACCTGACGAGTTGAAAGAACACGGCGTTCGCATGGTCGCGTGTGGGCTCTCACACACTGTCGTCGTGGCAACAAATGATACTGTGTGGACTTTCGGCGTGGGCCGCAATCTTCTAGGCATTCATGTGTGGGATTGGTGGATTGTCCAAGACAAAATCACGTCCATCCGTCCGGGAAATGTGGACAATGACCCCGTAATCGTCGTCGCAGCCAACAAACACGTTTCTGCTGCAGTGACAGTGCAGGGCCGTCTATATATCTGGGGCCGCGTAAATTTCCATGCCCCCAATCTCCTCGCACGCGTCGGAAGATGGCATAGCATTGCCCCGGAACAAATGCTTGCTCTCGCCATGGGAACACATCCGCGCCTGGGCGCTTTGACCCCATACGGGCATGGCATTTTAAGTGAAATGATTTTCCGGGACGTGTTTGCAAACCTCTCCATTTCACCGTCCCCAGTCGGGGCGGCGGCGGCGTTTCTCAGGCTCATTGGTCGAATTTCGACCAGATAAGATGTCTTTTGCACGTTTTGGAAATAAACGCGAGTTTTGCTCATTGTCTGTTGAATTGCCCTAATCTTAAATACATAGATGTGTGTGGATAGTGTTGTTGGCTGTTCCTCTTGCTTTTGGCTCAACTATTCGATCTAGTCACAACCTTGGTGGTGTTGGAGGTGTAGATTAAATCTTTCCATGTTCTTGTTGACGATTTCTGTGGGTAGGTTTTGGAGTGTCCAGTCTGTCTTGGAATTTAGTGCAATAAAGAAAAACTTGAGGATCGTATGCGACATAGAGAGTGTTTTCTGAACCGTTCTGTTTCGAATGGCTTCCCACGTGTTAGTGTTCTTTATCCCGAGCGACTCTAGAATCGCAAGGAACTGGTTGGTTATAGAGAGATAATGTTGTTTATTGGAATTACAAAAGGAAGATCAAGAACTTTATTGCACTAAATTCCAAGACAGACTGGACACTCCAAAACCTACCCACAGAAATCGTCAACAAGAACATGGCAAGATTTAATCTACACCTCCAACCACCAATGTTGTGACTAGATCGAATAGTTGAACCAAAAGCAAGAGGAACAGCCAACAACACTATCCACACACATCTATGTATTTAAGATTAGGGCAATCCTGATCTGCAATGTATATAAACGCATTGGAAATCATTTTTAATACACGACGACATGGCAATTGCCATTGGAGTTGGATTTTCTCTGGTTCTGGTTGAGAATGGCGACGTCTACGTCATGGGTCAGAACGACTCGGGCCAGCTTGGACTTGGACACGAAAAGTACCAGGAGCTGCCGATATTGCTTGACCGTCACCAGGTGTTTGACGGCGAGGCCGTCACAATGTTATCGGCTGCTGATAGTTGCTCCGCATGTGTGACTGAAGATGGTTCGCTGTGGACATGGGGAATGCAGTTAATTGGGCAGGAGGATCCAAATGACGAAGAACAGTTCGGTATGGATACAGAAACATTGTTTTCTTGCGCGAGTCTTCCAGTACGGACGCGTAGCCATTTGTTTGGCGGATCGCCAGCACTCATGGTCTCGATATCGGAAAGCGACGACTTTATGATGCTCCTGACGGCCGCAGGGCACGTGTGGTCGTGTGGACTTGGAGACCACGAGTTCCCTGATGTTCTAAGATTGATCGATCCAACGTTATTCTCGAACGAACCAGTTGGCATGATCAGCACCGGTATGTGGCATATTGCCGCCTTGTCGCGTGATGGTGCCTCGCTTTGGACGTGGGGAAGGAACCACAGAGGCCAACTAGGACTCCATCCAGAGGTGGATCACTCGGAGTATGTTGCAGTGCCAACTCGCCATGAAACGGAGTCAAATGCATCGTATGCGTCTGGTTTCGCGTTTGTCGACTGCGGCAGGAATCTTACCATGGTCGTCACAGTCGACGGCGTTCTATTCGGCTGTGGTTGCAATTATAATGACGAGCTCGGGCTCACTGAGAGAAGAGACTACGGCACATTTCAACGCGTGGGGGGATCGGAAGTATTTGGACAAGCTGGGGGTGTGCGCACAGTTTCGTGTGGGTTCTGTCAAACCCTAATTGTCACCAAAGACAATTCGATCTGGGCGTGTGGCGAAGGGAGCTGCCCTAGTATCGATCTAGAAGATACGACTTCCTTCAGAATCATGCAGTCGCACCCAACCCCAGACGACTTCAATTACGCTGATGTAACGATTGCTGCTGCTGGTTACAGCCACTCGTGTCTGGTGACTGCACAGGGTCTGCTGTACACATGGGGTGACACAAATGCCTGCCACGGCCTCGGCTATAGTAACACCCAATTTGACACAGTCTCTGCTGAAAATCGGTGGCGCCCGCATGTGGTCAACCCAGCTGCACTGGGCGGCGCTCGCGTTGGCCGCTGGCACTCTGTTCACCAAGACCGCGTTCTGGCCATGGCTATGGCGCAACACTGGCGTCTTGGCGGCGAGGCTCATGCCAACAGTTTCCCTGAAGGACTAATGTTCGATATGTTTCAAGGTATGCGATTCGCGCCTCGAGCGGAAGTTTCTCGGGCACATCGAGCGCGAATGGGTCTGTTGCCAACCGAGGAGTAGCCTTAACACACCCTTTTTGAAACTGATAACACCGACAGCGAGCTAGAGTTGGCCATTCCCGATTCAGAGAAAGAGAGAGAGTAACTAACAATGCAAACGTAAAAAATAGAGCCAGGTTTCGTATATATATATGTGACCGGCTCACCCGAAAACATCATTGCCAGTATGGCACAAAACGAGTATTACAGTGACGAGGGTATGGATCGGCTGATGGTCATGATGATGGGAACACATGTGCGCGTAGGAGCAAACGCGCCCTTCCGGGGACTTGAGCCAATGACAATTCAAGATATTGTGCGAATGAGCCTCCGCACAGAGCAAGAGGAATGGAGTGCGGAAATACACAACATGATTGTGTGGTTGCAGAGCCATGTTGGCGCGTCCGACAATCTCGTGGAGTCCATGATACGCAGCATAGTGTATGACAAGATTACACGAAAATGGCTGCGCAAAACTTTCCTGCACCTATATAGCACGGGTGCAGTTAGCAACGCCAGTGGACTGACCCGCGACCTGACGGCAAGAGCTCTGTCCATGCATCGTATTGAGACGACCAGCGAACCTCCTCTATTGATCTCACTTGTCATGTACGATGTTGAGAGTCGCCATGCTTTGAACGACACGGATGCCGGGGTTGCGATACGATACATACAACCTACGGTGGAGCAGAGAGGTGCAACTTTGGTGCTGGTATTTGAGTGCGACCCTCAACAGGAGCAGAAGATTTGCTTTTGCAAGCTCTCCACCGGTCACTCGCGTTTGATACAAATCTCGACATTTTGCAGAAAGCAGGGGCAGGGTCCGGGTGAAATTTCATTTGTAGGTGGCGTTGCGTCGCCGGCGAACCACGCCTGCTTTGCTAGGCAAGCTGAAGAGTCATATGTCAATCTGGGCAAACTTGGCACCAAGTTGTCCGACGAATATGTATTTTTCCATCTCACAGTAGATGAAGAACAAACGATATCCCAGTCGAAGATGATGCTGAGTGTTCGGCGCATTCCAATCGTCCTTTGATTTGATTGTTTTCTATAGAATATATCCACGATAAGTCGTGGATCAGAGACATCAGGTTCGGACCTCTTTGTCTTGTTCGGGCAGATTGTTGACAAAAACGCCATCTTCGCGATGGACCTCCTCCTCATTCTCCGTCTGGTAGATTTTCAAAATTTGGTTCTCTCCGCTCATGATGATGTGACACTTTTCAGAACGTTATTTAATAAAAAATCGCTCGCTGAATGGAACTTTATTAAATCAACAACATAGGCATCTGTGAAAATATGACAAAACAGGCCCACAATATCAATCTTGGTTCAAAAGCATGTGTGTATACGACTGTCGTGCAATAACACGTTTGAACAAAGACACAAGTACATTTTTACAGCGCTTGACATGCTTTTTCTCGCGAAAGTCTAATTTTCGACGCTGGGCACACTGTCGTGCATGTTCTATGCGTAGATCTACATCACATGTTCCGTGTGCTGATACCTGTAACATATCACTCCAAGAATCGCTTTTGCGCTTATTTTTTTGTACATTTTTCTGGACTCCCACCTCTTTGCTTTGCTCCAAATGCCACTTCTTTTGACGTTTCAATTCGAAGACGCGAAGGGAGTTCGGAGATGCTACCGGGTCCACAACACAAGACGACACCAGCTCCGCAGACACACACACCGACACATCCTCGCTTTTGTGACGTTTAGAATCGCGATTCAGGCAGTCATTGAAGGCTTGTTTACTCATTGCAGACTGCTCGCACTCTTCTTTTTCTTGGAATTTCTTCTTCTCGGCTGTTTTCTGCTTCTTCTCCTCTATGATTCGCTGATTCTCCTGCTCATTTTTCTGCTGCTGTACGATTCTTTGAGCGTTCGGGCAGTTTTCTACGTCGCGTTCCTGGCGCTCCTTCAAATTGTACTTGGCCACGATCACAGGTTCGATATCAGCGAGTTCCCGCTTTGACCAATCAGCCAGCTGCACATGCACACGGAGAAACATGTCGTCGCCAACGTAGTCATAGCATCTGACCTGTTTCGAGCCCCTGTTCTTACAAGGTTTTGATCGCGACGTCACTGTCTTGGTTGTGAAGAATTTGCCAAAAGTTCGATGTGAGAGCATGCAAATAGCTCCCATCAATGCTCTCCGTGTCGTGGGCTGTTTTTTGACGCTTCTGCATTTGTACACATAAAGCTGCCATGTATGGTCTGGGACTTCAACCTCGTCGTCTTCATTGTATTGTGTCTGAGATAATGTGATGTCATATGTTTTCAAATGCAGATCTTCTGCGAGTCCCTCATTAAACACCCCAATCAGTTCACGTAAAAGCAAAACACTTGTGCAGACAGTGTGTGCGTTTGGAAAGTCGTATTCGACAGTGTGGTCATATTCTTTGATTTTGAGCAGCTTTTCTAGCGTATAAATCCCAAAAAGCATGTTTTGGTTGCAAATTGTCATTGCGGAAGACAGGAAAATGTTGTCAATGCGCATACGCGCAAAAAAGTTATCGGAGCCTTTGAAAGAAGCAATGACTGTTTTCAAATGTTGTTTGGAACGAGATAACTGCATGCATTTGTCCTCGACTTTCGTGTTCTTGTGAAATTCTCGGACGCATGCCAGACGGCCGTCAAAAAGTTCAGCGTCCGACGTGTCCTTCCCACCTTTCCACAAACTCAACTCTGTCTTCAGATCTTGGTCACACTTTTTCATGACGTTTCTGCGTACTTCAGGATCTTGTAACAAGATCTGGGCTCCATGCTTCTCCTCTGTGACAATGAAACCGCGCTTCCTCAGGTAAGTGTTAAAATTGAACACCCATGAAGCCTTCATAATTTCTTCGTGCCATAGCCAGGCCCTGTAACCCTTCGAAAACTTGTTGTCACTGTATACGTCTTTGAGTTGTTTCTTACACCAAGTCCGGTCATTCAGTTCGGCAAGTGCAAAATGCTCTGGCATCGTATAATAGCGCTGCGTGGTCTGCTGATAACTGTTCTGTAACATGTCGAGATTCGCATTCATCTCATCCTCATCTGTGTATTTGGGTGTGGTTCTCATCCTGTCGAGGCATATGTAGAGAGTCTTGATACTACGTGTGCGAGTCACCATCTGAACAGCTGTAGCAGGGCACACAGTATTCTCTCCACGGCCGATGTAGAAAACGTCAATTGGTGTCTCTGGATGGTAATCAATACCAGTCGAGATCTTTGGGCTGTGGATGACAATACTCAGATACCAGTATTTGACCTCCTGCGCAATATTTGTGCTACTTTTTGTGTCGCCAGTATAAATACGTAGGCGAGCTCGCAGTTTGGCATCAGTGGTTTCGTCAAACAATCGCTGTTTGAAGTATTTGGCATCTGCCTTAGTGTTGCATGCAATGACGCATGGTGTTTCAGCGAGAAAATGCACCAACACCTTCTGATATACTTGTTCGCGATCACTAATGTGCACGGCTGGGACGTCTTTGAATGTCTTATATTCGTTGATGTGAAATGTAAGTTCGACGTGCTCATCGTCTTCGTTAAGTGCGCTTTCAAGAAAGTAGAAATCATGGTTACTCAGGGTGTTATCCGCCACAATCACCTGCTGTGCTTCGCGAATCAGCCACTGAATGTCCTGCAAAACCGACCTGCGTTTCTGCACGAGAGTTTGGCTACTATACAAATACTGCACAATACTGTGAATTTCGTCAAGGAAGAGGATGTAGCGCTTGGCACTATCTGGGTCTCGCTTCAAAAACGACACAATCCTCGAAACGCTGTCGATTGTCGACAACAGGTGGTGTCCCCCAATTGCAGATTCGGTAAGTGACTTGCTGTCGTATCGCTCGGATGTTTCGAGATTTATCGCAATCACCTCTTCATGTGCGTTGAGCTGTGAAATACGTGTGGCCAGTGCCATAATTTTTAGATTTTTGTCGCGTGCATAATCGAATGCACTCTTGGTTTTGCCAGTGCAGCACGAGCTTTCCACA
>Ga0209390_10010976_pt1 | contig 10492 bp, 9 predicted proteins | sample BON01_FD_187212 | JGI IMG/M metagenome (GOLD analysis project Ga0209390, IMG submission 187212) | Freshwater microbial communities from Lake Bonney liftoff mats and glacier meltwater in Antarctica - BON-01 (SPAdes) (version 2) | ecosystem: Environmental > Aquatic > Freshwater > Ice > Glacier... | reverse complement strand
CTCAGGTGCAGTCACCAAGTCATTGGTAGGGTAATAATATTTCAGTTCTTCATTTGGCTTGCCTGTGGTGAAAACCTCAGGATCAAACACCGAAATCGGCCAAAGCCAAGAGCTGAACCAAGTATCCAACACATCTTCATCTTGTTTTAAATCAGCTAAGGTAAAGTTGCCATCAAATTGCTCATTGGCGATCTTCAAAGCTTCCTCAGCAGTTTTTGCAACTACAAACTCTCCGTTTGGAAGGTGATAAGCCGGAATTCTATGTCCCCACCAGAGTTGACGAGAGATACACCAGTCCCGCACATTTTCCATCCAAGAGCGGTACATGTTCTTGAATTTCGGAGGATACAATTGGATCACATCATCCATTACTGCGCTTAGCGCTGGCTTGGTGATATCGTCCATTTTCAAGAACCACTGCAATGAAAGCCTTGGCTCGACTACTGCATCCGTTCTTTCTGAATGACCAACGTTGGATTTATACTCTTCGATTTTCTCTAATTGATCTATTTCCTTCAGTTTTTTGGCAACCATCTTTCTCGCCACAAAACGATCTTCACCTACTAAAATCTGTGCTTTTTCGTTGAGCGTACCATCATCATTTAAGATGTCAATCACCTCTAGCTTATGCTTTAGACCAAGTTCGTAGTCGTTGATGTCATGAGCTGGAGTCACTTTCAGACAACCCGTACCAAACTCCATATCTACATACTCATCCTCGATGATCGGGATGGCTTTGTTGATTAGAGGCACGATGGCTTTTTTGCCTTTCAGATGAGTGAATCGAGGGTCATTTGGATTGACACATATCGCCGCATCTGCCATGATGGTCTCAGGTCGAGTCGTCGCAATGGTCAGGAATTCATCTTCAGTTCCTTCTATCTGATACTTGATATAGTATAGTTTGGACTGGATTTCCTTGGTGATCACCTCGTCATCAGACAGGGCAGTCTTTCCTTTTGGATCCCAATTGACCATGCGGATGCCTCGGTAGATTTTTCCTTTTTTGTGCAAATCCACGAAAACAGAAACTACCGCATCGCTTAGATCCGCATCCATGGTGAAAGCTGTCCGATCCCAATCACAAGAAGCACCAAGCTTTTTCAATTGCTCCAGGATAATTCCTCCGTATTTTTCTTTCCATTCCCACGCATGCGCAAGGAATTTTTCACGGGTGAGTGACTTCTTGTCTATGCCTTGTTCTTTCAGCAGATTTACCACTTTGGTTTCCGTAGCGATCGAAGCATGATCAGTTCCAGGAACCCACAGTGCATTTTTGCCCTGCATTCTCGCACGGCGGATTAATACATCCTGAATGGTATTGTTCAGCATATGACCCATGTGTAAGACCCCAGTGACGTTTGGTGGAGGCATGGTGATCACATAAGGTTCCTTGTTTGGATCTACTTTCGATGAAAAAAGTTTGTGCTCCATCCAGTAGGCGTACCACTTGGCTTCGGTAGCTACAGGATCGTATTTGCTGGCAATAGACATATTCGGATTATTAATTGTGCTGCAAAAATAGGGAAAAAGCCAATTTTGGAGGCATAAACCCTCAATCAATTACATAGCAACTCTTGTGGAGTCTATCTTCCAAATTCTTTTAGTTTTCGATCTCTATCGTTTTTCGCTAAAAATGGAAGAATCCGGCACAGGTGAGTTTGATTGAAAGAGACTAGGTGTTTGCAAGAAAACGCTGAGTAGAATAATGCCATTTATGTAAATTTGGAAATCGGACGTATCATAGGTGGAAATGCTAGTTGATTTGGGAAATAAGCTGTTCAAAATAGCTTGAAACCGAGAAGTCTATTTTCACCTTTAGGTTTGAGATGAGTATTTAAACCCAAACCAGAAGTCATGTATTATGAGCAGGGCTAAAGGAATTAGAAAAAGTATGATATGCTAGATTTTCACAAATAGGAATGCAAGTGGTAACTCGTGCTCTTCATTGCGGCTCATCCACCCAAGAAGTAAAAGATTTTGGAAATTGAAATATCTTATAATTTAAAAGGCAGTTAAGTGTAATTAGAAGTAGAGGATTCCATGAAGAATTTTCTTTTTTCTCAGACGCCGATTTTAATTCTTAGAATCAATATTTCAAACCTAAGGTGAGTATCCGGATTCACTTTGTCACCAGATTAATTAATACCCATTTGTCAAATTCTTATGGTCTTACTTCTGGCCTTTTGCTATCTTAATTTCAAAGCAAATCAAAATGAGAAAAATAGTAATAGTATTTCTGATTATAGCCTCGACTGTATCCTCTTGGGCTCAGACCAAAGTCAGCACGATATCGCTGGGAGAGCAGCCACAAGCCAGTTTGGATACAAAAGGGGTGATCCGGGTTGTATTCGGTCAAGCAGACAAGGTATTCTGCGCAACTTCCAAAGATGGGGGACTTACGTTTTTGAATCCTGTGTTGGTAGCAGAAGTACCGGGAATGCATCTGGGAATGTCGAGAGGGCCGCAAATTGCAAGTTCTGATACGCATTCGGTCATTACTGCAATGGACAAGACAGGAAACATCCATTGGTTTGAACTGAGCAGCGAATCTGCTAGCTGGAAATCCCAGGGAATCGTAAATGACCAAAGTGGATCGGCTCCGGAAGGATTGATGAGCATCGCAGCGGACAAAAAAGATAGTTTCTATGCAGTTTGGCTTGATACCAGAATAGGCAAAAGAAACCAGATCTTTTTCTCTTCGCTTTCAAAAGGAGGATCAAAATGGTCCAAAAACCAGTTGGCCTATCAATCTCCCGACGAGCATGTCTGTGAATGCTGCAAGCCAAGTATCGCGGTGAATGGAACTGAGGTTGCGGTCATGTTTAGAAATTGGCTGGAAGGTTCGAGGGATTTATACCTAACCAAATCATCAGACAGTGGAAAATCCTTCGGAACTGCTCAAAAGCTAGGGCTGGGAACCTGGAAATTGGAAGGCTGTCCCATGGATGGCGGCGGAATCGTGATTGATGATGCCAAGGGAGTTCACACCACTTGGAGAAGAGAAGGAGTCGTGTATTACAGCAAGCCGGGAGCTGCTGAGGTTAGGATCGGTGAAGGCAAAAATTCGAGTATTTCAGGAACTTCCGATACTATTTTGATTTCTATGCAAAATGGAGGTGCCGTGAAATCAGTATCATTGTCAGACAAGTATGAAAATCCGATAGGAAAAGGAAGCTACCTAAAGTCGATCATTTTACCCGATAAGACGGTGGTGTATGTTTGGGAACAGGATCGTGAAATCAAATTTCATAAGGCAAAGTAGGGGAGGTTTTTTAAATTTCTTTTAGGGTCCTAAGGTGAACGCGCAGTAGGAGCAGATACAATTTCCACCGTACAATTAGGCAGTGAATTTTGAAAGGATCCGTGGTTACAATGGAATTAACTATCAAAACGGATACACAAAAAGGAATTTAAAAAAAGCCATTTTCAGGTAGATTTTTTGATTTTTTTAAACTCAACCTTCTCCTAATACGACAGTTTTTCGCCTAAAGAACTTCAATAATAACTGTTATATTTACCTATAACAGAATTTGAAGGCCCCGCATGCTTATAGCAGTACTATTAGGATTTGTTTTTTCATTACTTCTGGTTTTAGCTGGAAGATTTTTCCGGGGAAAATCCGCTATCCTCTCAGCAATAATCCCCTTATCCCTATTTGTTTATTTTTCCAGTTTCATTGAAGAAGTATCCGGTGGTGGAATAATTACGGAAAGTTATGACTGGGTTCCTTCTTTTGGAGTGAATCTTGGCTTCACCCTGGACGGCTTGTCGCTCCTGTTTTCATTAATGATCACAGGTATCGGCTTTCTTGTTTTTGTCTACACCTCAACCTATCTTAAAGGTCATCAGTATCTGGATAGATTTTATGGATACCTGAGTATGTTCATGGCAGCTATGCTGGGCCTTGTTCTTTCAGATAATATGATCTCCCTTTTTGTTTTCTGGGAGCTTACCAGCATTAGTTCCTTTTTCCTAATTGGGTTTAATAATAACAGTGAGCCTTCTAGGAAATCGGCAATCACAGCTTTGGCAGTAACCGGACTAGGTGGCATGTCCCTCCTGGCGGGGGCTTTGATATTAGGTTCTGTAGGAGGTTCTTACACTATTTCGGAGTTGTTGAATTCCAACCAAGTAATAGCCGACAGCCCATATTATATTCCTATTGTCATTTTTATGTTTGGTGCTGCATTTACCAAATCTGCCCAATTCCCGTTTCATTTCTGGTTGCCCGGCTCTATGTTGGCCCCAACTCCAGTTTCTACTTATTTGCACTCTGCAACGATGGTAAAAGCTGGAATCTATTTGTTGATGAGATTTACGCCGATTCTTGGCAATACAGAATTCTGGAATTCTACCCTCCTCATTGTAGGTTCGATCACGATGGTTTACGCAGGTGTACACACACTATTCAGAAAGGATCTGAAAGGAATACTAGCTTATTCCACTATTGCAGCTTTAGGGATCTTGGTTTTTTTAATAGGACAGGGTACTGAAAAGGCTTTGCTCGCAGCGGCACTTTTTATTGTGGTTCATGCACTTTATAAGGCGACTTTATTCCTTGTAACGGGAATTATTGACCTTCAAACCCAAACTCGCAACGTCACTGTACTTCGGGGACTAAGAAAGGTAATGTTACCCGTAGCGATTGCAGGGTTTCTAGCGGCTGTTTCAAGTGCGGGAATCCCTCCAACCGTGGGATTTCTAGGAAAAGAACTTACTTATGAGTCAACACTTGCTCTTGTAGGAATACCTGTGTTGTGGATTGCGCTTATTTTAATCACCAAGATCTTATTGTTGTATGCGGGATTTGTGGCTGGAATCAGCCCTTTTGTAGGCAAACTTCCCGAGCAATTTGAAAATACAAAAAAGCCTGGAATGCTTTTATGGCTTCCTCCAATGATCCTTGCAGTGCTGGGAATTGGCTTTGGGATTTTCCCGGCATTGGTTGAGCCTATTGTTTTCCCAGTGGTCACTGCCATGGGAGAAAGCCTCGGAAACGAACACTTGAAGCTATGGCATGGCTTCAATACCGTGCTATGGCTGAGTATAGCAACCATAGTTGTAGGGACTGTATTCTATTTCACTTTAAAACCTTCACAAAAGTTAGTGGCAAGCGCAGAAAGATTTGAATTTCTTTCCCCTAAATCCCTTACAGCGGGTGCTTGGGCTTATTTCAATAAATTCTCTTCGCTTTGGACACGAATTTTTCAAAATGGGTATCTCCGAAATTACGTTTCTACTATTGTGGTGTTTTTGATTGGCTTAGTTGGGTATTCGTTGTACAATACAGCCAATTTTGAGCTTGACCTTTCGACTTTGAATGAAATAACGCTGTACGAAATAGCCGTGGTGGCAATGATGTTCTCATCGGTCTTTTTCGTTGTATTTACCAAATCAAGGCTCACGGCAGTGGCTTCGATGGGTGTAATGGGATTGTCAATTTGCTTAATTTTTGTGTTTTACAGTGCTCCGGATCTTGCGATGACTCAGTTTTCTATAGATACACTCACGGTAATTCTCTTTGTGCTGGTATTATATCGTTTGCCTCGATATTTAAAGCTTTCAGACTACCGTAACAGGATTAAGGATGGGATTATCTCGCTAGCTTTTGGATCTATTATTACCGTATTGATTTTAGAAGTGCTAGCATCTCCGGTAGACAAAACAATCAGTAAATATTATGGTGAGAATGCGTATGTACTCGCCAAAGGGAAAAACGTAGTGAATGTAATCCTTGTAGATTTTAGAGGAGCTGACACTTTTATGGAAATCTCTGTTTTGGCCATTGCAGCTATTGGGGTATTTGCGCTGTTGAAATTGCATTTGAAAGAAACGGATCAACATTAAATAGGAAATCAATGAGAACCATTATATTAAAAACAGCCTCATCTTACCTTTTACCGGTTTTACTGGTATTTAGTGTATTTATTCTACTGAGAGGACATTACCTGCCTGGTGGAGGATTTGTTGGGGGTTTGATTGCTTCTATGGCCTATGTATTACACGCATTCGCTAACGGGCTTTCGGACACCAAAAACCTTTTGAAATTTCACCCTGGCTTTCTAATGCCTTTAGGCCTCGCCCTCGCATTTGTCAGCGGGTTGGTTCCCCTGCTTCTTGCCCTACCTTTTATGACAGGATTATGGTATCCCGGGGAAATTCCCGTCCTGGGGTATATTGGCTCACCGCTATTTTTTGATATTGGGGTATACCTTGTGGTGGTGGGGGCAACTCTTACTATAATTTTTACAATTGCAGACACTATCTAATTTATGGAAATAGTATTAGCTATAATGGTTGGAGCTTTATACGCCGCGGGTATCTATATGATCCTGCGCAGAAGCCTTGTAAAGCTTATTTTGGGAATTATAATCTTGGGCAATGGAGCCAATCTTTTGATATTCTTACTGGGGCGGATTTCAAAAGGAAGCCCTCCAATAATTCCCGGAGACCTCAAGGTTTTTGCAGATGCCTATGCTGACCCTATTCCTCAGGCTTTAATATTAACCGCAATTGTAATTAGTTTTGGGTTGCAGTCATTTGCCATTATTCTTATCAAAAGAGTCTATAAAGTGGTAAAAACAGACGATCTGGATGAAATGAATGCAATAGATCAAGATTCATGACAGGACAATTAGTGATATATCCGCTGCTGCTGCAATTGTTGTTAAGCATCATTCTAATGTTTTCCTGGAACAGGATAAGCTGGCAGAGGGTGATTAGTATCATCGGCGGCTTTATAAATATTGCTGTTTCCGTATGGCTTTTTTCTTTTATATGGAATGAGGGAACGCACACAGTGCAAGCGGGAAATTGGGCTGCTCCTTTTGGGATCACATTTGTTGCTGATAGTCTCTCGGCCACGCTGGTGCTGCTTACCGCCATTTCGGGCCTTGCGGTATCTGTCTTTTCAGCATCATCTATTGTGGCAGCCCGACTAAAATATGGGTACTTTCCTATCTTTCATTTTCTGCTACTCGGGCTTAACGGCGCATTTTTAACCGGAGATGTCTTCAACTTGTACGTGTGGTTTGAGATTATTATCATAAGTTCCTTCGTACTTATTACTCTTGGAGGAGAAAAAGCCCAACTCGAAGGGGCTGTAAAGTATTTCACGCTAAATATCTTGGCCTCCATGATTTTTCTTACAGCTATTGCGGTGTTGTATGGATTAACCGGATCACTCAATATGGCCGATCTTTCTATAAAAGTGGCAGCTATTGAAAACCGAGGCCTGGTTGAAATTACGGGTATTCTATTCCTTATTTCCCTTGGAATAAAAGCTGCGGTATTCCCGCTATATTTCTGGCTTCCAGACTCGTATCACACTCCGCCTTCTGCAGTATCGGCGATTTTTGCGGGTTTGCTTACCAAAGTAGGTGTATATGCTCTTATCAGATTCTTTACCCTCATCTTTGTGGATAATATATTTCTGCAAGACACCATTTTGGTAATGGCTATCCTTACGTTGGTAAGTGGAGGACTTGGTGCCTTGGTACAAAATAATCTACGAAAAGTATTTTCCTATCTTATCATTTGCCATATAGGCTTTATGATTATTGGTCTGGGACTTTTTACAGAGATGGCGATTACAGGTGCTATTTTCTACCTTATTCATGACATTGTGGTGAAAACAAATTTATTCATGGTTAGTGGATTGATCTACAGGATCACAGGAACCAATAGCATCAAATCTTTGGGAGGTTTATATGCCCAATATCCATTGCTTAGTTTACTTATTGCCATTCCGTTATTCTCTCTGGTTGGAATTCCTCCCTTGTCAGGGTTTTGGCCTAAGATCTCTTTGATCACGGCAGCTTTTGAAAGTGAAAACTGGTGGGCTATTGGTGCCATCCTCTTTGCCAGCTTAATTACTTTGGTGATTATTGCTAAAGTATGGGCCAATGTGGTATGGAAAGATAACCCTGAGTTGCCAGAAAGACTTAATTTCAGGTACTATGAGAAATTAACCAAAGAAGGAAAGATGCAGCTTGTTGCTCCTATTGTTTTCCTGTCACTTGTTTCGTTGTATATAGGTTTTGGGGCAGAGCATGTGCAGCAACTCTCCTCACGGGTTGCAAGTGAACTTATGGATAGTCAGCAGTATATTGATGCTGTTTTTAAGCCAGTAAAAACCATGAATCCATGAAAAACAGGTTTTTATCAAATATATTATTAACCTTCATATGGGTTGCCCTTACAGGTAATTTTGCCTTTTCCAATTTCTTTTTTGGGTTTTTGCTTAGCTTCTTTATCCTACGAATGGTTACTTCTGGAAAAAGTAGGGCTAAATATTTCAGGATAGTTCCTAAGATTGTTGCCTTTATATTTTATTTTCTCAGTGAATTAGTGAAAGCCAACATAGAAGTAGCCTATGAAGTGATGACCCCAAGGTTTAATATGACTCCTGGAATAGTGGGATTTCCTCTGGATGCTCGTACCGACATTGAGATCTCTATTTTAGCCAACCTAATCTCTTTGACGCCCGGCACACTTAGCTTGGATGTGTCCGATGATCGAAAAGTGCTTTATGTGCATTCTATGTATATAAAAGATCGGGAAACCTTTATTGCAGGGTTGAAAAATGGATTTGAAAAACGTTTACTCGAAATCTTACGATGACATTACTGGACTTTATATATTATTTCGTGCTTCCGGTACTATCCATATCCATCATATTGATATTTATCAGGTTTTTAATTGGGCCTAAAATGGTAGATAGAATCATTGCTCTGGATTTGATAGTCACTACAGGAATTGGCTTTATCAGCGCTTATAGTATCCTTTACAATCAGCCCACCTTGCTTGATGTGGCTATGATTCTGGCACTTATTGCTTTTTTGGGCACCATAGCTTTTACCTATTACATTCAACAAAAAAATAAGCCATGACAGATATAATTGTGGGAGTCTTAGCCTTATTTGGAACCCTATTTGTATTTTTTGCAGCGGTAGGTATGCTAAGAATGAGGGATACTTATTTACGAATTTCAGTGACCACCAAAGCTGCGACTTTGGGTATAGGATTATTGCTTGTGGCAGGTGCAGTGCATTCCTACGAACTGGCCATAACAGCTAAGGTTTTTGTCATTATACTTTTTTTATTTCTTACCGCTCCTGTTAGTGCCCATTTGATAGGGCGAACTTCCTATTTTTCAGGAGTGAAACTTTGGAAAAACTCGGTAATGGATGACATGGAAGGAAAATATAACCCTGAAACCGAAGAGTTAGGTAGCGGTTTGGAGGATGAACCAAAAAATTCAGACCTTGGGAAAACAGCTGAAGACTAAATTATAATTTTAGAAGTGACTATTTAAAGTCATATCATATTTTGTATGTAGATTTTTTCAGCTTTAACCATTCTGTTGATCAGATTATGGAAAATGGTCTTTTTGTTCTGTGATCGATTGATTCTATAGGAAAATTCGCTCAAATACCGATCAGTGTGTTTTTTACTGACCCAGGAGTAGGTGGTCTGTAACCATATTTTCACCTTATGAATCATGGTGTGAATAGCTTTAAAATTCAATCCCAATTCACTTGGAATCTGCTTTATCGTGTAATCCTTGCTAATAGGTAGATATCCTTTCCATTCGTCAGTGGTCACTCGGGCTACTTTGTCAATGTGGTGGTCAAAGATCGGCCGAAGTGACTTGGCTGAAAAGTCTTTGATTTGAAGTGCATAAAATCGTTTTACTTTTCCTGCTTCAGTAAGCTCCACGACGCCTACTACCTTCTTTTTCTTGCCACCATAGCTCCTTCCTATATGACAAGCCTCTTGCCCTCCCAATACAGACTCATCTACATGAACCGCTCCTTTTATCGGATGATTTTCACTTGATTTCATAGCCTCAGGTACTTTATGCATGAAACTCATCGCCGTCTTATGATTGATAGAATAACGCTTTGCCACGTACAAAGCAGGTAAACCCTTGGTGCTCGTGCTCATCTCAAAACAGATGTGGAATGCTTTTAAAAGCCCAAATTTAACCTTATGGAATAAGGTGCCTGACCCAGCACTTTCTGTATCGCTACACTTATTGCATGTTCGTGCGTAATCTTTTCGTACTTGACTTTCTTGGTGAGCACATTTTCGGCAAGTAAATTCATCCTTCCATTTAAGTTCAGCTAACTATTTCTTGCAGTCCAAATCAGTTTGGAAGTTTCTACTAAACTCTATGACCTTTTGACCTTTGAAAATATCCATCCTACACGTCTTTGACATGATAAATGGAAAATGTTAAGGTATGATTTAGAAATTGATCTTTCTAATAGTCACTTAAAAACTACGTATTTAAGTAGCGAGAGGCACTAGCTAAAGCTGAAGAGAATTCGCTAAGCCAAATTTTTTAAAATGCCTGTTAAGGATCATACTATGAACTTTGTTCATGGAAATCAAATTAAAATGGAAAAAGAATATTCTTGAATCTGTTTCTTATGAGACGTGCGTTAGATGGATCTGTAAAACTAAGAAAAGACGTCAATGGAGC
>Ga0209390_10010975_pt1 | contig 10494 bp, 16 predicted proteins | sample BON01_FD_187212 | JGI IMG/M metagenome (GOLD analysis project Ga0209390, IMG submission 187212) | Freshwater microbial communities from Lake Bonney liftoff mats and glacier meltwater in Antarctica - BON-01 (SPAdes) (version 2) | ecosystem: Environmental > Aquatic > Freshwater > Ice > Glacier... | reverse complement strand
TGGTTCCTGCACGGCGCTGCAGTTATCGTCGGCGAACACGCCCACCTCTCCTCCCTCGCCCTCGCCTACGGATTCCACTCCAAATCCCAGCGTCAATCAAACGACGAAGCCTGCTGCCTCCTCGTCGCCTCCCTCCCTCCCTCCTCCTCCTTCCGTTCCTCCCCCTCCTCCTCCTCTTTAACCAAAATCACCCAAACCCTCCTCTCCTCCCTTGCCTCCCACGGGCCCCCCCTGGTCGTGCCCAAGCAAGAAAAATCTGAACTCGGACACCACTTACAAACCATCCTCTCTCGTGGTCTACTCACCCGTGAGAAAGTATCAAAGGAGGCCTGGAGGGAGGAAGGGCACATCATGCGCGAACCGGCCTTGCTGGCCATGGGGCAGGAGTGGCCCGAGAGATATACGATTGATGCTTTTGGAGGGAAGAGGGAGGTGGGGGAGAGTAGTCTGCAGGCAGCGGTGAGAGAGACGAAGGAGGAGAGTGGGGGTTGGGTGTGTTTGGAAGGGGAGGAGGAGGAAGGGGAGGGAGGGAGGGAGGGAGGGAGGTTTGTGCGGTTGAGCGGATTGGATTTCAGGGATGAGAGCATGGCGTTTTTGGGGTATTTATATAGGGGGGAAGGAATGGGGGAGGGAGGGGAGGAGGGAGGGAGAGGTGAGGATTGGTGGGCGAGCGGTGGTGGTGGTGGAGGAGGAGGAGGAGGAGGAGGGGAGAGCTGGAGAGGAAGGGGAGGAGGTGGTGGTGGTGGTGGAGGCGAAAGTACTTCGTTTGCTGCGACGACGACGACGACGACGTTGAGAGGGGGCCGAGGAGGCAGGGGAGAGAGAGGAGGGCGAGAAGGAGGAAAAGGGGGAGGAAGTGGGTGGGGGACGTCAGCTGCTCCTGCTGGTGGCAGAGAAGGAGGTGGAGGAGAAAGAGCAGGAAGGGGAGGAGGAGGAAGGGGGTGGGGGGCGTCGGCCACTCCTGCTGCTGCTGGTGGTAGGGGAGGTATGAGGGGACGAAGAGGAGGAGGGGGGGCAGGAGGGCGAGGGGCCGATGCAGGGAGAGGTGGTGGCGGCACGGGGCGAGGACGAGGAGGAGGCGGAAGTGGAGGAAGGGGAGGAAGGGGGGGAGGGAGGGGTCTGCAGGGTGTGTGAATACATAAATACAAAGGAATAGAGTGAGAAGCAAAAGGTGTGTATGTATGTGGTCTGTTCATTGTGTGTGTGTCATTGATTTTATTTTGCTTCTTTTTGGTTTGTGAGTCTCTTTTTTTATCACTGTCTGTTGCTGCTGGTGTTGTTGCTGCTGGTGGTACAGCTGCGTGCCCTCCTCCTTCTCCACTTTCCACTGCTGTTGCTGCTGCTGCTGCTGCTGCTGCTGCTGTCATCCGGTGGGTGGGGACATATTACTGCCGTTCCTCCTGCTGATGCTTTCACTTCTCTTGGGTGTGTGCAGAATCGCTCCTCACTACTTCTTCTTCTTCTTCCTCCTTCTGTACCTCCCTTCCTTCCATCCCTCCTCTTCCTCCTCCTCCTCCTCCTTATTTTACCAGTACGCACACTTTCTTCCCTTCCTTCTCCCACACATCTATTATTATCAGCATGCTATTTCCCTTTCCTTTGGGTCGTCTGTGAAGTCATACAGTCCCTTTCGATCCTACATGTACACACACACACACACACACACATACACACATACACACTTCCTTCCTATTATCGTCACTCTCCCTGCTTCTTCTCTCTCTAGCCTTTCCCTCTACCTCTTCTTTTCTATTATCCCTCTTTACCTTGCTCTCTCCTCCTCCTCCTCCTCCTTCTTCTTTCCATGCATGCACACTTAACAACGTCTTTTTTAATTCCCTCCCTCCCTCCCTCCCTCCCTCCCTCCCTCGCTCCCTCGCTCCCTCTAATTACTCGACGTCAAAAGCATGTACCCCCCTCCCTCATCGCCAGAGAGGGGGTGGTGATACAGCTGCTGCTGCTGCTGCTGCTGCTGCTGCTGCTGGTACTGCTGCTGCTGCTGCTGCTGGTGGTACTGCTGCTGCTGCTGCTGCTGCTGCTGCTGCTGCTGCTGCTGGTGGTGGTGGTGGTACTGCTGCGGGTGCGATCGTGGAAAGTGGATGTCGCGCGGGCCGTAGGCGGAGAAGGAGTAGGAGGGATGGAGGGAGGGAGGGTGGAGAAGCATGCCTGCCCCGTGGGGGGGTGGGGAGAGACGCGCCTCTACCGGCGAAAGCGACTTGAAGGAAGGAAAGAAGGACGGGAGGGAGGAAGGGGGGGAGGAAGGGCTCATGCTGATGGTGCTGGGCGTGCTGCTGCTGCTGGCGCCAGTGGTGGTAGGGGTGTAGGGAGAGACGGCGGGGGGGAGGGAGAGGTGGAGGGAGGGAGGGATGGGGGAGATGGGGCGAAGCAAATCGGGAATGAGGAGGCTGCTGCAGCGATGGGGGGAGGAAGACAAGGCGGGAAAGGCACTGACTGCACCCTGCTCCTCCTCCTCCTCCTTCTCCCCTTCCTCCCCTTCCTCCCTCCCTTCCTCCTCCTCCCATTGCGGCGGCGACCAGGTCTGTTGCTCCCGGTCCTGCTGGTGCTGCTGGTGCTGCTGCTGCTGTTGCTGCTGCTGGTAGCGATGGTGACACTGACGATAAAGCTGCTCCTCCCCATTGGTAGAATGCTGCCGCACCTCTCCCTCACCCTTCTCTTCCTCCTCCTCCTCCTCCCCTTCCTCCCCCTCCTCCTCGCTTTCAGGGTCCGCGTACGTCTGTCGAGGCACCTGGCGGAGGCTGCGAGTAGGAGGAGGGAGGGAGGGAAGACGCAGGAGAGAAGGAGGTGTGCGTCCGGAAGTAGGAGGAGGAGGAGGGGGAGGGGCTGCAGCCAAGGACAACAAGGAAATAGCCATGGAATCACTCTCCTCCTCCTCTTCCTCCTCTTCCTCCATCAATTCCTCCCTCCCCTCCTCCTCCTCCTCCACTTCCTCCTCCATCATCGTCGTCGAGCTCGTGCTGCGTTGCCTTCGTGGTTGCTGCTGCTGCTGCTTGCCCTTCTTCTTTCCATTCTGCTGCTGCTGCTGCTGCTGCAACTTCTGACTCTTGGGCTTGTTCCTACTGCCCAACGGACGACCCCGACGCTTCCCCTGCTGCTGCATCTGTTGCTCTTGCTGCTGCTGCTGTTGTTGTCGATGCTGCTGCTGCTGCTGCTGCTGCTGCTGATACCGAGGATGGGGAGGAGGAGGAGGCAGGGAAGGAAAAGTGAAGTCTGCTGCTGCTGCTGCTGCTGCTGCTGCTGGCGGCATCTTCATCGCGCCTGATCCCGTGGCAACAGAGGAAGAATGTCGCTGGTACTGCTGCTGCTGCTGCTGCTGCTGCTGTTGGTACCGGTGATGGTACTGGTGCTGCTGCTGCCGGCCACCATGGGAGCCAAGAGGGAAGGAGGGAGGGGAGGACGACGACGACGGCAACGACGAAAACGCAGACGAGGAAGAGCTCATCGAAGCAGAAGACGGCGACCCCCCCTGCCCTCTCAAAACCCCTTCCACCTCCTTCATCTCCTCCTCCTCCCTCCTCTCCTCCCTCCCTCCCCCCCCTACCGTCCCTCTACACGCCCGTTCCAAGGAGGCAACCGCCAACCAGATCCTGCTCCTGTTCGTCCCCCGCTTACTCTTAATATGCATATACTCCCTCGGGACCAAATCGACCAAAAAGTCAAACATATCACTGATACTAATACCCCGGGCCACATCACACCTCTGCACACACTTCCTCTTCTCTTCTTCCGCGCAGACATACGCGCGATTGGACAAATCTTCGACTAGCAATTCACATGCCTTCGCCATCAATAACTGCACTTCGCCCATGACCGTTTTGTTCTTCCCTCCAAAGGTATCGGCACGAATAAAACGACGTAGCCGGGCCTTGGGGAGGGGGATGGCCTTCATTTCAGCCACGGCCTGAGAGGGGGTTAAGCGATTGGTGCGTCGCAAGAGAGTCTGATAATGCTTCGCCTCGTGGGCCTCCACCGTGTGATGGAGGCGGGCTTGGTACTGCTGTTGCTGCCACAAAGCATTGTTATCGTTGATCTCGTCGTCGTCCTCCTCCTCATTGTCCGAAGAGGAGGAAGAGGACTGGCAGACGTCGTCGTCGTCATAGCTGACCTCGCTGCTGTGGTCGCTGACCTCCCCCTCCCTCCCGTCCCCTCCGGCGCTGCCGCACTTGCTGCTGCTGAGGCGGCGAAGGCTACGGCCGCTCCTGCCCTTGTCCTCCTTCTCCCCCTCCCCCTCCATCGCCACGGTGTCCTTGTCCTCCTCCTCCTCCTGCTCAAAGCTCCGCTGCAGATTCTGCCGCCCGCCACCCCTGCCTCGTCCTCTCCCTCGCCCCCCCCCTCTTCCTCTACCTCCGCAGCGGGGAATGGGAGTATCAGCTTTACAGCGTGCAGGCGGCGACGGCATGGGCGGGGTAGGAGGAAAGAAAATGGAGAAGGGTGGTAGTGGTACATGGCGCTGCTGGTCAGAGGCATGCAAGGCCTGGCTGTCGCTCGTTGTGCCGGTGGGGACGCAAGAAGGGCGGCCGCCACGCGCAGCAGCACCATCACATCCCCGCCCTCGACCGCGGCCCCCGCGAGCTGCCGGCGGTGGTGTCGTGGTCTTCTCCTTCTTCATCGTTTGTGGATATTTCTGTGTGTGTGTGGTGTGTGGTGGGGCAGAGGGAGGGGGAGGCAAGAGTGGGGCGTGAGTTTTGGGGGAGAAAAACGAAAGGGATGGTGGGGCCGAAGAAGCGAAAAAGAGAAGCTGCCATGAAAAGTAGAACCACGGGAAGGCTGCAGAAAGAGGGCGCGGCACGTAAATTCATGGGCACTCCTGGCTGCGCCGAAAAAGTGGCTGATGCAGGGGCAGGTGTGGGAAAGGAGGGAGGGGGGGCAGGAGGCATGATGAAGATGTGGGCGCGTGGGTGGTGAGGACAGACATCAAACGTCGTGGCAGGCAGTGCGACCCTAACAAGGAATAAATGCGAGCCACGTCGACCCAAGAAGCACACACTTTCACTTTTCTTCTTTCTTCGCTAGAGGCATCGTCGTCAGCAACATTCTTTTCTGCGGGCTGCGACCTGCTTTACGCGCAATTTCTTGCTTGAGGTCGGCTTTCCTTCATTTACTCAACAAAGAGACCACGGGCATCCTACAAATATTTTTTGCTGGTGTCCTTGGTACCTTGGCTGTGTAGAGTGTGTGTGGATGTGTCCAAACGGGCTTTCAATTTTGGAGATTCAGCGATTCAGAAGCAGATGGGCCCGAGCTTCCTCCAGGGCATGACGTCCTTTCTATTGTCAATATCGCACATTTGCCCTCCTACGCCACCCAAGCGTGCTCTGCCTTCGTAATTCGATACATTGCAAAGTAGCGTGCTTGTTGTACTCCTTGTAAAATTCACGGCATCAAGACTCTTTTACCACCCTGTGGCCTCCGTCAAAGCAGCCCAAGTGTCCCCCAACACGACGTCGCTTCAACTCTCCTCTTCCCTTGCGCCTCGCTCGCTTATCGATTATTTCCAGAGCCTCCCTCCTACGCAGGGTACACAGGGTGGTGGCACACTCAAGGCAAGATGAGTACCTGGCGCAAGGACAAGGGCTCTACATAAATTGTGTCGCACTTTCATATTTTCCCCACACACTCAAGGCGTCGTCCAATCCACCCCCTCCCACTACCCCAACCCCAAATGCAGCCACAGGCGCCCCAAGAGGTCTGGCCAAGCCGTGTGTCGCTGCTCTACTACTACACAAGACACTTCTTTCCTTCTCTCCCAGCACCATGAAGATGACACGTACCAGCCGCAGCGGGCTGCCCCTCCTTTGGGTCGTGGGAGCCGCAGTGCTGGGTGCGCAGGCCGTCGGGGCACAGAGGGGACCTTTAGAAGGATTGGGGGCGCGTTTCCAGAGCGTGGGTTACGAGATTAACTCGCATTCTAAGTTTGGCAAGATGAGCACCATGAGTGCAGACAGTGAGCCGGCTGCGGGGGGACGACCCAAGCTGTAAGTGTGTGGGGTGTTGGGGATAGGAGGGGAGGGAGAGGTGGGGAAGGGAGGGGTGTGCATGCTGTACGACTACCGCGGCAGCGTTTTATTCTTTCTACAAACTGCCATAGAAAATTGGTAGCCTGGTACGGTTTAATTCTCTCTGATCAGGCTCACCGAGGGGCTGATCGTCGTATCAACCCCCTATTGACTGCAGTCCACTCACCCCAATCCCTCCCTCCCTCCCTCCATCCATCCCCACTCACACCCACAGCTTCAACGTCTCGGTGGACCAAGCCAACTACGTGAGCCTCCGTGCCTTCCTTGGCACCCTCCCCGTGGGTGGAGGCAAGCTGGCGGACCTGATTCGGGACGACGACGACGGCGACCTTCCCTCCGTTGAGGCTTTCTTGGAGTCTCTCAGCTTCAAAGGCTTGAGGGACAACCTCGGGCGGGGCTTGCGTGGGAAGAAAGCAGCAGCGGTGGAGGTCGGGGCGGAGGGCGGGCAGAAGCAGGGGAGTGGTAACCAGCTCCCGCCTCACCCGCATCAGCGGAAGTTGAATGTGTATGCTAAGGACCAACGGAGCAATTTTAATTGGGATGTTTACCCGGATCGGGCGTTTGGGAAATTGATGTTTCCGGCGTCGTATTACTGCACGGGGCAGTTGATTGGGAAGCGGTACGTTTGCTTGAATTTTTGGTGTTTGTGTGTTTGTGTTTGTGCATGCCTCCTTCACTCCCTTCCTCCCTCCCGCCCTCCCTCCCTTCTCGAGTAGGTGCTTTGCGCTAGGATTGTTTGATCTGTGTGCTCGTTGTGAACGACGATTGCCCCTACATAATCTAGAAAGGATAACCATCCTTCTCTGGCTCTTTCTCTCACCTCTCTCCCTCCCTCCCTCCCTCCAACCCCTCAGATACGTCCTCACGGCCGCCCACTGCTTCTACTCTAACGGCAACCAAATCGACGGCAACAACATGTACCACTCCCAATTCCGCGCCGCCTACCACACCGACAAGGCCGGGCAGCACTACTACGCTGCCTCCTCTACGTGGGGTCGTCTCTGGTACGGAACCACCTATCCTGAAGTGTACCGAAATAGTGATTGGGCGATCATTGAGTTAGAAGAGCCTTTGGGGGAGACGCAGGGATATGTAGGTCTCAACCCGACAGATTTATCCAAGCAGCTGCCTATGTACAATAAATTCCAATTAATTGGGTACTCGGAGGATGGGTACAGCCAGACGGCGGGGAAGGACCCGCAGTGCTCTTTGGAAGATGCTTATCAAGGGGTTTATTTCCATAATTGTGATTGTGCCGCTGGGGCGAGTGGAGGGGCGATGCTCGATCCTTCTTATAATGTCGTGGGGATTAATACAGCACACGTCATGCCGAGCAACACCAAGTTGTTGAGGGCTACGGATTATAATCCTACTTACCCTAATATTGCTGTGCCGGCTTATCAGTTTATGCCCACGTATGCGCATATTTTGACGCAGATGGATTAGATTTGAAGGAGGGAGGGAGGGAGGGAGGGAGGGGTAGGTGGGTGGTGGTGGTGGAGGGGTGCAGATTAGATTTCTCTGAGTTTGAATGAGTTTGAATGTTGCTGTGCTGGTTTATCGGTCTATGCCGACGTATGCGCATATTTTGATGCAGATGGATTGAATTTGAAGGAGGGAGGAAGAGAGGTAGGGATGGTTGGTTTAGGGAGGGAGGGGGACTTGTCCAGGAATCAGGTCATGACGGCGGGTGCTCATATTTTGACCAAAATGGGTTGAAGTGGGAGAGATAAATTTGTAGGGATAGTATTGTAGCTTTTGCATATTTTCTTTCCTGTATTGATGACGTAGGTGGGTGGGCGAATGGGAGGGAGGGCTCGAGGGAAGGGAGCGCAGGGTACATGGCAATGGGAAGGATCAAATAGGGACACGGACAGAATGAGGTTGGAGAAAGAGACGAACTCTAAAGAAAGGGAATAGGGAATGCCGGGAGGGAGGGGAGGGAAGGAGAAAACCAAGGTGCATTTTGGGAGAGTAATGTATTTTGCCACGTGTATGTGTGTGTACACTAACGACCGAACGAATAGGAGGCCACTAGGGCAGGAACACATGTATTTGTTGTGCCTTTTGAGAAAGCACACACAGAAGTAGGAGTCTGAGAGAAGAAAGTGACACTGTTGAATCAATCAAACAAACAAAGGGGGGCGAGAGAGCAGACCAGGGATAAGTAGAATTAACCGATCGACCCAATCGTCGCCCCGTCTGTCGGGTTCAACCTCCACGCCCAAAATGAAGAAAAGAAGGGAAAAAAGAACCCCAAAAAGGAAAGGAAGAATGGACAGAGTTTGTGAACAAATGCGAATTGCTTCTGTTGTTATTAAAGGAATAAGAAGGAGCTTGCTTTGGGGGCATGGTATTTGGGGTGGGGAGGTTGAAAGCGTGTTCTATATGTATAAGACGCTCAAAGCAACAAATTACTTGGAGCTTCCGGCACAAACACACTTAGTAGAAGTCCACAAGCGTCTTGCGCGTGTGTCTGGCAGTTTTTTGCGGCACCTAGCCTCTACGGTGTGAGATGGGCCATCGCCAACGTGATTATGGGCGCTTCAAGTCTTCAAGTTGCCTGCTCGTTCACGCTTCCGCAAGCAGCAACACAATTCAAATGCCCAATGCCCCTCAACCCCCGACATTTGGACAAGCGTCTTAGCCTAGACCGTGCTCTTGGCAATCGTAAGAAATCGCTCAGCATGCATGGCATAATGTGCCTTTTGTCAAATGCCAATGCCAACCCGCTTCTTGCCTTCCCCCAACACGACTTTTGAATTGCTTCGGCACCTCCTGCTCTCCCCCGCACCATACGCATGCCTTCTCACCACCCCTCCCCCCTCCCCACGACACAATACGCACAGGTCTAACTCAACCATGGCAGCCCCAGAGCTCCGCGGGGAGGTGGGAATGGAGGGGACGGAGGCCGCGGAAGCCCTGATGAATGGCTTCATCCTCGTGTTCATGTGCGTGCTGGCCGCGACCCTCGTCATGAACCACACCCTTGGGCACAAATTCCATGTAAGTCGTCCACGCCTGCTCCCCTTCCCTTCTCTCCTGTTTCCTTCCTCCCCTCCATGCTTTTGCCGGTAGCTCAAGGGCAGATTAATGTATTGGACCGCTCTCTTCTTCTCGCCCTTCTTGCCCGCTCGGTCATTCGGCATTCTCATTCCTTTCTCCCACCCTTCTTTCCACCCTCTCTCCAATACCTAGCTCAAGTACGTGACGGAAGCAGGGGCCATCATCGTCGTCGGCGCCGTGTTGGGCGGGATCGTCATCCTCTCCACGCACGGCGAGGCCAAGGAATGGCTGGCCCACAGCATCAGCCCCACCGTCTTCTTTATCGGCTTCCTCCCGCCCATCATTTTCAACTCCGGCTACACCCTGAAACGCAAGGTCTTCCTCTTCTACTTTGTGCCTTCGGTGTTGTACGCTGTTGTGGGTACTATCATCACTACCAGTATTATTGGCCTCTCCCTCTATGGGCTGGGGCAGGCGGGTGTGTCGCTGAACATGTCTCTGCCGGAATGCCTGGCCTTCGGTGCCTTGATCACCTCTACTGATACGGTGGCCATTCTGAGTATTTTTGAGCGTTTACAAGTCGATCCGTTGATGTTTTACCTCTGCTTCGGAGAGAGTGTGTTGAACGATGCGGTGGTGTTGGTTTTGTATAAAATTTTCACGAAGTTTGTTGGCGCAGAAATGACCTGGACGTCCATGGGTCATGGGTGTTTGGATTTCTTGATTTGCCTGGTGGGGAGTATGGCGGTCGGGTTTTTGTTTGGGTGTATCTCGGCGTTGCTTTTTAAGCATGTGGATTTGCGGCATACGATTTATGAGATGGGGGTCTATTTCCTCTTAGCGTACATCCCTTCCTTGTTCTCCGATGTGATCTCCCTCAGTGGGATCGTCACCATTCTCTTCACCGGTCTTTTCTCGCGGCATTACACCCACCCAAATCTCAGCGTGAATGGACAAGCCCGCGCCCTCTTCCTCTTCTCCTTCCTCTCCGTCCTGTCGGAAACCGCCGTCTTTCTCCAGCTCGGCTTCTCTGTGTTCAGCACGCAGCTAAGCAGCCTCCACCCCTCCTTCATTTTTTGGACCCTCCTTCTCATCCTCTTCGGACGGGCCGCCAATATTTATCCCCTTTCCTGGGTACTCAACCGATGCACCTCCCTCAAGGTCCCCGGCAACATCCAACACATGTACGTCTTCCCTCCCTCCCTCCCTCCCTCCCTCGAAATAACGAATAGTATGGTACTTCAATTGCGTAACACATACAAATCTCACCCTCCCTCCCTCCCTCCCTCCCTCCCTCCCTCCCTCCTTCCTCCCCAGGCTGTGGCTTGCCGGCCTCCGTGGCGCCATGCCTACGTCTGTGCTAAGGGCTTTCCCAACAATAACGGAAACTAACCCCTACTTCTTCAAGCCAACTCACCCTCCCCTCCCTCCCTCCCCCCCCCCCTCCCTCCCT
>Ga0209390_10010974_pt1 | contig 10494 bp, 7 predicted proteins | sample BON01_FD_187212 | JGI IMG/M metagenome (GOLD analysis project Ga0209390, IMG submission 187212) | Freshwater microbial communities from Lake Bonney liftoff mats and glacier meltwater in Antarctica - BON-01 (SPAdes) (version 2) | ecosystem: Environmental > Aquatic > Freshwater > Ice > Glacier... | reverse complement strand
ACAGCACGTTTTATAGTGGGTTTGTAGATTTTTTTTGTTTTGGTTTCCCAAACGTAAAGTCTATTTTTGAGGTGAAATCTATTTTTCGTTTTTTGCTATTTTTAGTTTTTTTTAAGACATGCATAATATATGGATACGTGGCAAAACTCGCGCATCACAACACGAGCATGACAGCGCCACATGACGTTTTAATGATGCAAGAATGTCTGCAGAATGATGCGTGCATGTTTGACAAAATCACTGAAATAAACAATGCCTATTCCAGCAATACACTTCAGTTTGCGATTGCGATCCAATTGGAAAACCTTCAGAAGTTGAAGACGATTGTCTACAACTATCTCGAAGGCAGTGTTGACGGACAGAGAGTGCAGTCTTTGTTGTCTTCTACTTGCGAATACAATCGGTTTCTTGACAGCAAAGCGGAGTTTAATACGCGATACAAAAATGCATTATACAACCCTAATTTCCTCAACAGCTTGCTCGTTTGCGCACATTTCCAGCCTGCGCGAAATTATGTCCTTTCAACTTGGGACTCTCTCGTGGGAGAAACAATGTACGAGAAAAAAAAGAGGCGGATCAACATGCAGGCCGCTGACTTTATTATGGACCTTCGCTGTCAAAACGATTATTACAAAGTCTTGCTTGATACTGAAACTTGCAGTGAATTGGTTCGCGATTTCGATGCCAAGGCACGCATGAATGTGTGTGGAATCGTGCAGTACGACAAGTATAAGGATTTATTTTTTCGCGGGATTGTCAACAACTGGTTTTCGACAACTTTCCCAGCATACAACGAAGCACGGGATACGATTGGTGGTCGGAATCGAAAGCAGATGAATTCTGACTGTTTGGGCTGGTACTATGGAAAGCGAAGCGACAATCAGAAATACGAGAATATCACTCAGCTCCTCGAGCAAAGTGACAACATTCAATATATGATTACCCTCATCCACAGGATCGATAGTAAATGTGGTGATGATTGGCAAAGGCACTTTCATACGAACCATGACGAAGGCTATACAGATGTCGCGACGAATTTGCAGATGATGTCGGTAGCGTCGATCAGGGAAGTGATGCAGTCGTATATACGCAATTTCAAGCAGCCAAAGCTCAATCTGAGGATATTCAACGAAATCATCGTGGGATATAGTGCTGCTGAATATGATTTATTATGGGAGAGATACGACGCGTCTAACGTGCTGACGAGCTGTGACTGGCAGTACATTTGCAACATGTACTGGACTCTGTCGTGCATGGAAAAGAAGACACGGAAGTTTTTCTCGGCTGTGTCTGGACAAGATCAAATGAATTACACAAAAACAAAAGACATGCTCAATACTTCTTTCCACAAACACCAGATGCGGCACGACAAGCTGCATCAGTGGATGGTGGCTGACGAAATCAGTATCAAAAACTCCGAGATGTGTGCAAAGTTGATCAGCATTGGTGGTCCTGAAATTCTTGATTTTTTCTTGTCAACTAGCGACGAGCTACTGCAAAAGACGGTCGGCAACTCGACACGGACAATTCAGGACTTGCAGCAAAAAATATACGGACAAGATTCCGTCAACAAGGGCACGTGGCAACTGATACCTTATACGCACATCCCCGACCCGGAATTCCTTTTAGACGACGATTTTTGGGATGAAATTGATGCTTGGGCAGACAAATATGTTTTAGACTCTCTCTCTCTCTCTCAGTTATGTTTGTAACTCGACACGGACAAAATTACGTCAACATCACGACGTGACTCTCGATATTTTGGACGCAGACCAGCCCCGACCCAGATTGTTTTTCACACGACGATTTGAGAGAGCCAATTAACGCTTCGACAGACAAATTTGTTTTATGTTTGTAATAAATTTAATTATAAGCATTTTCTGTGAAGCTTTCACGATGAACAAGTTCCAACTCAACTAACTTACCGACAAACGATTTTTGGAAAAACACGTTGTGATCTGGGTATTTTTTGAGTTGCTTGCGCAGAAAAACATCAAAATTCACTGTATCAACCAAGTATTGACGTAACAACTTTCGGCTATTACTATTGGCACTCATTTTTTCACAAATATTAATGATTGTGTCGACCGAATCTTCAAATGTGCAATAGTCCGAGGTTGACGACATACCTTTTATCAACAGAATGAGAGCATTCATTCCAAAACTTGCAAAAAAATCATCATCAAACAATCCTGATACAAAAATATTGTTGAAAATCCGGCTACACCACATAAGTCCTAAGTTTTTTCCTGTGAAATGAACTTCTTGTGATGCTATAGCAGTTTTCATAATTTCCAGAAAATTGTCTTCCAGTCCATTCTGCATCAAAAGACTAACAGCTTCCTTGTGTTGTGTCAAGCTAGCAAGAATGGACGCCATAAGATTTACAATCAATGTGTTCTTGTGATATACTTTAGATACACTGTTTGTAGTAATACACATCCTCGAGGGCGTCACACTATTGTCCATGAAAACTAGTCCTTCTTTTATGTTACACTTCAATGCAAACATACAAAAATATACTATTGTTGCGTCATGTAGATAATGATCGACAATATCAAACAGTAGCTTTCTCTCATCGTCATTTATCTCTTTGGTGTTTCCAGCTGCAAAAATTCTCAATTGATCGCTCAACGCCTTTGTATTCAGCGGCGATTCTGATTTCAAGAAGAAAACTTTTATTTGATCTAGAGCATCACGATGTTCTTTGTGAAGATATGCTTTCACCATTTTTCTTATTTGCTGTTGTAACTGCTTATATATGTCTTGCTTACTTCATTGTGACAACTATTATAGCAACGTGTTTTTGAACGTTCTCCATAAAAAACTGGAATATGATTACTCCATTTCAGGTACAAACACAACAAAAATTCAACGACACTTGAATCACAGTGAACAAAATTTATTAAAACAACTCCAAACTAGCCGCCATCCACCTTCACTCGACATTTTTATAGTATGTCGAAAAGTTAGTGACTTTTTCCTTGATTTTGATGAGTCTTTCTTGGACATCCAGTCCTTGGCTCGATAAGTCGAGAAATTCCTCCATATGGACAATCCTGTCCTTGGCGTTGTTTTTGCTCCCGATGCTGGTGCCGAAAAGATCTGTCTCCAGCACATCCAAGTCCTTGTTCATGAGATCAAAAATGCTCCTACGGACAGGCACAACCTCGTGTGTGTTGACGGGCGCAGACGTCGTAATAGTTACTTCTGGAACACGGTGATCGAAAACCTCGCCCAGAGCGACCGGAGTCGGTATTGTAGTGCCGGCATCAACATCGTTTTTGGCACTTTCCAGAAATTCCCACGCGCTGTTATCGTCTATATACACGTCCCCGCCTCTGTTGAAAATACGAATCTCAGTATTGTAACTCCAGTCGAAAAAAGTTTGTACAAAGCGTGAGCAAGCCTCGGTAAGCTTCTTGTCATTTTCCTTGGACATGTCAAACTTGAAATTATTCTTGTACTCGTCCACAAAGTCATGCACGTACTGCAAGCCCATGCATTCGTCGGCAATGATTGAAAGTTTATCCTTACTCAATTTTTTCTCGAACGCCAAGAGCATTCGGGTATATTTGATGGGAACTGGGTGGGCAACAATGTTTCCGATTTTCAGTCCACATATCTTTGTCTCGAGATAGGCTTCCTTGGCGTCCTCGAAATTGCGGTAATTGACAAAAGTCTTCACGCTATCTCTCGTGGAATAGTTTGATATTTCGCAGTTGCCGAATTTTTCAAAATGACACATAAGCTCGTCAATCTCTGGCATATCAAAACTATTCACAAGAAGCGTAAACTGCACCGAGTTGGTGTTGCCCTGTTCCTTGCACACCATTTTCATACGCATTTCCGTGTTGAGCTCATTGCAGATGTAATTGATGAGACTTGTGCGATTGCTCTGATTGTAGAGATTCACATACATGATATTGGCACATTCGTCTTCATCGGCATACAAGTTCGGCTGCAAAATAATATTTATCAGATTGCAATCTGCTGTGTTGTTGCAAAACGCTCCAATGCAGTACTGGACCTGGTCCACATAGTTGTCTTCGCAGTGCTTGATAATAAAGGAGCAGTTGTGACCTTGCATGATTGCGATGATGGTGACAAAGTACGATAGCAACTCATGACCTAAATAGGCATTTCCACGGGAATCTATTTTTGGATTTTTTTTCCCAAAAATACGATGCAGAGGAGTCTTTTTTTTTATAGCAACACGCGTGTTGCTTTCTAGAAATCTTTCAAGGAGATTCTTGCTAAAAATCAAAATATGCGGATTTTTGCTATATTCAAAATATTCACTAAAAACAAATTGTTCATGTGTTTTCCTATATAAGATAGATTATGACAGTGTACTACTTATTTCATGGCTTCGATGTTTGATCGCAGAGAGCAACATGCTCAAAAAACAGACAAATATACGTTTGCAAGTTCACCAAGCTATCAGGATTATATGAAATCCTCGAAATGCACGGGAAATGATTGCAAGGCAGCAGCAGGATCTGCACAATCTCAAAATGATTCCATGGGTTGTTTTCGTTGTGAGCCTACTAAGCCCACAACATATAGTAGTTTTGGCTTGGCAACAACTCGGGATAATGACTCAACAGGAGTCGCCGCTGGTGTTAATTATAACGATAGCAGGCTCAACCCAAGCGTTCAAAGATACCCCAGTCCATTCAGACACACGATGCATCGAAAAAGAGCACCTTCTAGCCATGTCCCACAACCACAACCCGACGCCGTGTTTGAATCGAAAACTCCATTTTACGACCAATCTTTTCAGAGCTTCAGTCGTTTTTAAAAAAACTAAAAATAGTAAAAAAAAACTAAAAATAGACTTTTTTCTCCCAAATGTCTACTTAGCCATTTGCAGAAAACAAACACACCACAAGCACATCAATATGCAAGCTTCACAGCCATGCTCCTTCAGTATCAAGTATTGCAAGAACGGACATTTGGATGCTGTGAGTTGCGCGATCAAGACGTGGTGTAGTAAGAACACGGACAACAGAGATACACACATCGTTATGAAAAGGAATCAAGGGACAGTGGATGATGATTTTCATATCATCATGTACGTCAATAGCATCGATCTCAGCCACAGGCACAACGCCATGCATTACATCAGGACCGATTTGAACAAGACTTTCGACATGGATATGGTGTGCCGGGAGCAGGGAGGCAGTACCGGTGTGGTTTTTGCGCTGCTGCTCATCACTATGGAGAAACCCTTGGCCCACGAAATCCGACAGCAGTTCAAGCGCTATGGCGACTTTGATACTGTTGTCAAGACTGATAGGTCGACTTTTCTGAACTTCCAGAACTACAACGATGCCAAGCAAGCGCTCGAGGGCTCAAGGTGTGGTGTGCCGATTGGCAATTTGATTGTTCGTCCGATTGCTATTCAGCACACAAAAATGTTGATGCAATTTGAACAGGTTTTGCTCAAAGACAAGGACAAATATCAAGAGAAGAATGTAATGGAGATTGAATATGTCAAGAAGTTTGTCACGAACTACAGGCAACGGGTGGATTTCGACATGAAGTGGGAAAAGGACGACACTATGGTGGAATCGTGTTCGAAACTGGTGGTAGACCTGTATGGATGGGTTCATCACAAGGATGAGCAGTTATTCAGCTCGGAAAAAGCGGTTGTTTACGCAAAAGAATGCGAAGACCTCAACACTGCCATCAATGATTCATTGAAGCAAAGTTTTATCAATGCTGTCAAAAAATCCATTTTGGTTGTGGCCAGTGTCATCGAGAATGAAGCAGATATTGCCGATGTTTTCGTAGAAGACGATGCCAAGGTTGTTGTCAGTAATGATTTGGACATGGCGATTTGTGAAAACAAAAAAGACGGCCATGTGCAGCAAAAGGTTTTGAACGAACTGAATCGTCTGGAGATTGAATTCTTCGGTGAAGTCAATACCAAGGAAACCAAGATCCATGCGCGCCTCGTCGAACTGGAGGAGTGTCTGTGCCTGTCTAAAGACGCGTTCGATATCCAGGAGCGTATTTTCCACATTGGCAAGTGTGTAAAAAAGCTCAGCAAGTGGCTGGATTGCCAGGAGACTGATGTTAAGTTTTGAAAATAAAATTGTGACGTATTGAGTCCATGTATTCATGACAAGACTTTATTCTCTGGAATTTAAAGTGTGTGTGTCGATCGAAGAATCACTTCGGTGAGGACACAGAGAGGATTATCCACTACATGTCGGAAAAACCGCGGACACGATTGTGCACTCCTGTCAATCCCGGGCCAGCGTTTCTCCAAAACCAACACTACAGGACAGTTGCAGTTGATGCACACAAACCCGCTCTTGCTAACATCGTAACAGTTTTCAGCAGTAACGCATTGCATTGTATCACGGTTAATGCATGTGAGCATAGAACCGCGCAATCGGAGATGGTATGTGTTTGGCTATACACTATGTATTTATTGTATTTTTTCACAGCATCATGATGGCTTCCGTATCTGTTGTAGTAATTTCGAGACCGATGTTAAGTTTTTAAAAATTGTGACATTTTTAGTCCATGTATTCATAACAAAATTTGTTTTCGTAGTGTTTCGAATGTACTAGACAACTCGAGTTGGTTGGAACACATTCAAAATAGTCGAGTCCGAGCGACTTTTCCGGTGTGTATCCATTCTTGCAGCAGAAGAAACAGTTTTTGTGCATGTCTGGGATTTCTCGGTTTTCTCGAATAAAGTTGATCAAAATGTTTTGTCTGAATTCAACTTTACCAGCAATATTTACAGAGCAAAGCTCCATGTGCAAGTGGATGAAAATGTCTAAAGGAGACAATGTGAGAAACGAATGGCACCCGTAAAGCGTGAGATCTGTAGAATTCGTTGATATGAATTTTTGATAGCTCAGTGCAGCTGTTGCAGGGAGCAAGAACCTCTGTTCTATACAAATCGGACTGTGTCTATTCGTAATGTCAAGTTTGTAACCATCTGTGCAGCTCGGAATACATCCAGGTAAGACCACGAAATTCTCCAGGAATCCCTCATACTCTTGTTGCCAGTCGCATGGCGAGCATCCACACACACATCCGATACCGAGTGTGCTTTGATTTGCACATGTATCAAGATAGTACCCAGTATCACATACCGTATCTTCTTCAAAACACGGGACGCATTCTCTATTCAAGATATAATGTCCGTTCGGACAGAATTCGCAAGACAAAAACGAGCTTTCATTCTGCCGAATTTTACCAGCTTCACATTCCTCGCAAATCGTGTGATTGTGGTTTGAAACATGAAGAACACTGCATTCAGAGCAATGCAAACCGTCGGTTGATTTCACTGTGTTGGCAGGACATGTCTCACACGATGTCAAAGACGTCTCGAAAAACTTTCCCTGAGGGCACACATTACATCCGGCTGAAGCTGGATTGTCAAATCTGGACAAGAATTCAGGACATTGTAAACAAGCAGTGCTTCCTACATCTGTAGTATATCTGTCGATTGGACAAACTTGGCAGCGAATGACATCTGATGTATTTGCAGTTGCCTTCGAAAACGAGTTGAGAGGACATATTCGGCAATAGGCGCTACTGTGGCTCCAACCAAAGCCATCCTGGTTACAATTGCTTGGGACTTTGGATTCTGGGGCAGTTTCAGAAACAAGATCCACACAGTTATGGCCTTGTGTTATTTGTATTTTACCCGGTGCACAGTCCACGCAAAATGATTTACTCTGGTAGTTGTGTAGGGTTGGAAAGGGTAACATTTCGCGGTGTTTGCCAATCGGACATGCCAAGCATGCGTTTTTGCCGTCTGTGTAAAAGTGTTTGGTGCACAGCACTATGGGTACACAGCGTGTAAACATGTCGTATGAGATCTCGAGGAAAAACCCGTCGATGCAGGACAAATCGCACTGCTGCACATTATTGACATTTGTCTGACATCGCATGTTTTGTTTACCCATGCACGAGATCTCGCATGGGGTGTAAAAGAGGTATTCAATACCGTTGAGTTGGCACGTCAATATCTCAGACATTGTCACTACATATTTTTCCGAAAATTGTTTACAATACACGATACTAGAATCCAAGAGCAAATTAGTCGGGACAACAAGAACGGCACTGATTGTAGTTTTATCGGCAACGGTTTTCAGCATGTTTCTGTCTCGAAACACGCATCCCTGCGAGTTGTAACATGCACAGGCGCTCCTATCTACTATCTTCAATATATTCTGATATGGCATGCCACACGTTGAGCTACACTGTATATTTCTGATGTCGAATTCACTGGACAAATGAATCAAACCCGAATTGCCTCCTACCGAGAGACTATCGTAGTAACCAGGCCAACAAGCACATGTGTACTTTCCATTGGAGTTGTTGTACATGTGGTGTTTCCCGCTTGCATATGCTTCTTTCAGGTACTGGCAAGACATAGCGTCGATTGCCTCGTTGTTGTACAATGACAACATGCCTATGCCTTCCAGATAGCTCTGGCAAGAAACTTTTCTCACGGTGTCAATGTTGATTTCAGTGTTGAGAGCAACGTTTCTGCACTCTTTGCCATCCGCGCCAAAGGTTGAAAAAAACAAAGAATATATAAAAAAAACAGCAAAAGACATGTTGGTAGATGCGTAGGATCTTAATACTTATATATATTCAACAATCTTGGCTAATAACATACATTCTCATTATTTATTTGCAACAGTCCTCGAAATCTAAAACTGCTGCACATGCTACATAATCGAGGTAAAATGTATTGCAACTGTTTCAAGAATATATATCTGAGCTAGGCACCCAGTTGGTATATAAGAAATCACAATACGCAGGGAAATCATAATGGCAGATATACTCGAGTACGGCGAATTCAATTCTCAAATTCTACAGCCCTTGGACAAACAGATTGTTATGCTCCGTAAAATGCTGCTTGAATTCGACACCATCGTCTTGTCAAACGACCTTACGATTTCAATTTCTGACCAACAAAATGCAATAACATTAAGAAATTCAATCAAACAGAATCTGGCAGAAACAATCTCAAAGCGTGCTCGGTTTTCACAGTTCGAAGGTCAAAAGTAAATTTGTTTGCATTTTTATTAAAACTCTAATATCAATCTCCGATTTTTGTCTGTTGAGCTTGCACTTTTTTGGATACTGCTAAAAGTCTGTTTGCAATTATCGCGACTATTCATTGCGTTTCGAAAAAGACTACACTCCGTCGAATGTCGAAAAATCGTCCCGATCTATGTATTTGGATGTCTCCAGCACATCTTCATATGCATACTCAGTTTCGTCTGAGATTTCAGTACTCAGTGCGTGTTGTTGTGAATCGACAAGCTTGCGCTTTTTGTTTTCGGTATACCTACTGTGTGTGGCCAGGAGTCCGATTTCAGTCTTGAGAAATAAATCGCCCACGTGGAAATCGGTTTGCTCTGTATAATATCGTTGCTTTGGCATGTCGAGTTGGACCCCGATTTTAATACATGTTAATTTCTGCGCCATGCAGGCAAAAGGCATAACGTCCTTCACAAAAAAATCGTATGCAAATTGTTCCAGAGTGTGTGCATATTTTGAATTTTTTTCCGCTTGGCTATAGAATTGAATCACGTTCGACTCCATGAAGAGGAGATTTGTTTTGGCCTCGTGTTCAATCGTGCAGTGGCTGATCGAATGCCCTCTCACCGAAACAAAATAATTACGATCTTTCAGACAGATCAAATCCTGTTCGCCCTTTTTGACAAGTTGTAAAAATCCATATCTTGGTGCAATACTGTTTGGAAACATCATTTTGCATTTCATCTCAAGAATAGTCGATGTAATGAGATTATTCTCAGTATAGTCTCTCAAGACCTTCCTGCTAACATTGTGGTCCTGCATTATTTCAAAAACAAAAAGAGCAGACCCTCTCGACTTAATACTGGGGATGTGTCTCGACTTCTCAATATACTCCTTGTTAACCCGGTTGCTGAAAAGAAACTCCTCGTTGCGGACAGGATAAGCATGTTGGAATTTTAGATTGGACAAAGTGCCGACTGTTGTCAGAATTGTGGCCATTCGCTCAAGTTGAGGATCTGAGGAGCAACACAAAAACGAGCAGCATAAATGGGAACAAACATCAAAAAATAGAATATTGGCGTATATAAATATCATCTAAAAAAAAAAAAAAAAACACAATGAAACGGCACCCATAAAAACTGGGCAAAAAACATGCCAAACAAAAGAAAATATGTTAAGATAGAAAAAGAGTTTGAATATGTAGACGCCAATTATAAAAAACTTTTGCAATACCAGAAAAAAAGCGAAGACGAGTGCTTGGCAAGCCTTTTGTCGGTGCTGGACTACAAAAACACATGTCAGAATTTCGCAAGGAAGAATAAGATTGCGATTCCCACGACGCACAACATGGTGTGCACCATCCACATCACGACTAATGCGAAAAAATTCGATTTGGATGTGATTGGAGACTGTGTGCCAAACAGCACGTATGACAAGAAACGGTTTGCAGCAATTACTATACGA
>Ga0209390_10010973_pt1 | contig 10496 bp, 1 predicted proteins | sample BON01_FD_187212 | JGI IMG/M metagenome (GOLD analysis project Ga0209390, IMG submission 187212) | Freshwater microbial communities from Lake Bonney liftoff mats and glacier meltwater in Antarctica - BON-01 (SPAdes) (version 2) | ecosystem: Environmental > Aquatic > Freshwater > Ice > Glacier... | reverse complement strand
CGCTTCCCTCGACGCCAAACCCTTGCACGCAGAGGCAGTTCTCAGGATTGATAGTGGCGGCTGCAGAAACGCTGAAATCTTTGCAATCGACACACAATGCCACGTCGTTGCCAGCGGCCTCCTTGTATGTGCCAGCGGCGCACGCGGAGCACGCGTTGCTGACCAGAGGCTCTGAGAAGCCTGCGTTGCACATGTAACTTGTGCCGTCTGGTGAAAATGAGTTGCTTGGTGGTGCAATGCAGGCTGTGCGATCATCATTTGGCATAGTGTTGCCTGAACACACGATAGACAGCACGCACGTTGCCTGCGTGTCGTCGCCAGAGTTCATTCGGGCGACAATTGCATCAACTTTGTCTGTGTTGAGGAAAGAGTCCACGGCGAGAAGGCCTGCGATGCTGCCCTCAAAATATGGGGTTGATTGGAAACTACCAAGCGTGGTATGGCCAACAAATGCACTTGATATGCTCCTTGTTTGCTCGATGACAGCACACGAACTTGAGGCCATCAAATTTCCTGCTATCCACATTTCAATTGTGTTTGTTGTGGCATCCACTTTTCCCACAACTGTTGTCCACACATCCTGCTGGATTGTATTTGCCCCAGAAAACACCTTGCAATCATCCGCCATTGCAAATCCGATCTGAGAATCCACCCTCCACATATAAATGCTAGAAGCTGCCTGCCAGCTTCCAAAATCAAAAATGAGCTCACCATTGCGGGATGAGGCCCAGGTTCCAGTGGACTTGAATACCGCCACCACTGTGAACCCATTTGCTGCCAGATTCAATGTGTGTGTCCATCCATTGATATAATGCCTCTGTGTGGAGTCAAATGTAACAGCGCCTTGGCTGCCAGTAGGCCCTGCGGCGCTGTTGAAGACCGCTGTTCCCGCGTATGATGGGAGTATAAAGCGATTTGCATACGTGGAAAATTGTGCTGTCCTGGGAAGGAGGGCAATAGAACGCATGCTTACGGCACTAAGGTCCCGTTCATAGTCTGCGTTGCACACGCATGCGTCTATAGATGTGCTCCCTACAATTGATGTCGAGCCAGCGTGACATGCTGTGCATGTGAACACAACCAGCGCAGCGCGCACGGCGATTACCGCATCCCACGTCCTGACAACAATACGTATCCATCGACCAAAGATGGGTTTCTTAAATTTGACATAATGTTGAGACACAGTGTACGGCAAGTCTTCTGAGATTGACGTATCATATATCTCATGAATTTTAGTTCTGGTCCCGGCATAGCCACCCTCGCCTGTATATTCTACACGGATGCTCGTTGCCATGGACTGTTGATTCCCCCACTGCGACGCAAAACGTCTTCCCTGCACAATAATTCCTGCAACGAGCATATTCGAGCCTGTAGCAATCTGCATCCATTCACCGGCTTGTTGAGTTGTAGGAACCCAACTTTCGGTACCAAGACGCGTGTCCAACATGGAGTTTACATTGGTATTCCATTGTGAAGAATAAACTCGAGATGACTCTGGTGGATTCCACTTGATCTCTTCCCGGAATTTATTTGCGGGGCAAGGAACATGTGCTGGAGAGCACGCCATGTCGTCCCACTGTTTGTTGCACTGCCTACATGCTCCGACGCTGATGGCGGCTCGCATTGCTGGTTGACCATACCAACTTTTTATCTTAATCTTAACGTATCGAGCGTAGACATACGTTTCCAGTGTATTTGTTGTTGTCGACCAGACCATTTGATATACATCTGGTTGAGATGTAAACACACTCGCATCTGCATGTTTAAATTCAAGAGCAAAGCTGGTAACATACTGCCCTGTATTATCACCCCTTCCTTGAGTATGTATTCCTATGACTATCTCATTTTTTCCCAAGTCAATCGTCATCCATTCGTCTACTTGAAATGCTCCTGGTGTCCAGGCTTTCCATCCGGTCAAACAATTCAAATTGGAACACACTTGACTAGTAAACTTTGAAGAATATGTCCTTGGCGATGCGTTCTGTGAACTGTCGCCTGCATATCGATTTTGTGCGCAAACGCACTCAGTGTCTGTGGACCCCTTAAAATCGCACAGTTCATAACCATTGATGACATGCAGCCAACACAACGCATACAGCAACACGGCCCAGGCCGCATGCGGCATTGCAGATCGCAAGCCTGTGCCTAAATACGCAATCTAATGACAAAAAAATACAAGCACACGATTTACAAACACACAAGATTGTTGTAAGCGTGTTTATTTTCAAAATTAACACGAGGCCCCGGGCACGCGCCCCCCGGGCACGCGCCCGGCGCCGCTGCCCCGCATGCGCTACTCCGTGTCACCGTGCTCCCACTTCAGTTCGGGGGGCATGGGTCCCTCCACATTGGCTGGGTCGGCAACATAGACTGCCCACAGCTGCAAGTAGCGGCGGTGAAACGGCATGCTAAACTCCCAGTCGCGGCGGATGGCATGCTCCGAAGGGTCCCATTCGTTCCGCACCTGCGTATAGATGACTCCGGCCTGTGCCATGTCATTGATGGAAGTTTCGCCCGGTGAGGTGAAAGGAAAGCCTTCCCAGGGCTGGCGGAAAAAACGAAACTCACCAACACCATCCTCATCGCGAAAGGCAGTATCCCAGTAATCCACGAGACGCCAAGTGTAGACGCTAATCGAGGTGTCCAACCTCCAGCTCGCTGGAAACGGCTCATGCGATGCGTCAGCTGCAGTTTCAGCCCGCTGGTCAGCCATACCAGCAATGAGTACCCCATCGACACGCACACTCGCATCCTCGTACTGGTAGCCTTCGCGCAGCTGGTGCGTGCGCATTGCCATGAGCGCTTGCCACGGGACATTGCATTCGTAGCGATGACGCAACTTCCTTGCAAACGCAAAAACGGCTTGCAAGCGCTCCTCAGAAATGCTGAGGTCCGCGTTATCGATTCGAAAGATGACAGTATATTTCAACACCCAATCCTCTACCATTTCACAGAACCTCGTGAAATGCAGGAGACCAGCTGACATCACGCGCAGCGAATCGTGCGACCACCCGTATGTGACTAAAACATCATTTCTCACCATTTCACCAACGCGACCGCCTACATCAGCGCGACGCCATGGTGGCAAAGGCACACGATGATAATTGGGTCGTCGAAACGGCAGACGAGCATAACCCGATTGCCATGCAGAGTTGCCATCTCCCCACATTCTGGAAAATGGCGAGTCCGTATGGCTGATCGGAAACCTAAAGCTTGGCGATAACCAATCTTCCTGCACTCCGAAAGCAAGCAGAAGTCTGGGCAAGGCAAGTGCCCAATGCGATTTCCATTGCATGGACGCCGATGGACGTGGGCCGAGAACAGCACTGCCGCCTTCAGTACCATGTGCTCCGAAAATATTGTTTCCCAAGGCCGTTGGCGTTACAAGATACCTGAAGTTGTTGGTATCAAAACGAGGAGTCCCAAACTCGAAGTTTGAAAAGTACAGGGCCCACAAAAGTACATGGCACATTGCAGCGTGTTTGTTGACGCGATATTCCTGGCACCCAGTGCCAAAGACATGACCGTCCATTTTATGATTGCTGCGTGCACGCGTCAGACACCATCCACAAAAGTGAGCTTTGCACCACACACACGTGATGTGTGCGCAATTTTCAGGCAGTGAAATTTCCTGCCCACACGAAGGGCATGCCGCCAGGCCGCCAATCCCGAGCATGATGGTGGCCAGCAGGAGCCACACCGCATTGACCTCCGGACGTCCTGAGTCTTCCACCACCGCATGACCACCCGCTGCAAGCGCGCCAGCCGCGTTGAGCCGAGGCACCCAAGCCACGTGCAAGGCCAAGTTGCTGCGTTCCAAGTCGTTGTTGGCCATCACAGACAACGATCTGTCACCCGTCGTCGCCACACGCCCATCACAATGCCAGCATGGGCACAAAATTGTCGTGGCACGGGCTCGGGTCGATGTCGCCAGCAGCCTGCCAGAACAGCTGATGCAAATATAACAACCAAGGGTACACCTGATCGTGAGGAAGTCAGCGTGAACTTCGTAGTTGTTGGCATCCTCGCGCCTCCACTCGTCAATTCTCTCATCTCGATCTGCGCGGGAGATCCTTGGAAGTATCTGGTCGATATCCGTCACGAAGGCGCGGAAACGATCACTATAGCACATACTACAGGCCACCTTATTGTGAGGGAGCACCTCGATGGCACGCTGGATGGGCACAGAGACCCTGAGCAATTCATTCCGCACAACAATTCTTGCGCGGGCAGCGCTTTCCTCCGCGAGCGTATTCTCATGCTGGGCTGCATCCAGTGCAGCTGCAGATTCAAGTGCATCCAACCTGTTCATCTCGATACAATCGTCTGCTTGACCCTGCCTGTATTCCAATTCATGTCTCTGTATCTGCAATTGGCTCATGCGAGCGCCGAGGGACGCGTATTCCTGCGCCCTCGCGTCCGTCATAAGCGCCATGTCACGCAAACGTTGCATCAGCTGCGCCATTTCGGTTGTGAGTTCTTGCACTCTGCGCCTTTCCACGCGCAGCTCTTCCCCTTCACTCCGAGTCGCGTCAACGTCCATGATGTCCTGTTGCGGTGCCCGAACTGCCTCAACCCGGCGAGGCCTGTCGTGAATAGGCCCATAAGCCGCCTGAAGACGAAAGAGGCCTGGGCCAGCGTTGGACCGACTTGTCGCTTTTGCTGCATTCTGCTTGTCGACAATCAGCTGATCTGCCAAATGTTTTCTGACCCGATCCGATTCCTTTTCGACACATCGCTTTCTCTCACGGTCCGCCGCCCTGTCCGCCGATGAACGATAATGGCCGCCTCCCTCCTCATCAGCACCTTCAGAGGGCATATGTGCGCCGGCTTCATCCGACGGGTCTGGGGAATGGCCCGAAGCGTTGACAAGCACGTGCAGGGAGAGCAGCACAATGGCACCCAGGGCCAAGGCCACATAGCAAGGACGCGCCATCTGGCAGCGCGAGCAGCCAGCAGTTCTCGTTGCGATGACACAAGACGATGCAAATGTGTCTCGTGCAATCCGCTCCTTTTATATTCAAGAACCACAATTGTAACGGCCATGGTTCGTGTTCCAAGAGTCTTATTGTATATTTATTTATTTGAGTTCGTGAGCTCGCGTTCGTGTTCCAAGAGTCTTATTTTATATTTTATTTATTGAAGTTCGTGAGCTCGCAACTTTTTCAAGGCCGCAACAATGCGAACCGTTGCGATTTTTGTGACAGGTTTTTTGAAGTGTGGCATGTCGTCTGCATGCGGACCAACGAGACCCTGTGGCCTATGTTCTTGCAAGCAAGCCGATGCGAGCGTCGCACATACAGTCTCCGAATTTTTCTGCACCCAGAGGAGGATCAGTCACTGCTCCGTACCCGCATTTTTGACACGCGATGTTTGCTCCACCCGCAGAGTACTTGCCGGACACGCACAAGGCACATGCGGCAGACGAATTCGCATGGTTCTCGCCATCGCCATGACCGGCAATGCAAGCACACTGCTGCAGCTCCGTGCTTTGTGTCGTCGAAGTGTTTTTGAACTCGGGACATAACGTGCAGGCTGGCCGTGGCAGCGCGATGCTGCCTCCTCCTGAAAAAGAGGCGGCTGCGCATGCAACGCACTCCCCGGGCCCTCCGAATCCTGCGGCGCAAACGCAGCTGGCTGCCGACTCGCGCGGCAGGACTGCAACCTCGTTGCGCCCGCAAGAGTCACAGCTCACCTGTGCGGACTCGTTGGCGAAGGTGGTATTCGGGCACAGCTCACACCTCCCTCCGTCCTCGGCGCCGTACGAGCCCGGCGCACACGCGTCACACTCCAGTGAGGTCATGTTCCATTCGTAGCCAGCCTGGCATACACAGCTTTCAACGGCATCACTGGCATTCGCCAGCGTGAACGAGTGTGCGGGGCACGCCTTGCAGACAAGGGTTGCGCGAGCCGACGCAAACGTGTGGAGCGCGCACGCCGTGCACGAGTGTGCCGACGGGTCATTGCGGAAAAATCCGGGCGCGCACTCGTGGCACTGGTCCTGCAAGCGAAAGTGCCCGAGCTCGCAGGCACAATCGTATTGACTGGTGGCCCATGCCAGAGAGACGTTGATGCTGTTGATGACAAGGAGAGAGTGCACGCGCGCGGTTTCAACCTGCAGGAGCGCACACGGAACACAGGCCTGGAAATTAGACGTGAAGGCATGCCCATCGGCGCAGAATGCACACGAGTCATTGTTGAAGCCAATCTTTGTCTGGTGTGGCTCGCACCCGATGCAACCGTCCACGGCATTGAAATTATCATGACCAGGAAAGCACAAGCAGTCTGTCCTGCTCTGCATAGGCTGCATCTCGCCGACCTGTTCGTGGTGTTGGCCCGAGAACAGAGGACAAGCCTGGCAATGCGAGCCAGAACTGGCGCCCGCGAGGCCGTATCCATACGTGTTGTGCAGCATGTTGCTGCCCAGTACAGTGCTGCCGCAAAATGCACAGGCAGACGAACCAGCGTGGTCTTTGAAGGAGCCCACAGCACACGGCGAGCATCCGGAAGAATCCTGATACCAGCCCCTGTCGCACGTGCAATTCAACACACTTTGCGACGCCATATGTTCGGTTGCATTGGCGTTGCGAATCTGACTGAATACGGCACAGGACAGACATGCAGAGCTGGCTTCGTTGGGCGCAAATGTGCCCAGGGCACACCCCGAGCAATTGTAGTCGCCGCGCTCCGTTTTGAAGTGGCCGGGCTGGCATTGCCGGCAAGCCTGCACGCCTGCTATGTGCTCCATGCCCGCCACGCATTGACAAGCGTCAGCAGTAAACGAGCCCGGCCCTGGCGTGTGTCGGCTTGCATCGCACGCGAGACATGTCTCAGCACCGCTGGCAGGCTGGTAGCTGTGCTGCGCGCAAATCTCACATTCTTCACTGTTGCCCACTCCTGATATGTTGGATTTGAATTTGCCGACCAGGCAAGCCTCGCAAGGCTCCGGCTCTGCTTCACACTCGCCGGCACAAATCTGAGCGCGCCACACCGTCTGCATACACAGGCTCGTGTTGCAACCACAGGAGCTGGAATCGAAGCTCGCCGCATTGCTGGTGGATTGATCTGGACAATGCACACACGAGCCGTTGCTCTCGTATGTGGCCACCGGACACGGCGAGCAGAGAGCGCCGGTGTTGTCAGCGCCCTGACCCGCACGCACATAGCCTGCGTCGCACAGACAGCTGGCAACACCGGGCACCAGGAGCGTGTTTTCCAATCCCAACGTACTGGAATGTGCTGGGCATGGGACACAAGCGGCCCCGGCAGACGGTAAGTACGAGTTTGCTTTGCATGCGGTGCACGCGCCGTTCGTCATGCGGAGCGGCGGGAGACAAACGCACTCTGCGTCACCGCGCGCAGAAATGGCTTGCGACGGACATCTTGCGCAGCTGGTGCTGTTGTGCCAGACAAAATTCACATCACACAGTTCGCAGGAATTGGCGCTGTCGAAGGCCTTCATGTTCGGAGATTGGCACGCAACACATGATTCTTGCGCATCCATTTCCGAGCCACGAGGACAAACACACATGCTGAGCGCCAGGGGGTCCAGCACTTGGTCCGCGTCGCAGAACTGACAGTCCGACAGCAGTTGATGTCCGGATCCACTAGTAAAGGCTTCGGCCGGGCACGCCACTACGTTAGGCAGCTCTGCTCGACTCGCAAGAGGACAGAAAAAATTTTGGGGACACGGCTTGCACAAGTCCAAGAGAGTGAGACGAAAATGCCCAGCGTTACAAACACACTGGCGCTTCAGCGACGCACCCAAATTTTCGGTTGTGAGCACAGCATCATGAGTGGCGCAATCTGTCAGGCTCTCGTTTGCGCAGTACGACCCAACAGGACACTCGATGCAGGTGCCCTTTCCGCTCAGATAAAATCCGTCTATGCACCGGCATGACGCAGCAGAAGTGCTGTTTGCTGGCGAGTCTGACCCGGGCTTGCACAGCATTTGTTGGTTGTCCAAGCAATAGCTGCCGGGCTCGCATGCAAGGCACGAGTGCGTGTCCAGACACGACACCGAGCTGTTTTGAGAGCAGTATGAGCCTGGAGCGCACTTGCAGTGCTGGTCGATGTTGCTTGCCCCTGCGGCGCACGTTCTTATTTCACCTCCTCCAGCTGGGCATACATCCGTGGTCGGACACAGCACACATTCGCTGCCATTACGCCGAAAGAGCGCGTCGCACAGGCACTCGGCCACGCTGCCAGCACCCGCAGGTGCAGACGAGTTTGTCGGACAGCTGATTTGCTGGTCATTGGCACAGAAAGTGTCTTCTCCACAAAAGGTGCATTCCCCCTCGACTCCATTTGCCTCATAGAAGCCGCTGTTGCAAACACATGCGCTGCGATTGTGCTGCCCAATATTTCCCAGCGTCGTCGAATTGTTTGGACAGGCATTTTGCACTGCTCCGTCGGCACAGTACGTGTTCGCGGCGCACATCTGACACGTGTCATTGACACGAAAGTAGCCTGGCACGCAGGTGCAGTTGCCCAACGCGACCGAGCCGAGCGGCGCTGTCATGTGCGCGGGGCACACAGTTACAGTGTCTTGGTCCGGGCAGAAGTGGTCGAGCTTGCAGAGATCACAAGCCGAGCCGTTGCGGTTGAAGCGCGAGTTGCAGACGCACGCCGCCTCCGTCACGGCGCCGGTCGGCGAGGTTGAGTTTGCCGGACACGACACGCATGTATCCGCAAGGTGTAAAGCAGACGAATACGGCTGGTATGTGCCCGCCACGCACTGGTCACACGCCACGCTACCTGGCAGAACTTTGTACGAGCCGTCCTGGCACGCTGCGCACGCCACGCCAGACGTGCTAGCCTCGTAACCGGCAAGGCACACGCATGTGTCAATATCATTGCGTGCGTCGTCAATCTGCGCAGTGTTGTTGGGACACGCCTGACACGTCGAGGCGTTGATCGCCGCAAGCTCTGTCGAAAAAGAGTTGTTGCCGCACAGGGTGCACGCGACATTGCCCTTGCTTGGCTTGAAAAGACCAGCCTGGCATGCGACACATCCTCCAAATTGCACGCCCTCAGGACCTGGAGTGTATCCGGCAACGCACGTGCACATGTAAATGCTGTCAGAGCCTTCCACTGATACTCCATTCGAGGGACACGGCTGGCAGGTCTCGACTTCTTCGTAAAAATCAGCCGCGCACGCCACGCACGTTGCCTCGGACGTGCGCACGGCAGAACTTATGTTCACGCCCGCGTACCCAAGCGCACACCGCGTGCAGTTGTGTGCCCCCGCCAGCGGCTTGAAGGTGCCCGAGGCGCACGGCTCGCAGTTGGGGGAGATGCCTGTGAATCCCGGCGCACACTCGCATGAGCTTGGACCAATGCCTCCCAGAGCTGCCAATGCATTCGCTGGACACGCTTGGCACTCAAGGCCTTGCTCACTGCTCGCCAGAAACTGCGGCGCGCAGTCCTGGCACTGCGTTGCGCTGGTGCTGGCGTTGGCGGACGTCTGGCCGGCCGCGCACGGCAGGCACGCTGTGTTGTCCGTGTTGTTCTTGTAAGAGCCAGGCAAACACATTTGACACTCGTCAATCTCTCGCGTGTAGCCAGGCAGACAAGCGCACTCGCTGCGCAGCACAGCACCCTCCATACTGACGCTGCTCGCCGGACACGCCAGGCACGCACGCTGCCCCGTCGCCGGCTGGTACTCGTTTGCCGGACACGGCGCGCACGCTGTTTGCCTCCGCACATCGTTGTACTCGCCAACAGGGCATGCCTCGCATACCGGCAAAGCACCCAACCCCAGCACCGCCCGCTCTCCCGCCGCGCACTCCTGGCAGTCGAACGGCGCAAGTGGGTTCAACGCGAAGCCCGCGTCGCATGCGCACGCGGTGCGGTTGTCTGAGCCCGCGAGGCTGGTGCTGTTGCCAGTGCAATTGAAGCACTCGGAATTGCTGGGATCAGCAAACTCGTTTGCAGGGCACACATCGCACAATTCACTTCCAACGCCCGCCTTCACCAATCCCGCTGCGCACGGCAGACACTCTCCCCCGTTTGGGCCAGTGAAGCCGGCGCTGCACTCACAACTATGAATGCCAAAGCCGCTGGCAGCCCCTGCAACCTCAGAATAGTCCGGACACACGAGACAGGCATCTTCTGACGTTGAGGCGTTGTTCAGCGTGTAAAATCGGTTCTCCACGTTCCCCCGCAGGCAGTCCGTGCACGCAGTCTGGTTCGCAAGCGGCTGAAAAGTGCCTGCGGCGCACGGTGTCAGCAAGCCGTTGGCGGGATCAAAAAAGTAACCCGGGTCGCTGACGCAGGCCGACTCCGCGTCGGACCCAGTCACGCCTTGGGTGTTGGTATGCGTGGGGCATGTTGTACAAGCACTTTCTGCTGGCGCGTCCTGATATTTGCCAGACGCACACAGCACACACGCTGCGCTGCCGTTCACAGCCTTTGCGCTGCCAGGCTGACAAGCGGCACACGCGTCACTAGTTCCGGAGAAACCTGCCACGCAGAAACAGTCGGCCGCGCTCACT
>Ga0209390_10010969_pt1 | contig 10499 bp, 8 predicted proteins | sample BON01_FD_187212 | JGI IMG/M metagenome (GOLD analysis project Ga0209390, IMG submission 187212) | Freshwater microbial communities from Lake Bonney liftoff mats and glacier meltwater in Antarctica - BON-01 (SPAdes) (version 2) | ecosystem: Environmental > Aquatic > Freshwater > Ice > Glacier... | reverse complement strand
CCCACATGCACTCCTGAGTATAATTGTTGAAGTAGTAATATGCTTTTGAACCAGGATCGTATACCTCAACCCACTCTGGCAATTTGGATTCTGTTTCCTTTTCTATACGAACAGAACTTGCAATTGCGGCGTGTCCTTCAACAGGTACTTCCTCAATCTTGCTACTCGTCAATTCACTTTCTTCGTTCTTCAAATCCTTTTCTAATGCTGCCTTCGATTCTGCAATGGATTCTTCGTCCACTGACTTGGGCATTTCAAACGTATTTGATAATTCTTCTTTGATACTATCTATAGTATTATCACTTTCATTTTGTTTTTCGCCTGAGACAGCCATGGATACTTGCTGTTCAGCAATTTCATTCATTTTGTCCGGAGTATTTTTCTCGTCCATTGATTCATTCGGAGTATCCCAAGTTACATCTCCGTTTCCATGATTGTAGTAGTAATACTGTCCGCTTTGAGGATCAAGTATCTTCTCCCATCCGTCACCATCGCTCTTATCCCCTCTTTGTTTCCTGAGATTCAACCTAGCCTTCTTCCCTCTCCAAGCACACTGCACGGTAAGAGCTGCTCGTAGTTCAGGTGACATCATAGATTTAACATTGGACATATCGGGGCTCCTGTAATCTAGAGGACAGTCCCATGTACACTCTTGGGTGTAATTGTTGAAGTAGTAGTAGCCTTTGGAGGCTGGGTCAAATACTTTCACCCATCGAGGAATACCGTCCACCATTTCCTCGCATACATCTTCCGCAACCTCGTCGATCGTTTTAAAATCTGTTTCCGTCCCAGGTGCATTTGGTTCGTCACTGGGTTCTTCCTGAGAGAGGGTTTCAATTTCATTTGGTTTGTCGTGTTCCTTTTCTTCAACTATATAATCGGATGGCATATCCCACACGCAATCCCCAGTTTTATTGTTGTAATAATATGGAAAACCAGATTGTGGATCTTCTATCTTGGTCCATGTTAATTTCGTGGCGCTTGTTTGTCCTCTCTGTTTCCGAATCTTCTCTCTTGACTTTCTAGCTCGAAACATGCACTGCAATTTAATCGCCCCTCTTAATTCTGGACTCATAAAATCTTTTGAATTTGATGATGCCGGCTTCACAAAACCCGCTGGTTGTTCCCAGCTGCACTCCTGAGAGACATTGTTGTAAAAGTAGAAACGCCCACTTTGTGGATCAAAGACGGAAACCCACTCAGGAAAAGCACTAACAGAAGCACCTAAAGAACTAGTGGCAGAAGGAGGTGTCCAACTGGATTTTCCTGTGACCATGTTGTAATAATACAACGTACCTTGAGTATCAAATGCGTTGATCCATTCTGATCCAAGGTCGTCCACGAATCCTTCAGGAGCTTCCCACCTTGTTTCGTTGGTGACAGCATTGAAGTAAAACACATTGTTAGACTCGTCAGCTTGCTTGATCCATTTCGCTTCAGCCATTCTATATGTTACTAACAGAGATCCGTTAGACTCAAGAAAGGGGGGCTCCACGTCTGTTGTTCCAGATGCGAAGCTCCCATGATGTAGGTCAGAAGGAATTTGTTCACAGTTATTTTAAGCAGTCGCGCCTTCACTTTATTGGTACCTGGAGAACGCGGTACAAAACGCTGAGGGCAGGAGCAGTTAAAGCTCCTGTACAATCCAGTAAACGGATTGTTTTACATGTGGATATGGATGCTTTCTTTGCATCGGTGTCGTTGCGCGGAAGAGACGATTTGAAAGGGAAGCCTGTGGTGATATGTCATGGATCTGGCCCCAATTCTGAAATCAGTTGTGCCAACTATCCCGCGCGATCGTTCGGCATCAAAGCGCAACATTACTTTGGAAGTGCTAAAGAACGCTGTCCCGAGTTGGTTAGCCTCCCTTATGAATTTGAAAAGTATATCACAGTTGCTGAAAGTATGTACCGAGAGCTGTTTGCTCTTTCAGATGTCGTATTGGGAATGAGCTGTGACGAGGCATATCTAGACATCACCGAGACCATTTCTAATAGTAATTGTCCAGTGAGAGAAGTAGCAGAGTCCCTTCGCCAGCGCATATATCAAGTTACTGGAGGATGTACGGCATCTATTGGCATAGGAAATTGCAAGATGGTCGCAAAAATAGCAACGGGCTATGCGAAACCTGATGGGGTGGGATGTATTGATGTTCATTCTGATCTATCGCCGATATTGGAGCTTCCTCTTAAGCAAGTTCCTGGCATTGGATGGAAGACACTCCAAAAGATCGAGGCAGAATATTCCTCACTCGTCACCTGTGGGGATATGATCTCTAGCTTGACCAAGAACCAAATCCTTTCACTTCTCGGTCAATCCAAAGGGACTCGAATATACGATCTTTGCAGCGGGGTTGTGGAAGAAGATGATTGGGTTGAGAAGCCACAGAAAGAAGTTAGTGTTCAAATATCATGGGGAGTTCGCATGAGCAACTACGAGGAGGTCACTGAATTCATAAATGCTCTTTGCGGAGAACTCGTCGACCATATTCATTCATGTAATGTCGATCCTGGTGTTTTGAAGATCGGAATGACTATATGGAAAGCTAAGAAAGAAGCTGATCCGAGTAAAATGAAAGGGTATTTAGGGCACGGACAATGTCATGAATTGTGCACTAGTACATGCGTGAAATCGCCACTTTGCAAGACGAGCCAATTTCAGAAGGAAGCGATACGCATGTATGATTCACTCGCCAGCAAGAATCAAATGACTCCCACAGATCTCCGAGGGGTGAAATTAAATTGCTCTAAATTTGTGGATCCAGAAAAAGGAATTCAAGGATTCTTCAACAATGTTGTAGCTACCACGAGCCTTCCAATGAAATCGGAAAGTACGATTAAAAGACAACAAGATGCCACCAACTTGCCACCCCTTAAAAGACCTTCACCTGATGTAGTTGATATATGTAGTTCTCCAGAGAATGTAATCAATATATCAAGTCAAGAAGACGGCGTTTCTTTCAACGATCGTTATGAACAATTTAAGCATGAACTCGATGCTGCCTTCCCCTCATATGGCTCTGTAAGTGATTTAAAAACGTGCGATGTTCTTTGCAGTGGGGATTGTGGCAATTATTCATGTAATGTTAGATGTCGATTGAGTGCAGTTGCACAATATGTTTGGGACGCCTCGCATTCCATGAAACCTCCTCAGAACATTAACTTCGTGGAAGCATGCAAAGCATATTGTGAAGCTACCTGGAACAACGGTTACTTCACGGATGCGTGTAACCAGATACTCACTGAGAGTATACAACATACTGGCTGAGAAAATTCTATCGATGACCTACCATGTTAAAATGTCGTTCTGTATAAGAGAAGCCCAGTTACTTTTGTTTCTATTAAAAGCAACATTCCTTCTTGCGCATGCCAATATGAACCATTAACTAAAAGGCAGCTCCAATGGTACTGCCTGCAATCACAGACATAGCAGCTTTAATTCGAATACCCAACAATAAAATTGTATTAAATAAACACCACTAATTGACCAGTCTCTGAGCATAAAACCCAGCTTGGATTCATTATAACAGCTTCAAATGGCCAGTAATCTTATTCACAAGACTTTCTGGGGCAGGGCCGACACCGCACACCGTTTGTGATCCTGCTGCAATCTGAGTCCGCCCGGCGTCACAAACAATATAATTCGGAACTCCTAACAATCGTGCATGTTTGGAAATCTCTGTCAATTGCTCTACCGTTTCGCACTTGAGTGCAACTTTGGTCTGACCCAGTCTTTTCCATTGAAGGACAACTTCTCGATTGGCGAGCTCGTAACTTCCAAGGCAGGCATGGCAACACTGACGAAATTAAACCATGATTTCAAATATCAAAACACTTACCTGGGCTGCTATTTTACCTTTGCCCATCTTCAAGTCTTGTCGCACAACCAGCACCATCTTAAGCGGTTCACTTCCATCAACATCAGAGTCTTCATCGGAGTCGTATTCCTCGGAGTTTTCAGATTGATGATTTTTGTACTCCGTACGCCTTTTAGATCGATTTATTTTGGAATACATGTAAGAGACAATCCCTCCCGTTGTGATACCCACCACGAATGCAGCAACCAATGGCCCATTTACTTCCATCGTCTAGTCTTAACGAGAGTCTACGGCATTGCGGGGGGCTACCTCTTACGTTCTGATCTATCTTGAGCAGTTTTAGCAGGAACAATTGTGTTGGAGATGAATCAATTGGAACTTCGAAAGTTGCAACTATTGGAGGCCAAAAACCTGGCTTCTCAACCAGAAAATAGATGGCTTTTCAACTTTCCTTTCATTAACCAATACGATGATATCGACAAGGTAAGTGATTAACGTTGGAAAAGAGTGTTTCTATATTTACTTGTTCATATCCAAGATGTCCAGCATGATATCAGAGAAGAACCCCGGTGACTTCAGTTGGGCTGTTTCATATGACCCAGATTTCATTGGGAAATTAATGTATAACGGCTTTTTGACCATGTGTGAACGAGTTGACCTGCATCACTGTATATTGTTACCCAAACTTCACGTAGTCAGATGTGTGGTGGATTTAAACTGCTTGAAAATATCCAAATCAGCATTAAAAAAATCCAGGGGGTTTAAGCTGAGCATAAACAAAGATTTTGATGGTGTCTGTGATGCCATCGTGGAGCAACACGGTGAAAACTGGTTTCAAAAACCGTTGGTGGCAGCCTTTAAGGAGATGAACAGACGAGGATCTAGTGGTTCTAATGGAGGTCGTGTATTTGTGCATTCATTTGAATTATGGAAAGTGGATGGCGAGGAACTGTCATTGGCAGCAGGAGAAGTAGGATATTCATTTGGTGGTTGTTATACGTCACTTTCTGGATTCTCCAAGGTAGATTCATCCGGTACAATTCAGTTAGCAGCCACTGGATGTTTTTTGAAATCACAAGGGTATCAAATGTGGGATTTTGGGATGGAAATCGAGTACAAAATTCAACTCGGAGCAACGAATTTGCCACGAAATGAATTTATACGCGAGCTTGAAAAAACCAGAGATATTCTGAATACTCGATTTCTGGAGTTAGAACCTACTGATGCCCGGACTATAATAGCCTCTTGTAAAGTTGCTCCTATAGTAAATGCTGATCCAATGTCAAAATCACAGATGAAGAAAAAAAGGAAAGCTTCCGAGCGTGCTCAAAGAAAGCAGCAGAATCAATCCCCTGATCCACCTGCAAAAGAAGTGAGCGTTAAAATCCCTGCGAAAGAAATTCACACTCATGCTGACACAGAGACAGGTGTAGCAGCCAACCAGGGAGAACGACGCTAGAAAGATCTTCCCGTAAATATTTAGAATGCAGGCAGTCGTTTTCGAAAGATAAATTGGAGCACCAATTCAAGTTGAAATAAGTTACTGATAAAAATAATAGACTATAGCTTGGCTGCTGGTGGGTTTTGTGAGAGCAACTTCATGATATCACGCATTGCCTGCTTGATGGTCTCGGAGAACCGCTTTGCATCTTTCCCACCCCCAGAATGTCTTCTACTCGCAACAGTAGCCACGATAGTATTATTAGCCGTAAAGCGATAACATACGGCATAAGCACCTGGACTGTAAGCTCCAAATCCAGGCCAGTCAAGGCAGGGAAATGGCATCTGACTGGTGCTCAGAGTGAAATCATTGGCCACTTGGAATGCTTTAGTTCGAAAAAACGGATGGAGTTCCATTCCTGATTCCATTGCAAGCACTCTCAAACCAAGTAAGTGTCTATCGATACCAGCCCCTTGCATGCATCGCTTGGTGAAGTTTCTGTGAAACTTTCCCCCGTCTCGAACTAGGCTTGCGACCTTGTGGTCATTGCGATCAGCCTGATCGAACAACTGCAAGAATTCCTTCATTGCCAGTGACTGCACTCTGATACAATCAGTCCGTCCGTGAAAAAACAACCGAGTAGAGGCAGTTTCATACGTCACAGGTAGCGTTTTTTGATCCCGGTAATACGCAAGTGCCAAAGCCATCTGCATAAATGAATCCGAAGATATACCTTGACATCTCTTTTGAATATCTTTCCCTCCAAAGTCTCGAAAGTCCATTGCATCAACAATATTGTCATCAACGATCTTTTGAAAGTTAAACTTTGCTGAAACCAAATCTTTCATGGATTCTTCATCAAGAACGAATTCCAAAATCCGTGGTTGAGGCAGAATATTCGAAGTGGCGTTTGTAATTTCATGATATTGGACATTGCCAGTAATCGGGATCCCTGATATTCCTTCTTTGTACGGAGTATCTGGCGAGAAGCCGACCTCTGGGGCATTCTTATGTACGAACTCATCCGCATAAATGTACATCCTTGCAGGAACAACAGCATCAGCGGAACAATGCTCCAAATTCGACACAGCCATACCGTTATCGCAAAAGATGTGGGAGCCTGACTTATCAAACCATATACTTCCCTTGTCCCCAGTTTGGCCCAGTTCCTGCAATCCTGCAGGGGTTGTTGGGGTAGCTTCACTGAGAATAAAATGCGTTACTGCTGACTCCAGCATATTGATCGTGTCTGCATTCTTAGGGGATAGAAGCAACCTCCCACGAACTGACGCCCATTTCGTTCTATCTTCCCCAGTGAATACAGATACCTGCGGCCCATAAGGGCGCCTACCCGCATCGGCCAGAATGAAGTTGAATGTATCTTCCCATTCTTTGACTGATAGTTTGTCAGCATTCTCTACACAATACCAATGGTTGCGTCGCATCACACAAGCGTGATTTGATTCCCGAAAGGTATGCATTCGATCAACCTCTTTCCCAGGGATTCTGGTGGTGGAGAATACTCTGTGATATTGTGCAGAGCACATCAGTTGGGTTCCTACATACTCTGGAGGTACTATCTCTTCAGCAAGCAACCTCTTAGCATCAAAAGTCCCTTTCGCCATCCAAGAAGCTCGTAAGACAGGATGCGAACTTGGTTTGGCACCAAAGTGCGTCTGGAAGCAATTGATGTTCAATGCCAATGACGTACGATCAGATAAGTACGCATACACCTCCCACCACCGTTCTAGCCAATGGTTATCCGGAAAGTTCGATCCATCAGGATGAGCTTCAGTGGATTCGAATGGAGGAGGTACAGTGGTACTTTGCAACAGTGCAGCTTTTTGTTCTAGACGTGCTTGTAGTTCTCTTCCTTGGGTAATACCGAAGTCCGCAGCCAGGTTTTTCAGTTCCGCAAACTCTTGGGCACTGACAAGCGGTTCAGTCGCAGTGATAAAGCCTTCAAGCGTTCCCTCTAGAGGTGGAACAGGAAGAGTCTTCAGGGTGTCTTGACCTGAAAATGTCGAGTACTTCTTCACAGATTCCATTCCACAACCTCAAAACGCTGTCTGTCGCAATCTTTACACTTGTTTTATTATTAAAATCAGTCCGTCCTTATTTTGAGCAAGTAGACCATGAATGACGGATCTTTCAATTTCAATTGTTTGGGACTGTAGTTCAAATATTATGTTGTAAAAACCATTCCAATTGTGCAATGCGGTGCGGGTATTGTCATTGTTATTCTGATTGCCGCACTTCGAAATTGAAATTGAATTCAATTTCTCCTTACTTTCTTCCCTTCTTTTGTTTTAATTTAATTAAAATTTCTTTCACTTTTGAGTCTGTCATTTTCAGAATACTAATTAACAAGTTGGCGACATATCCTTAATTCGAAACAATTTGAGGGAGTTTTCAAAATGTTCAAAATAAATAGTTTAAAAAAAATAAATATTAAATGACAGTTAGCAACACCCGTGTTGCTATTATCCAAATATTACGTTGCTTTGAAAAATAGATGTTTTTGGGGCAATACCTGGAGGCCCTTGTAAAGGTCGCTTTCTAGTTTCTTTTCCATTCAAAATATTCTTAAGACGGAAGTTGTAGTTCTGAAGTTGAGTGCATTTTTGCTCCACTCGTTTCTCATCTCTTAAGGTACTCTTGTGCGATTCATTGGCAGCATAAATATTCATTTTTGTCTCACAATTTCGAATCCAATTGGATTTTGAAACTCGAACTTTATCAAAGCACGGAGCATTCGGTCTGGTGTGTACTTCGTCCCGAGTGTCCCAGTCACGTGATGTCAGGTATGGTTCACTTGTCTGCCAAGAAGAATGGTTTTTCATCCATGAAGATGATCTATCCACTCTGGCAGATTTCACAGTAGGAAGTCCCCTCGTTACTTCACTCCTGATTCTGGCAGAAGTCATGGGCTCTTCATTACGCACAGGAGGGGAAGCACTTTCAGGGTATTCACTTCGAAATCGCAATTTTGAAAGGTCAAGTCTTAGTCTCTCTGTATCAGTGGTACTATCGTTCTGGATATTGTCTTTCCGATTTTGACAAATGGATCTTCTATCGGTAAACGTCATTACAGAAGTTCCTTTCGTTTTACTTGTCTGCAACGCCACTACTGTTAAGTCATTCACTCTTGTTTTTTGTACTGATTTATTTCCTGCTGTTTTACTAACACTGCAATTCGTCTTCCCCACAATCGTCACTCGTGTGCGCCGACTCATGGAAAAATAAGTCCGTTGAAAAGCGAGAGGAATGCGGGGCTATCCGTAACAACAAGTAGACCCTGATTTATAAAATGGATGGCCTCCAGTGAATTAGTGTCTACCATACACTACGATTGGCTGTGAATATTATATCTCATTCAATACAGGGTAAGTAAGCAAGTTGCAGTTCTGCTAGGTGTGAGAGCATATTGGGAAGCAACTCCTTTGAGGGCGTGCGTTAATTCCTTGCTAGCCGGCGAATTGGTGGTTGTTATTTGAATAGGCACTAACATTTTGTCGTGATTAGATCATGAGTCAACACGCTATCACCCTTCGTACCCGGCAATTCGTTGCAAATCCACTTATGTCCAGACGTCAGTTTGTTCTTGATGTTTCTCACCCTGGTCGCGCTACTGTGTCCAAGAAGGAAATCATCGAGAAGGTAGCCAAGATGTTCAAAGTAAAGGATCCATCAACAGTAATTCCATTTAGCTTCAAGACCGCATATGGTGGAGGAAAGTCCACTGGATTCGTGTGCGTATACAACTCCCTCGAAGAGGCTAAGAAGCTTCACACCAAATGCCATTTGACCCGTCTAGGATTGATCGACAAGGTCGAGAGAAAGGGACGAAAGGGAATCAAGGAAGGAAAGAACAGAGGCAAAAAGACTTTTGGTCTTGGACGCCGCATTGCACGAAAGAGAGCAAAGAGAGCAGAAGCATAAATATAGTATTGTCTCTTTTAAATTTATTGTTTATCAAAACAAATACTGTTGCTTCACCATTATTTTGTCCTTGTATTTATAGTTTATGGTTTGTGTATCAACCAGCGTTCCTGTGTAGATCATTAGATGTAGGATCGCCACTTTTTTTGATAAACTGAGACAACAAGGGGATCAAAAACAACATTTCAATTGTTGAGTTTGTTCACCGTTTTCTTTGCAAGATGATGCTACTGGAATTTTTTTAACGAAATCGACAGCTTTTGAGTTCAAAATTGCTAATAAATCATAGAAATTACTTCCCGCCATAAAAGTGAAAGCATTTGAAAATTCAAAATTGAAAACCATCGAAAACAGAAGTGATGGGGGGCTATCCATGCAACTTGTATTGTGCACTTGGTGAGAAAACGATTGCGCATCATGTCCGTTATTGCAAAGCTCGGAGATTCAGTTCTATACGCGTCAGATTTTTACAACTTCACCAATGAGAAAGCATGGTTGAACGATCACGTACGTCCTTCTTGTTAAAAAGCAAAGCAATGTCCCACTATTCATTTTTTTAATGCTGATGTTTCAATCTCAAGCCCTTACTAATATCCATCCATTTTAGAACCTCCTATTCTGGCAGCAATACTTGCAACTATATAGATTTGCTGATTTTGAATCGCAATTCACTTTCCTTCAACCTGCGGCAGCTTTTAGCATGATGTTCATCGACACAGAAGACCTATTGACGGACACACCTGATAATGTATTTCGATCTCTTTCTTCAAAACAACTGATTTTGATACCAGTGGTGACCGATGCGTCTGCTGTTACAGGTGGTGGATCGCACTGGACATTAGTAGTATACGTGAAAGGAGTTAATGACCGACTTTTTCACTTCGACAGCGGAAATTCATTCAAAATAAACAATGAGTCCGTGAAAATAATTGCAACTAAGCTGAAAGATGTCCTGGGCCTTGAAAATACCTTCCAGCTAACCAATATGTCATGTCCACAACAGACCAACGGGTATGATTGTGGAGTCCATGTTTGCATAAACGCGGAATGCATCTTAGAACAATCCTTGGAGAAGAACTTGAGTATAGACCAGATATCAATAGAGAACTGCGAAGGTAGACATAGAATACTTCAAACTGCCAAAAGCTTTCTCAAATCAGCTTGAATCTAAAATTAAACAACAACAAAAATCGATTTTTTTAAAACTACTAGTAGTGGATAAAAGCCATCAAATGCTAATTTCTTAATAAACAAGAGTATCTTGTTGAAAGAAAAGAGCCTGATGGCAATCCGTGAGGT
>Ga0209390_10010968_pt1 | contig 10499 bp, 10 predicted proteins | sample BON01_FD_187212 | JGI IMG/M metagenome (GOLD analysis project Ga0209390, IMG submission 187212) | Freshwater microbial communities from Lake Bonney liftoff mats and glacier meltwater in Antarctica - BON-01 (SPAdes) (version 2) | ecosystem: Environmental > Aquatic > Freshwater > Ice > Glacier... | reverse complement strand
GAATCAAGTTCAGCTAAAATTTTATTGCACTTCATCTTTTGATACTTCATTTCAAGCCTCCTCATTTAGAGGCTATCATATAATCTTGTTGCTACATACACTTTCCGGATAGGCATGTAATTTACGTACAATAAGTTTATTGAATCACTTGAAAGGAGATACACATGAGCTTTTTTAAAGATGTTTGCGGCAATGACGATGAGAGTAAATTAAAAGAGCAAGCGACCAATAGCCTTCAGCGAGCGCTACAAACGTTCGGAAAAACGATTGATTACGGATTCACGCCCTATTACGATGGTAAATCACATCTCAAATCATTCGCTCATCCATTTTATCCCATCGCCCAATTAGCAAGAAACGCGCTTCGCTTAACGTATAGCGCTTTCGTTTTTGTGAGTGCATTATGTACGTTTAACGGTCACGGTGCCGCCCGTGCATTAGGTAATATGTGTAATATTATCCTTGCTTCGGTTATAGAGGTATTGAATGCTGCATGCGCAATCATCTCACTTGTTTTCCGGTCGGGGGCTACAGTATGTAACTTAGGATACACGTCCTTCAACCCGGGGAATTTAGACGATCCGGCGAAAGCTGAAGAAAAATCAATACATGAGCAAGCATTCGACCTTGTTTAATCAGACATTCAGCATGCATTCATCCTAAAAATTGACATTTTTACCGATCTACCCGATGATTTTTAGGATGAATAACACTGCATTGGATGCAAACCATGATCAACTTATATGCCAACTGGCCTGCCCCAAAACATATTCACGCACTCACAACAACGCGAGATGCTGGGGCAAGCCTCGGGCCATATGCCCATAATAATCTAGCGCTACACGTGGATGACTCAGTCAAACATGTCGAAGCAAACCGTGCAGCACTGCGCTCGCACTTAGACCTTCCTGCCGAACCGATATGGCTCAACCAAACGCATACGAATAGATGCGTTCGCGTTGAAGACGAAAGATTACGAGATGCTGATGCCGCGGTAACCAGTAGCACGATCCACCCGCTTGCCATCATGACCGCCGACTGCCTGCCGATTGTTTTATGCAATCAAGAAGGTACCGAAATTGCCGCCATTCATGCAGGATGGCGTGGATTACTCAACGGTATTATTGAACATACGTTAAATAAAATGCATTCGCCTCCAAACACACTCATGGCTTGGACCGGCCCTGCCATATGCAAAGATTGTTTTGAAATCGGGCAGGAAGTACCTGAGCAATTTATTAAGCGCTATGCTTTTTCAGCACCGGCTTTTCGCTCGAACAATGAAAAATATTTGGGTGATCTCTCCCAAATTGCTGAGCTTATTTTAAATCAACAAGGCGTTCACGCCGTATATCATGCCGGTGCATGTACATTGGAACAAGAAAATCGCTTTTATTCCTATCGAAGGACGCCACAAACCGGTAGAATGGCTACTCTCATTTGGTTCAATCAGACAATGGATGACTTAGGATGACTCACATGAAACATACACGTGCTTCGTATTGCTTTGCCGTAGTAGCCCTTTTGTTTTCGCCTCTTGCCCTGGCCGAAAACACAGCGACGCCCCCCCAAACGCTGGCTCCTGTGCTTAAAAAAGTCATGCCTGCGATTGTCAACGTTGCGGTTCAAGGCTTTATTCCCAACGAAATGCCACCCCAACCCGGCGAAAATAGACCGAACGATCCAGAACAACAACGCGAAGAGCAAGACGGTGGTCCTCGTAAATTTCAAAGCATTGGCTCAGGCGTCATTGTTGATCCCGAACATGGTATTATTTTAACAAACGACCATGTGATTCGAAATGCAACCATGGTCACAGTCACACTCAACGACGGTCGACGCCTTAAAGCTAAAATTATTGGCAGCGATAGCGCAACCGACGTTGCTGTGATCAAAATCGACGCTAAAAATTTAAAAAGTTTACCCATCGGTGATTCAGACAAAACCGAAGTCGGTGATTTTGTTATGGCGATTGGAAACCCGTTTGGTTTAAATAGCTTTGGTAACAGTCAATCAGCAACGTTCGGTATTGTCAGTGCTAAACAACGCAGTGATTTGAATATTGAAGGCATCGAAAACTTTATCCAAACCGATGCAGCGATTAATCCTGGCAGCTCGGGTGGTGCCTTGGTGAATACACGCGGAGAATTGATCGGTATTAATACGGCCATTATTTCGCTCCATGGCGGTAACGTGGGGATTGGCTTTGCTATTCCTATTAATATGGCACGCGACGTTGCACAGCAAATCACCAAATACGGCTCGATTCAGCGTGGGCTTATGGGAATATTTGTTCAACACTTAACACCTGAATTAGCACAAGCCATGGGCTATCCCGAAACCTTACAAGGCGCCTTGATTGCACAGGTTAACCCAGGTTCACCGGCCGAAAAAGCAGGCTTAAAACCTGGCGATATTATCTTAACCATCAACGACACGGATATTACACAAGCAACCCAAGTTAAAACAACGGTGAGCTTACTACGTGTCGGCAGCAACGCTAAACTTAAGATAAAACGCAAAGGTGAAGCGATGACCTTAACGGCTACCGTTACCGATATGAAAAAACAAGAACAGCAAATGCAAACAGCTAATCCGTTTTTGTATGGCTTATCACTTCGTGATTTTGAGCAAGACTCCCCGCTTCACGGACACATTATCGGTGTTCAAATTGTCGGCGCGTCTGAAAACAGTGCTGGATGGCGTGCAGGACTTCGCCCTGGTGATGTGATTGTCAGTGCGAACAACAAGCCAACCCACGAAAGTAAAGTACTGCAAACGATTGCCGCTGAAAAACAAAAACAGTTACTTGTTCAAGTTTTACGTGGTTCTGGCGCGTTATATATTTTGATTATTTAATTGAGTCACACGTGTTACCTTCTTCCGTGTTTAACGGGAGAAGGTCTTCGAGAGATAATGATAATTACAACGACAAAGAATTGTCACCAGACTCATTGTCATGATCCACCTCAACCACATGAAATATACTCGAATCAGATACGCGTCGTGAACTCACAAGAGGTTCTGCTGTATGTTTCTGCTGTGGCTGCGGAGAAAAAACCATCATTTGATTTTCTGTTGGATCCCCTTCACGCACCATCGCAACATTCGTTACACCCGATGTATCATGTAAACCATGCTTTTCTAACAATTCAATCCATTCACTCATCGGTTTAAAATCACGAATTTCAGCCAACTCATCTTCAAGCGGCACACCATTCACGGCATTAAACACAAAATGAGCCATATGCGCCATGCTGTTCACATCTTCGTTATAAACATCATGGTCAACTAAAATAAAATGTGCCTCGGGTCGTAATATACGACGCACTTGGACTAAAAATTCTTCGAGCTTTTTCGGTGTAAAATGATGCAACCCAACATAGCATGTCACCACATCAGCACTGTTATCTTCAAGACCTGATAAATCAAGTGCTTGATAATCAAGTTTGATATGCTCATCGTAAGGATGCGTTGCACCTGCATCAATACAGTCCATCATCGATGGATCCGTATCATTGATAGCAACAACCTTACCTTTCACCTCATAATATTCCCGAAAACCATTCACAAAACGCCCCGGTGAACCAAACTCAACGATGCCATTAATTTTTTCCAAATCATCCGGCAACAAAACTTTTGCTTGTTTCTTTAAATCATCTTTAATCGCATACAATGAACTGAGTTTATTCGAAACATCATTCAATCCTGCCGGCATAATTTCGGGAAGCCGACGACACAGCTCAGTATACATTTCTGCTTGGGTGTCTTTATATTTTCGAATATCATCTAACAAAGCATATAATTTATCGCCATCAACACGCTTCAGTATATTGGATAAAAAACCCTTAAACGCTTTTTTATTTACATCAGAATCCATGATACGATTTACGTGCGACACTTCCACTTGCTGCGCTGCATCAGCGTTCATGTATTTCTCATAAAAACCACTCGAAAAACGCGTGTTTGGATCCACACTTTCTTTAAACGCTTTGATTTTACTCGCTTCGGGGTATGATTTATCAAAATCTTCCGGTGACAACATATGCTGATAAGGAAGGTATACGCTACCACCATGATCTACGGTAAGATCTTGTGATGCCCGCAACCATTTTTGTGCATGCACGACCTGCTCGGGTTGAAGCGACTGGTTAAAACATAAGACAACAGCAAAACGATCGCCGCCATACGTTGGAGATAGCGGATTCTCATCATGTTTTTTTACATAGCGTACTGTGGCATTCAACAAGGTGACCTTGTTAACCATCAATAAATCACCCAGCTTATCCAAGAATACAGCTAAGTTATCTCCTGGGATAAAGTATTCTTGTAACCACTCGGTTTCACTCACCGACGGATTAAACATCGCATTAATTGGCGCTTGCATAATCTCATTGGTGGTTAAAACAGGCTCCTCTTTTTGAAACGCATCGCGTTCACGCTTCCAATACCATGACCGGAAGGATTCATAGCGTTTACCGAGTCGTACAAAAAAACGCTCGAAACGCTGACCACGTTCTCGCTCAACATGAAAATTCGGTGTCTTAACTGCCTCTGGTTGAGTATCATCCACCACATACGTTTCCGTAAACCCTGTTTTCAGTAAGTTTTTTGAATCCAGATTTAAACGATATAAATGCAAACGAGCATCTTTTTTATCTTTTAGATCAGTATTAAAATAATCCACATAATCGTTAGGATCTTTTAATACAGAGGTTCGTTTTAGACGCTCATTATCGGCTAACTTAAGGGTTGCACCCACAACAATACCGTACATCCCAAATCCGCCGACCACGTGTTTAAACAAATCGGTATCAGGGGTGACATTTTTTTCGAGTGTACCATCGGCAAGCACAACATCAATCGACTCAATGGCATTGGATAATGTACCGGTATGATAATCCCAGCCATGAATATTACATCCAATCGAACCACCTACTGAGAATATATTAGAGGCTTGCATCACTTTGAGCGCTAGTTTACTTTCATTGGCTTTACGTTGCACATCTTTCCAGATGACACCCGCCCCAACCTTCGCCGTGCCCTCCCTCGTAACTGGATGAACAAATATGTCTATGTTGTCGAATTTAGACATATCAATCACCAGTGCATCATTTTTATCACCGGGTAAAAATTGCTTGCCTTGGCTTCGTCCGGCACCTAGCACGCAGATTTTTTTATTCGCGTACTTGGGATCTGTCATGAGCTGTATTAATGCATCTTGTGTTTCTGGTTGTTCTACCGTCACGCCTTTTGCACGATAATATTTTCCAGCGGCAAGCTCGGGTGTGGTTTCAACAAAGAATAAAGCCGCTTCCGGCTCAAATAAGCCAATTGGACTTGCAATCAAAGCAAGAAAACTTTTACTAAATAAATCGCTGTATTTGGTTTGTTGCTTCGTGCAGTAATCTTTAACATCATCTGAACGAAAGAGAATACCTAAGGTATAAGCAAGTGTTATCGCCAGCGAAACCACCATATCCACAATCAACATCGGCACAAACAAAAATGTATAGATCAAACGCACTTTAAGTCCTTTCCAAAACTTACCTAGATACGTTTGCGGATCTTCTAAAAATGCGCGATCCATCATGTTCGCAGGAAACGATGAGAATCGACCTAATTTATTACCTATTTCGCTCAATATAGACATAAATTTCTTCCTAAAAATTGTGGATAAATTTAACAGATGTGTTGCTATTTTCATCACCATTCAACTCATCAATGGTGTGCGCGAGTTCTCGCGCTGGAACTTTAAAAAAGCATGTTGCACGGTTTGGATGAATCGCATCACCATGGCGATAAAGAGGTGTAATGTCTGTCATATTCTTAAAAGCTTGTTCTTGTTCTTGTTCTTCATTCATATCGGTCACATGACACTTCAACATCACATGCTCTTGTCCTGCAATTTCTCGCAGATGAATGCCCTTCGCTTCCAATTGGGTAATCGCATGTTGAAAGGTCATGTAGCGTGGCGCTTCCAATCGTGCATACACCGAACGATACGTCCTATCCTCTTTTGTTTTAGGATTTTTAACATACACATTTTCATGTCCATGTGCCGACACAATATCAAACTTATCGTCTCGGTTTGCTCCTGACAATGCTTCAAGCTCTTGCTTAAACTTGATAATCGCTTCTTCATTTGAACCAACACCTTCTACATAATATTTCACTAAAATCTGGGTTGTGTGTGGCTCATCTTTATCTGAGTCCTTTAAATAATGTGCAATAAAACCTTTCATGCGTAATTCAGTTAAAACAGCTTTATACGAAAACCAATCCACCCATGTGTGCTCTGCTTCAGGCTCATTCCATTTATCTTTAAGCGCTTGAATCGCGGCGACGTAATCATGATTAAAAAACGGCGTCCCTTCAATTTCTTTCACGAAATCAGTAAAATAGTTTGCTAAATATGCTTGAAAGTCCGTATCATTTTCTTTGAGGAGAAACGGGTACAACACAAGAGAAACCAGCGCTTTAGGCAGTAATTCAAACGTCGTGAAGAAAACAATAAACAGATCCATGACCATATAATCCGACAAAATTGTGTTCCAAAACCCACTTTCTCTAACGGATACAGCAAGTGCCAAAAAGAACACACGCCACAATTGATATATTTTTGAAAAATAAGGAAACTGAAACATCGATTTATTGTCACGCAAAAAATCTGCAAAGTCTTCGGATATATCAACACTGAGCCATTCAGGGGTTGTTAAATAAGACTGATATGCCTCGCGATAATAATGCGTATCGGTTAATTTTACTTTTTTAGAAAAAGATTTAAGTACACGTCCCATAGTCAACCACCTACAATACAAGATTAATATGTCTTATTATAGAGCATAATATTCAAATAATGCAATGTTTGATTACTGCCGTATTAAATTTATATTTAAATCCAAAGCGTTTTCAACCAACCGTCCCGAGGTACGGTACGGGTTAATATCAAGTCCACCACGCCGCGTATAGCGCCCATACACTGTTAAATGCTCAGGTTTGCACTGCGTCATGATATCTACAAAAATCTGTTCAATGCATTGCTCATGAAAGCCTTGGTGATTTCTAAACGAAACAATATATTTTAAAAAGCTCTCAGGAGAAATACGCGGCCCGCGATAAGATACTTGTACGCTACCCCAATCAGGTTGGTTTGTTACAGGGCAGTTGGAACGCAATAAATCAGAACATAATACCCCATCAACAACTTCATCTTCTGCTTGAAGCAAACTCGGCTCCACTTCATACACCGAACAAGCAACATCTAAATCATCCACACACGTCCCATCAAAACGTGGTTGGACCTCTAATACACGCCAGCCCTGTGATGGCAAAATTTTCACAACCACTTGGCTTTGTAAGCATGCGGCTAAATCTTCGGTAATACGTGCTTCTAAGGCAGCCACCGAAGCAAATACGGACTGGTTCAACGAATTAAAATAAAGCTTAAGCGATTTAGACTCAATCAAGTTTGGGGAGCAGCAGTCATACGTTATACTCGCCGTTGCAACACACGGCTTGCCGTTTGGATTAAGCCATGAAACTTCATAATGATTCCAGGTATCAAACCCTACAAAAGGTAAGGCTTTGGGGTCTAAACCCAGCTCTTCCCATTTAGGAGCGCGCGCAATAGGAAACAAACGTGTAGGATTATACTCAGAATCATAAAGCGTCGATTGCCCTAATTCACCATAACCTTTATTTTGATCATTCATGGATGGATCCTTTTGAAAAAATCAGGCATTCTAACATATGAGCAACACATAAATTAATACGTTATACTATACTTGTATTATGTACTATAAAACTAGTTAATAACGGACCACTAACTGGAGCACATCATGAGCGACTTAAAATCAAAACTTCCTGATCTAAGCGAAATTGGCAATATGGCTGGCAAACTTTTTAAAGATGTTAAAAAAAGTGTGTGCGAAATTGCTGATGAGTATAAAGCAAAACATAAAAAAGCTGCCGCGCCTAAAGATAAAGCACCTAAAGCTGCGGCAAAAAAGAAAGAAGACAAGTAAAGGCCTTACCGGTAACACGTAATATGGCTAAACCCATCACACGTCTTACCAAAACACAGCTCCTGGTCACCTACCGTCTGCGTAGCCGGTAGGTTCGCTTGTTTGTCATAAGCCGTAGCATGTCGATAACCTTGCTGACGGCAAAACGCATTGGCCGCACGTGAGCCACAGTCTTTATTGCTCGTATAACACCAATCAACACGATAATTTTTAAAGCGAGGAAGCACGAAATCATTTGAACGATAAGAATAAGTCGGTGGCTCTGCTTTTTTAATATTTTCTTCACATGAAATAAACATAAAACCATCACATCGCCAACCTTTGCATTGATTGGTCGACGCAGGATAGCGTGTCAAACCCACGTTATGATCAATGCGTGCTTTAGAAGCCTTATCATACCCCATCATTTGACAATATTTAGATGCCAGTGGCAATCCGCACTCTTGATGATCTTCAGAGCAATAACTCAAGCGCATGCCATGCTCTAAAGGATACCAAAAATCTCGGTACGCATCATTTTGAGCAGCTGCCGCATAAGAAAATTTCCCGAAGCATAACAGAGGTAATAACACGACTGTATATAAAGCAGAACGTCGAAACATGATAAAAATCCCTAATTTATCTCAGACCTATCTTAGACCTATCTTAGCGTATGCGTCTGGGCAAAAGAAGCGTTTTTACACATGTTCGGAATAATCAGATGATTCGTTCAATCTTGCCTGGGCTTTTCATAACACATTCATGCATTTAAATTAGGGGGCTGTATTTATTTTAATTGAGTTTTAGCTTGGTACATGGCTTGATCAGCGCTTTGAATCAACGCTTCAATATTCTCTCCATCTTGAGGGAAAAAAGCGCAACCAATACTAACACTAACGTGAAGATCTCGTTTATCAATTTTGAGAGGTTCATCAAAGGCTTCGTGGATTCTCTTCATACAATCCATCGGTACCTCTGGTATGTCATTGTTTAGCAAATCCAAATGAACAATGAATTCATCACCCGCATAACGCGCCAAAAAATCACTACCTCGCAGCGTTTTTGTCAAGATGGCTGCTACGTTTTGCAGGAGTTCCCGGGGAAAATAAAAAGTCACATATCACGGTCGTTTTGGGTGCAATCGAAATAAATAAATCGTAAACTATCGTGGATTTATCGATAGCAAGGGATGGCAGGCTGTGGGATTTGTACGAAAACATCTGTCGGCAGATGGGCTGGTTAATATTGTACGTCATGGGTTACGACGAGAAAAATTTAGGCCACTAAAGCAGTCACCCTATAGTTGGGAGGATTGTATTATGTCGGGTTTGGCAATATTTGGCCTTAAATTTCCCTCTTTACTTCAGTTTGAAAAACAAACAATAGACGAGCCCTGGATTCGTCGTAATTTACGAACGCTTTATAGGGTGGAAAAAGCTCCAAGTGATACTTGTTTACGGGAGCGTCTTGATGAAATTTCACCAAAGCAACTTAGACGTCCATTTAAACAAATTTTTGCTTATTTACAGCGTGGCAAAGCGCTTGAAAAATTTCGTTATCTTGATGGACATCACATTATTTCACTGGATGGGACGGGACAATACTCATCAAAAAACGTGCATTGTGACAGCTGCTGTGTGAAAGAACATCGCAATGGGGATACAACGTATTACCATCATATGCTTGGTGCAGTGCTGGTGAATCCCGACCGTAAGGAAGTGATTCCACTGGCCCCCGAGCCCATTGTGAAAGGTGATGGAGCCACAAAAAATGATTGCGAGCGAAATGCTTCAAAACGGCTTTTATCGGATTTACGCCGGGAGCATCCTCACCTTAAGGTGCTTATTGTGGAAGATGGTTTGGCCTCCAATCAGCCTCATTTATCCTTGCTCGATTCACTCAACATGCAGTATGTCATTGGCGTGAAACCTGGTGATCACAAGCATCTTTTTGACTGGATAAAAGAGCTGTCTGGAGAAAAACATACTCAAGAAACAGATGATGGCTCCACCCACAGTTTTCAATATTACACCGATGTACCGCTTAACGACGCGAACCATGATTATCGCGTGAATGTTTTAGAATACACAGAAACTAAAAAAACCGGTAAAACACAAAAATTTAGCTGGGTCACAAAGCTTAAAATTTCCCCTGAAAATGTCTATAAAATCATGCGTGCTGGTCGTTCTCGGTGGAAAATTGAAAACGAGACGTTCAACACCCTAAAAAATCAAGGTTACAATTTTGAGCATAATTATGGGCATGGGTATAAAAATCTTTGTTCGGTTATGACCATGCTTATGATGCTTTCTTTTTTAATTGACCAGGTGCAGCAACTTTGCTGTAAGGTTTATCAACATGTACGAAAGCGCTTACGGAGCGTGTCAGCGGAAATGAGACAAATTTGATGTGTCGTAGACACTAAATCATCTTGTCATATTGGCTCCCTGTTGTCCAGTAAATACAATTAAATATCATAAATAATTTGCTACT
>Ga0209390_10010967_pt1 | contig 10499 bp, 8 predicted proteins | sample BON01_FD_187212 | JGI IMG/M metagenome (GOLD analysis project Ga0209390, IMG submission 187212) | Freshwater microbial communities from Lake Bonney liftoff mats and glacier meltwater in Antarctica - BON-01 (SPAdes) (version 2) | ecosystem: Environmental > Aquatic > Freshwater > Ice > Glacier... | reverse complement strand
CGCACTTCAGGCGAAGAACGCTTGAGCAATTTCCTGCTCATGCAGGGCGCCTACGCGGAGCTCGTGTTCACGCCGGTGCTCTGGCCGGACTTCGACAAGGCCAACTTGATCGAAGCCGTTGAAACCTACACCAAACGCGAACGCCGCTACGGTCTCACCGGTGCGCAACTCAAAGCGACCGCTGGATAACCGAACCGCTCCATTCCTCCCTCTTCGTTTCCGTCCGCCACCACCCTCGCCTCACACCTTTTCATATGGCCAAGCGCATCTTCAGCACCGTTCTGCTCTGGGCGATTGTCGCCGGCACCCTCTGGTATTTTCGCACGACCGGCGCGGTCTTCCTTATCGGGGTCATCGCGACGCTCACTCTCGGTGAATTTTACCGGCTGCTCACCGGCGCCGGGCTCGCCCCGTTTTCCCGCTTGGGCATGGCCCTCGGCGGCTTGATCACCATTTCCCCTTGGCTGGAGCAACACTACGGCCTCGTCACCGAACACCTCCTCGTGATGGCTGTGATCATCTTTGGTCTGCGCATCCTCGGCGAGCGCACCATGGAAAACCGCGTGGAGTCGCTTGCTTCCACGATCTTCGGCCTCGTTTACGTAGCCATCATGCTCCAATACTTGGTGCGGATCGTGATTGCCGATCCCACCCGGCCCACCCAAGGCCTGATCCTCTTCATCTGGTTGGTCGCCGTGGCCAAGTTCTGCGACGTCGGCGCACTCCTCACCGGATTGGCCTGCGGTCGCCACAAGATGGCCCCGGGGATCAGCCCGAAGAAAACTTGGGAAGGCGCCCTTGGCGGCGTGCTCGTTTCCATGGGGATCGGTGCCCTGATCGCATGGCTGGGTCGTGATCACTTGCCGAGCTACCTTACCCCCGTCTACGCCGCGATCATCGCCGCCCCAATTGCCGCGGTGGCGATCGTGTCCGATCTGATCGAATCCATCATCAAACGGCGGGCCGCCATCAAGGACTCCGGCGGCATCATCCCGGGGATCGGGGGCATGTTTGACGTCAGCGATTCCCTGATTCTCACCGCTCCCCTCGGCTACCTCCTACTGAGACTGGCCTAACGCTGCCGACGGCGCGTCGACCCGAATCGCGATCCAAGAGATTTCGGCCCCTCTTCGCTTGCCGAGCGCCGACCAAGTGGGGCAATCTTCGCATCTCCGTGGCCGCCTTTCCCTCACCTCCTCCCAAACGCGTCGTCGTTCTCGGCGCCACCGGCTCGATCGGCGACAGTGCGCTGCGCGTCATCACCGCCCATCCGGAAAAACTTGATTTGGTCGGCATCGCCGCCCGCACGGGTTGGGAGAAACTCGCCGGGATCGCCCACCTGCATCGAGTGCACCACGTCGGCATCTTCGACGAATCGGCCTGCCTGGCCGCGAAGCAGTCCGGTCGGTTTGCGCCCGGCACGCAGTTTCACGCCGGGATGGCCGGATTGATCGAGCTCGCTCAACTCGCCGAGGCGGATGTCGTGCTTGTCGCCGTTGTTGGCACCACCGCGCTGGAGCCCACCCTCGCAGCCATCGCCGCCAAGAAAACGATCGCCTTGGCCTCGAAGGAGATTCTCGTCCTGGCCGGAAAATTCGTCATGGCGGCCGCCCGCGAGCACGGCGTCCGCCTCCTCCCCGTCGATAGCGAGCACAACGCCGTTTTCCAGTGCATCGAAGGGCATCCCCCAGCGGGCGTGCGCCGCATCATACTCACCGCCAGCGGAGGAGCATTCCGAGATTGGCCCAAGGAGGAACTGGCCCGGGTCACCCCCGCCGATGCGCTCCAGCACCCCAATTGGGCGATGGGGCCCAAGATCACCGTCGACTCCGCCACGCTCGCTAACAAGGGCCTCGAACTCATCGAAGCCCAATGTCTCTTCGGCCTGCGCGCGGAGCAATGTCACGCTGTGTTGCATCCCCAGAGTATCGTTCACTGCCTCGTCGAGTATTTGGACGGTGCGATGCTTGCGCAGCTCTGCCCGCCATCGATGACCTTCGCAATTCAGCACGCCCTGCTCTATCCCGAACGGGCCGCAGGCGTGGAGCCCGCCCTCGACTTTACCCAGCTGCTCTCCCTCGATTTCCGGCCGGTGGACGAAGCCCGTTTCCCCATGCTGCAGCTCGCCAAACAGACCATGGCCGCCGGGGGTGGCTCGCCCGCGGTCTTTAACGCCGCCAACGAGATCGCGGTGGCCGCGTTTCTCGCCGAAAAAATTCCCTTTCTTGCGATTCCCCAGCTCGTGGATAGCACTTTGCAAACAATCTCCTGTCCTGACCCGGTCGATCTCGCCGCCGCCCTCGCCCTTGATGGCGAAGCCCGGCGCGTCGCCCAAGCCCTCATTCCTCGTTTCATTTCCTAACTTTCCTCTTTTCCCGTGCCGCCCGACCTTCTCACCAACCTCACTGCCAACATCTGGTCGATCTTCCTCATCGTGCTGTTCTTCGGCGGTTCGATCTTTGTCCACGAGCTGGGGCATTTCCTCGCCGCGCGTCGCCGCGGGGTGCAGGTCGAGCGGTTCTCGATCGGCTTCGGCCCCAAGATTTTCTCGTGGCGCGGTCGCGATGGCGTGGAATATCGCGTTTCATGGCTGCCGCTCGGTGGCTATGTGACCCTCCCCCAGCTCGCCGATCTGCGCAGCATCGAGGGCGAGAGTTCTGTCGAGCCCGAGAAGCTTCCGCCGATCACCTACGGCACCAAGATGCTCGTGTTCGTCGCCGGGGCCGCCTTCAATATCTTCTTCGCCTTCGCCCTCGCCTGCGTGATCTGGTTCGTCGGTCACCCAGCCAGCAGCCTCAGTGAGAGCACGCGCATCGGCTACGTCGTCCCCACCCTGACGCTCGATGACGAATCCCAAGTAACGTCGCCCGCCGCCGAGGCTGGCCTCCAGATCGGCGACACCATCCGCGCCATCGACGGCATCAAGGTGAACAATTGGATGGATGTCGTGCAAACGATCGTGACCGGGGCCGGACGCACCGCCACCGGCGAGCCCAAGACGGTGTTCACGATCGACCGCCACGGCCAGCGCCTCGACGTCTCCGTCTACCCCCAACTTTCCGGCGTCGAACAGTTCCGTAAAGTTGGCATCGACGCGGGCTATGAACTGATCGTCAGTTCAGTCACCGCTGGCAGTGTCGCCGGGCGGGCCGGGATCCAAGCCAAGGACGAGATCCTTTCTCTCAACGGCCAGATGGTCATCAATGCCGGTGTCTACCAGAGCATCGTCGCGAAATCCGCGGGCGCACCCATCGTCGTCGACGTCCGCCGCAGCGAGCAGACACTCACCCTCACCCTGCCCGATCGCACGGGAGCCAAGACCCCAGACGCGCTCGGAATCGCCCTGACGACCGGTTTCACCACCACGCACCCCTCGCCGTTCGCGCAGATCGCCGATCACTCCATGATGACCGTGCGCACGCTCATGAGCCTGATCAATCCGAGCTCAGACATCGGCCTCTCGAAAGTGGCCGGACCGGTCGGGATCTTTCGAATCTTTCAAAGCGCAGCCGAAGCCGGCATCCTCTCGGTCCTCATGTTCACGATTTTGATTAACGTGAATCTCGCGATCTTCAATCTCCTGCCGATTCCCGTGCTCGATGGCGGCCAGATGCTGTTTGCCACCATCGCCAAGCTTCGCGGACGCCCCTTGCCGATCAATTTCATCATGGCGACCCAAAGCACCTTCGTGATCCTCCTCTTTTCGATGATGATCTACGTGACGGTCTTCGGCGACATCCGCCGCTGGGTCCGCGACTCGCAGGGCGACAAGGCCGTGGTTGAGGCTCCGGCTGACCGTTGAGCGGACTCCCGCCCGACGGAAGGCCCGAGCCGACGGACAATCGCCGCACCCTCGTCTTCCGATCCAGCGAATCCTCGAAATGGCATTGCTCAATCCGCGAGAAGAAATGACCAATAACGCTGCCATGTCCTACTGCGTTTCCCGCCTGCACACCGTTCGCCGTCTCACCCACGAGGTCTTAGTTGGGGGCGTGGGGGTCGGCGGCGCCCACCCCCTTCGCCTCCAGTCGATGACGACGAGCAACACGCAGGACGTCGCCGCCACGGTCAAGCAGTGCATCGCCCTCGCCGAAGTCGGTTGCGAGATCGTCCGCGTCACCGCGCCCAATGTCGCCGCGGCCAAGTGCCTTCAGGCCATTCGCACCCAGTTCTCGGCGGCGGGTTTCACGCATGTTCCGCTCGTGGCCGACATTCACTTTCTGCCCTCCGCCGCGATGGAGGCCGTCGAACACGTGGAGAAAGTTCGAGTGAACCCCGGCAATTACGCCGACAAGAAGAAATTTGCGGTCAAGGAATACTCCGACGCGGACTACGACCGGGAGCTCCAACGCCTGCATGATTCGTTCTCGCCGTTGGTGAAGCGGGCGCGTGAGCTCGGCCGCGCCCTCCGGATCGGCACCAATCATGGTTCGCTCAGCGACCGCATCATGAACCGCTACGGCGACACGCCACTGGGCATGGTCGAGAGCGCCCTCGAGTTTCTCCGCATCGCCGAATCCCACGGTTTTAAGCAATCCATCCTGTCGATGAAGGCCTCCAACCCCAAGGTGATGATTCAGGCCTACCGCCTGCTCGTCCAACGGATGGCCGCGGAAGACATGCATTACCCGCTTCACCTCGGGGTGACGGAAGCCGGCGACGGCGAAGACGGCCGCATTAAGAGCGCCATCGGCATCGGCTCGCTGCTCTTGGATGGACTCGGCGATACCCTCCGCGTGTCGCTGACCGAGGATTCCGTCTACGAAGTGCCCGTGGCCCGCGCGATTGCCGATAAGGCCATGTCGCTCTGGTCCCCCGGGAGCGCGGCCCGCCCGCCTGCTTCATCCGAATTGCGGGGCAGCGGCCCGGGCACCCACGATTCGATCGATCCTTATCATTTCACCCGTCGCGAGACCACGCTCCTCCATCTCGGCGATAAAATCGTCGTCGGACCCGAACAGCCTCCGACTGTGGTCGTCCGCCTGCCGTCCGTGGCCTCCCTCGCAAAGTTTCAGGCGGACCTCGCGACCTCCCGACTGGCCGACACGCCGGTCGAGGGCATCGCGGTTCCAATCTCCCACCCATCCGAGTTGGCCCAACTCCACCCGATCACCGGCACCTTTTTCATTCTCGAGCTTCCGGCCGAAGTCTCGCCCGAGGAGATTGCCGCCCATTTCCCACCGCTCGCCGTCGGCACCGTCCTTACGAGGCCCTTTCGCGCGGACGATGCTGACTCGCTCGGGGCGTGGGCCCGTCTGGCCCGGGAGCACCAATGGGTGGTCGCCGCGCAGATTCGCCCCGCTGACATTGAGACCCTCGGCGAAAAGTTGCGCGAACTCGGCGATCTCGGATTTCTGTTCACCTTGCCGTCGGAGACTCCGGCGGCCGGTCACGCCCTCGGCGACTACCGCCACCTCGCCGAAGCCCTGCGCCACATCGGCTCCCGCGCTCCGATTTGGATCCGTAATACCGCGGCCACGGCCGTGCAGCCCGAGCAAAATTTCCTGTCCCGCCTACTCGAAGCCTCCTTCCTTTCCGGCGGCTTGCTGTGCGATGGGATTGGCGACCTCGTCAGCATCGAAACCGAGGCCGAAGGCATTCGCGCGGTGAAGCTGGCCTACAACGTCCTCCAAGGTGCCGGGGCGCGCAGCTCCAAGACCGAATTTGTCGCCTGCCCGAGTTGCGGTCGCACGTTGTTCGACCTCCAAACCACCACCCAACGAATTCGCGAGCAGACCGGCCACCTCAAAGGCGTGAAGCTGGCGATCATGGGTTGCATTGTGAACGGTCCGGGCGAAATGGCCGACGCCGATTTCGGCTACGTCGGCGGCGCGCCGGGCAAGATCAACCTCTATGTCGGCAAACAGTGCGTCCAATACAATATTCCCCAAGTCGAAGCCGATGGCCGCTTGATCGCGTTGATCAAGGAACACGGCAAGTGGGTCGATCCCCCGGAGCCGAAAACCGAGTCCTAAAATCGTATCCAAATTGTCACGCCGATGCCCTTTCGTCTCCGGATTGTCACCTATGAGAGGCTGGGGGCGACGTCCGTAACCGCAGCAAAACTACACCGAGTCTCAGCCGATGAGCCCCCCCCGCCCGTTTTTCAGTCAACCAAGAAATGAAAAAAGTTATCCTCCAAAAGATTGTGAATAAGTTGTCAGGAAGTTGACCTTGAAATGATTTTTCGCTTCACAGTTACTCCTTCTCCCGCCAGTTGATCTCAACCCCGCAGGTCGTTCTTTCTCACGTTGCTTCACGCTCCTTTCCGCCTCCCCGATAACTCTCTAGTTATCCACTTGCCATCAATGACTTACACCCATTCTATTTATTCCCTATCCCCCACCGATGGCCGGTCCCTAATTTTTCACCGCCAGCAGGCCTGGAATCCGAGCAAACAGCGTGTCGAATGTGCCACTTTTGCCCAATGTGAATAAACCAGACCTTTTGCCAGAATATGCCTTCTTTGTCCCTGCCTCCTAGTCTCTGGGAAACCGTCAAATGCGACTTTAAAGAGTTGTTTCCCGAGGATGTCTTCCAGATGTGGTTCGAGCACATGATGTGCCTCGAATCCACGGAGGAGAGCATCACGCTGGGCGTGCCTAATGACTTCGCCGCCATCTGGATCCACGACAACTATTTGGACCTGATCACACAGCGCCTACGGCTCAACGCCGGGCGCATGGTCAGCGTGATCCTCAAGAAGACGGAAGCGGGTGCCAACCGCTCTTCGACCCCTGAAACTGGAGCGGCTAGTGAGCCCACGTCGTCAAACCGCACCCGCTCAGCCGCCCGCCGCGGCGGGCGTTACGATGACCGCGGTCCCGTGGCCGGCACGCTCAATCCGCGTAACACTTTCGAAACCTTCGTTGTCGGTTCCAACAACCAGATGGCGCACGCGGCCTCCCTCGCCGTCGCTCAAGCCCCCGCGCAGGCCTACAATCCGCTGTTCCTCTACGGCGACACCGGTCTCGGCAAGACTCATCTGATGCACGCCATCGGGCACGCCATCATTAGGCGCAACCCTGACGCCCGCGTCGGCTACCTCTCCACCGAGAAGTTCACCAACGAGTTCATCCAAGCGCTGCAAGAGAATGGCCTGACGAAATTCCGCCAACGCTACCGCAGTGCCGACGTCCTCCTCCTCGACGACGTGCAGTTCCTCGCCGGCAAAGAGCGCATTCAGGAAGAGTTCTTCCACACCTTCAACGACCTGTTTGAATCCGGTAAGCAGATCGTCCTCTCCAGCGACCGTCGCGCCAGCGATATCCTCAAACTCGAGGCACGCCTGGTCTCCCGCTTCGAATGGGGCCTCCCTGCCGACATCCAAGCGCCCGATTACGAGACCCGCGTCGCCATCCTGCGTTCGAAGGTCTCCACGCTCAAAGTCGCCATTCCGGAGCCGATCCTGAATTTCATCGCCCAAAATATTTCCAAGAACATCCGCCGCCTCGAAGGCGCGTTGATCAAGGTCAGCAGCTACTCAGCTCTCACGGGTAAACCCCTCGACCTCGCCACCACCGAAATGCTCTTGCAGGACGTGCTGATGGAGCAGGCGCAAAACATCCTGACCGTAGACACGATTCAGAAGCGCGTGGCGGACCATTTTCAGATTCGTCACAGCGACATGACTAGCAAGCGGCGACCCAACAGCATCGCCATCCCTCGGCAGATCGCGATGTATCTCACTCGCACGCTCACCAAGCACTCTCTGCAGGATATCGGCGATTCCTTCGGCGGCCGCGATCACGGCACCGTCATCCACGCCTGCAAGGCCGTTGACAACATGATGGAACAGGATGCCGGCATGCGCGGCAGCATCGAATTTCTGCGCAATCAGCTCTCGCGGTAGGGTCCAATTGCGTTTTGTCCATGGACGCAGCGTCCATCCGTGCTATGGTGCCCCCCATCGGTTTCACCGTCTTCCCTCCATGAGCCTTACACCTGAGCAAAAACAAACTGTCACCGAATGGGTCGTCGCCGGAGACAACCTCTCCGCCGTCCAGAAAAAGATCTTCGAGCAATTCAAGGTTTCCATGACCTACATGGACGTGCGCTTCCTCGTCGACGATCTCGAGTTGACCCTCAAGGACGCCGCGCCGAAGGCCGATACCAGCGATATCAGCCGGATCCCCGCCCCGGCCGCAACCGCGCCCGCGCCAGCCGACGAGGTCCCCGCGGGCGACGACGAAGCAGTGCCTGACGCCACCGAAGGCGGACAGGTCACCGTCACGGTCGATCAAGTCACCCTCAATTCCGATGCCCTCGCCAGTGGCGATGTCACCTTCAGCGACGGCGTAACCGGTAAATGGATCGTCGACCAAAGCGGCCGCCCCGGTCTCACGCAAATTTCGCAACCGGGCTACCGTCCGAATCCCGCCGACGCCCAAGTCTTCATGCAAGAGCTCGGCCGCGTCCTCCAATCGCGAGGCATGTGAGTTTTGATCGCCCCTCCCAGATTGTCATTGCGAAGGAGGCGTAGCCGACTGCGGCAATCCACGATTACCAAATAAGGTCAATCGGGTAGGGCGTGACCGCTGGGCGCGCCGTGGGCTCTTCGCGGGCGGCCCAGCGGTCCACCCCTACCCAAGAAATCGCACTCCTACCCAAGATTAGGCTTATCCGTCCGTCGCCTTCCCTACACTCAAAGCGCGTTCCTCGGAAGGGCTTCGTCCCGTCACGAGCCGAAACTGACGGTGGAAATACTGTGGATTACCCAAACCCGCCTCGATGGCCACGGCCTTAAGTGGCATCCGCGTCGTCGTGATCAGGTGGCGCGCCCACTCGATCCGGCGACTGAGCAAATAGCGCTGCATCGTCATGCCGTGCTTTTCGCGAAAACGCCTCGCCGGATAATTTGAACTCACCTCAAAACGTCGGCCGAGGGCACGCCCATCGAGGGTTTCCAAAAAATGCTCGTCCAGATGCCGACGGACGTTGTCCACCTCGTCGTCGACCCGGCTCACTGATTTCAGTCCCGTCGATTCCTTCCCCTTCAGCGCGATCCAGAGCAGGAGGCTTTGTAACGAGCTAAGGACGGCAGCTCAGACGCACTTCCTACGCCTTGGCGGTGCAGATGGACTACTTCCTGCAAACGCTCGCTGACCCAGCGCTCGTGTCTTCCCGGACGCCAATGCCACGGCAGCCGCACGCGGTCCTCTCCGCCGGGGGCGGCATCGAAATGCACACACAAGTGGCTGCCCGCCGCGCCTAAATCATAGAAGGAAGACTGACCTGCCGGGGTCAGCGTCAACGCCCGGTCCGGCTCTTCCTTCCACCGACCGACCTAGCGGCTGACTTCGTGCAGGCCTCCCCTATTCAGGGCAGACGCTCGCCAGCGGTTGGTCGGCCGTCGTGCGTTCCTTCATCGCCGCAGCCACGGCGGCTTTCCACGCTGCCGATTTTAGCTCCTGCTTCACGTCGGCCGGTCCTCGTTTGAGTTGGGCCAGAAGTGCCGTCAATTCGTCCTGCCAGAGAGCTTCGTTTGTTTCCTGCATGGCAGCGGCCATCCGACGGCCGTGTCCGATCATCGTCCGCTGCTCCTGCCGAACGGTTTTGGCGAAATCTTGAGCCCCAATCGTCCACCCCTTGGACATCGTGGCGAACGGTTGCTCCTTGCGAGCGGGTTCGTCTGCGCGCAACGATGCGAGATACTGGAGGTATTTCCTTCGTCCCACCGCCGTGTCCGCCAGTGTGCCGGCAAGATTCAGGGCAGGCTGGGGTTGATACCATTCGGGACGGTCTTGCGGAGCTAGCAGCTAGCGGAGGCTGGTCCATGGATTGTTGGGTAAATCGTCGAGTGAGCGCAGTCCGGCCCGAACCGGATTGAGATGGATATAGTGGCAAAGCGGCCCGAGACCGCCATCGGGATCCACGACCAAGCTTTTGTAGCGGCCTTGAAAAAGGTGCCCTTGTTCCCGACGTAGACGATTGAACCGGGTGGCAAACGTGCCCTGGAGCCAACGCATGCCCTCCACGAGATTGGCCTTCGGTATCGAGACAGCCAAAATGGTCGTGATTCGACATCACGCACCACGCATGCACCTGCCAGCCGGTCTTGGCGCATGCCTCCTGCAGGCATTGCAGAAACGCCACCTTGGTTTTTTCCGTCCGAAAGATGTCCGCCCGGTAATTGCCCCGGTTGATTACATGATAAACCCCTGCTTCCGATTCCATCCTTAAGGGTCACGTCATGGCCAACACGCCACCTCATTTATCAGCGCACTTCAACTACAAACTACAAAGCCTGACCCCTTAGATCGGCTTCCCTTAGATCGGCTTCCTTAGATCGGCTTCTCGACCCGCTCGCGGCGGACTTCCCCTTCGCCCGCAGCCTGATTGTCGTGCGCAGCGAGCGCACCGTCAAAGCCACCGGCCAGACTTCCCACGACACCCGGTTCTACCTGTCCAGCGCCGAACCCGGCGAGCGCAGCCCGGCCCAATGGCAAGCGCTGGTCCGCGGCCACTGGGCCGGCGTCGAAATCCGCAATCATTGGCAG
>Ga0209390_10010964_pt1 | contig 10500 bp, 9 predicted proteins | sample BON01_FD_187212 | JGI IMG/M metagenome (GOLD analysis project Ga0209390, IMG submission 187212) | Freshwater microbial communities from Lake Bonney liftoff mats and glacier meltwater in Antarctica - BON-01 (SPAdes) (version 2) | ecosystem: Environmental > Aquatic > Freshwater > Ice > Glacier... | reverse complement strand
CGACCCACCCATACTCACCCTCCCTCCCTCCCTCCCTCCCGCCACAGCCTGGGCCCCCTTCCTCCAGCAAACCCTCGACATGGTGCGTGACACCCGCCACACTTACAAACGCGGCCCGGGCTACGTCGAAGTGCCTTCCCCCCATCCTTCCTCCTCCACCACAACCACCACCAGCGAGGACGGGAGGGAGGGAGGGAGGGAAGGAGGGTCACCGATAATGGTTGCGGAGGAGAAGTATTGGGAGATCGAGACGGAGCTCCCGAAGGATCAGCAGGCGGTGCCTTATAGGGTTGAATTGGTGGGTGTGTATGTAAGGCCGGAAGTAGCGGTTCGAAGGGCGATCATTAGGAGGTTATTGACGGGGAGGGGGGTACCGGTGAGGGATCAGTTGAGGAGCCATGCATTGTTTGCGAAGAATTTTGAGACTTTTTCCATGAAGTTTGATACGGTGGTATTGTATGATAATAATCGGAGGCATGATCGCGTGCGGGGGGGGGGGGGGGGGGGGGGGGAGGTGTTGGTGGGGCCACGGGCGATTGCAAGGAAGGATTTGGAGGATAGGGAGTTGCAGGTGTTGGATGTGGAAGCGTTTCGGGCGTTTCAGGCGGTGGCACGCATCAATGTGGAGGCTACGTCTGTGGATGAGTTGTTTGGTAGTTAGTCAGGGAGGAGGGAGGGAGGGAGGGAGTGCAAGTAGGAGGGGTGTGTAATTAGGTGATGGAAGGGAGGGCTTGCTTTGTAAATAAGTGTTGTACAGGCACTAGGCGATCGGACTGAACTTGAAAGAAGTAAAAACAAGGACCCACAAAGTGCTGCAATTGCTTGTGGGAGGGGGGGCGGGAGGTTTCGGTTGTTCGTCGTTCGGAGCCGTCGCTCGGACCAAAACTCATTCACATACGCACACCACCCATTTCACTATCTCATTCACCCCTCCTCCCTCCCAGACAGTCATCCTCTGGCATTTGCCTAGTGCCGGCGTGAGCTCTATCGCATCTCTGCCAGTCCTCCAACACACAAACGCAGCAGCAGTCAGGCGTCAACCATGATCAAGGCATCATTCCTCGCTACTGCCTTCCTGCTCTTCGCAGTGCTGCTGCCCACCTTCACCCAAGCCCTGCACCACAAGCCCGAACAAATTCACATCGCCTTTGGGAAGACCTCGGACCTGGTCGCAGTGCAATGGTCGACGCGTTACCACGAGCAGCACCCGCAGCACCCGCAGCAGCAGCAGCTAGAGGAGCAGTCTCAGCCTCGTTCCTTTGTCCGGTGGGGCAAAGACCCCACTCAGCTCGACCACGTCGCCGAGGGGCTCAGCGTGGTGTTTGTCGATGGTGGGAAGATGAAACGACGGCAGCAGCATCACATCGTCAATATGACTGGCTTAGAAGCTTCGACTCGGTACCATTACCAGGTGGGAGATGAGACATTCGGCAGCGACGGGCTCTCGCAGATGTATTCCTTTAAGACTGCGCCGGACGGGGTTACCCTTGCCAAGGACATGCCGATTCGCTTGGCCGTGTATGGGGATATGGGTGTTGATAGGAATGGAAGTACAGTCATGAGGCATTTGATAAAGCATCTAAAAAGGGACGAGGATTATTTTGATGGTGTGGTGCATGTGGGTGATTTTGCGTACGACATGGAGGAAAGGGAGGGGGTGCAGGGGGATTTGTTTATGCGGCAGATTGAACCGATTGCCGCGAGGTTGCCTTACATGACGTCGATGGGGAATCATGAAAAGGTGAGGAGAAGGGGAGGGAGGGAGGGAGGGAGGGAGGGAGGACTAGGTCTGAAATAGTCTGAGTGTGATTGAGCAGAGGAGGGGAAGAGGCGTTTGGCAGCATACACACAGATCTCTTCTCATATAATGTTATTAACCTTGTGTAATAAAAATAACAGGCGTACAACTTTTTGCACTATTCGGAGCGTTTCAGGAACATGCCTGTGAGTGACGGAGAGGTCGCCTCGGAGAACGGACCCAACGCCCCAAACAACTGGTGCGTTTAATAAACTGAAATGCGTTAAATTAATGAGCATACTGATAGAAAGGCGTGTGTCTGTTCCAGCCTCTTGTTGTTACGCATACGTTGACACCCCTTCCTCCCTCCCTCCCTCCCTCCTCTAAAACAAATCAGGTGGTACTCTTTCAACCTCGGCCCCGTGCACCTGGTGGCCGTCTCCACGGAAATCTACGATTTTGGGCCCTTGGACTACATCCCCCGGCAATATCAGTGGCTCGGTACGTCTTTGTGTGTGTGGTGAGGCTTCGACTCTACCTTTCCACCTGTGTCTGTTTTTTTTCTTGATTCTTCTCTGCTTCTTAACGCTCATTTATTCTGTATCTCTTGCCCCGCACAGAGGAGGACCTAAAGCAAGCTAACGCCAACAGGACGCTGGCTCCATGGATCATAGTCCACGGGCACAAGCCTCTCTACTGCTCTAGTCCTACCCCCAAGAAATGTGACAATTGGTATAGGAGCCAACGAGAAGGCGTCCCTCCTGCTGTTGCTGCTGTTGCTGCTGCTGCTGCTACTGGTGGCGATGCCCCTTCTTCTTCTTTGCGAGGCGCAGGCAAGTGGGGAAGGAGACAATGGGGGTTGGAAGAATTGTTTTATAGGTACGGTGTGGATGTGTATATTTGTGGGCACGAACATAATTCGGAGAGGCATTTTGATATCGCCCCGGGGGGGAGGGCGGGAGGGAGGACGAGGGAGATGGAGGCGACTACTTATATTGTGACGGGGGCGGGGGGGAATAGGGAGGGGAATACGCCGTTTGAGAGCGAGCAGCCTGAGAGGGTGGCGAGTCGGGCGGAGATTTGGGGCTATTCGATTTTAGAGGTGCACAATTCGACTCATCTTTATTACGAGCAGCGGGCGTGTGATTTGGACCCTCCGGAGGGGAAGGAGGGAGGGAGGGAGAGGGATGAGGTGGTGGATAAGGTGTGGCTTGTGCAGCATCGGCATGGGTCGTTTGAGTGTCGGCCGGAGGAGGGGGGGGAGGGAGGGGGGGAGGAAGGGGTGGCGGTTGCGTGAGGATAAGACGGAGTAAAGTAGGTAGATGCATATAGATAGAAGCAGAGAAATGAGAAGAAGAGAGAAAGAAATGAACCCATACATGCGGCATGTACGTCTTGTTGTGTTTCGAGTTCCCCTTTCGCAAGTGGCTGTGAGAGGAATAGATATTTCCATCGGAGCAAATACGACAGTTGTGTTGATGCTTTACTCGACCATTTTTCTCTTTATAAGCATGAAGCTATCTACTTTTGCTTTGTTTTTCTGTCCTTATAATTACAGCTCTTCTTCCTCCTCCTTCTCTTCCGCTTGCCCTCCCTCCCCTCCCTCCTTCCCCTCTTCCACCACCTCCTCCCTCACCCTCTCCCCCTCCGGCACCACCGACCAATGCGGCGACTGCTGCGCCCTCAACCACTTAAAATCCTTCACCTCCTTCCAAGCATTCCTCCCTCCCTCCCTCCCTCCCTTCCCCTTCCCCCCCAACCCAGCCTCCACAAACTGTTCCTCCCACCCGGGGTAAGTCAAGGCCCACGGCGCAAATCTCAACCGATCACAATCTTCAATAATTGGACCGGAGACCGTGTGTACATACAAGGTAGTATCATACGTATGGTGAATCCGCAATTGTCGGCTAGCGAGATAAAGCGTGCACCCTTGGCATTTTTCTAAGTACACAGGACCGGCCACCGGCCCACAGAGGAGCTTGCAATCGGTTAGGTTTTCGAGGCGGAGGAAGTCGAGGGGGACGAGGAGATGGATGGTGCAGCGGGTGAGGTCGCGGAGGAGGAGGTCTTTTGGGTGGGTGGTTGTGGGGCTGCTGCTGCTGCTACTGCAGCTGCTGCTGCTGCTGCAGTTGGCGAAGAGGAGGGTGTTGAGATTCAGGGTAGCGTCGGAGAGGGAGGAGAAACCTTCCATTGCTTGGAGCTCGAGTGATTCGTCGTTGGTGCTGGTGGTGGTGGTAGTAGAGGTTTGTGATGGTGGTGGTACCGATGAAATGGAAGGCTTTTGTGTAGTGCTACTGCCGGCACTCTCTCCCTTGGCTCCGTCACCGCTTGCGTCTACTTCTCCTGCGTCTCCTGCTGCTGCTTCTGCTGCTGCTGCCGCTACTGTCCCTGCCCCTGCGGCTGATGCTCCTGTGGGGCGTCGTCGGGCAGAGAACGAGAACTTTTTGCGAGGTGCCAAGGCCGCGCGCACTTCCTCCAATTTGCCTCGCAGGGCAGTGGCTTCTTCTTGGGCCCGACGGACGTCGTACGGCGGCAAGAATAAGGCGGCGTCGGCAATCTGCTTGTCGAGGGCTTGGACTTTGCTCCCTAAACTGGCAAGGAACTCGTCCACACTTGTACTGCTGCTGCTGCTGGTGTCGGTCAAGGCCAGGCTGCTGCTTGTGTCGGTCAAGGCCAGGCTGTCTAGTCTGCGGGTCACGTCCTCGTGCGCCCGTCGCAGGTCTGTCCAAAACACGCCCACCGATTCCTTGGGGTCCTTGCCAAGCTGGTCCTTGGCCTTGTTTTCCTTGCGGGATTGCATCCGCGCTTCTTGCTGGGCTCGAAAACGGGCTTGCATTTCGGCGTGGCGGGTGTCTTGGGTAGGCTGGGGCAGCGGAGGAGTCGTGCTCGTGATGGGGGCGTGGGGAGGTTCCATTTTCGATGCCTGGCTGCGCTTGCGCTCGGCCGCCGCTTGCTTGTGGGTTTACGATGAAGCTCTTGCCTGTCTGGGTGTGTGCGTGTATGAATTGAGAGGTCAGGGTGCAGTGTTTGTGTGGACATCTCGAGTTATGGACTCGCCCAAAAAACGCGAAGTAGAAAGAAACCACGAAGTAGTCCAAAGAAGAAGAACAGTCGTGCGGGCGAGGACCATGTTTGGTGTCCACGTGTCCTAGTAGAGCTTGTATGGGCATGTGCCTTTACTGAGGCAAATTTAAACCAAGGCTGGCTGATCAATACCTCACTATACGATTAAGCCTCCTACCCTCTTGACCCACCCATACACCACGCGCAGGCAACGCCCCAGCCAACGACCACCCGCCCGCCGCAAAGATCCTCATCATTCGCTTCTTCTCCTGTTTTTGCGCAGCAAACAGCCCGCCCGCGCTGGCCGCTTGGCCTAATCCCTGCCTTGGCACGCCCACCCAAAGCCTGGCATCCCTACGTCTCAAACTGTGCCAAGACTTGGCGCCGTTGTTTGGCTGGTGGAGCCCGCAGTGTCCACGCTTTGCCCGCGCGTGGCTCACCATCATCAGCAGCATCAGATCCTGTTTTCGGTGGCGTGCCGTGCGCCACGGCGGCATCGGCACATTTCATTACTTAATGCACGTGGAGTCACTGACTCCCTCCCCTGTACCACACCTCACACAAACAAACAGGCGTCGTCCTCCTTCCCTCCAGACCAGACAAGCCCCCCCGCCCGTCCATCATGACATGCTTCTTCAAGGGCCTCGGTACGTGCATTGTGGATGGAGCGACAAATAGCGGGAGGGGATTCGGCTTGCATTAGTACCAGCACGTGTCCCTGTACCATCTCAAGAGATGCGTGGCTCAGACTGTGTTTGTGTGTGGAGCGGGGTTGATATTGGGCAAGGCCACGACCGCCTGCCTCTTCTCCTGCTGATGCTCATCATCTCTCTGCTCTTCCCCCCCTCCCTCCCTATCCGAATCTCACAGGTGTCGGCCTGACCCTCGCGCCCGTGATTCTGATGATTCTGTCCCTGCTCAGCCAAGGTATGTGTGTAGAAAGATAGCTCTTGCTTTTCAATAGGGGCTGCTTACCTCCTTCGCTTGTCTTCCTTTAATTCTTTCCCGCCTCAAACTCACTTTCTGTCCACCGTGTGATTCTTGTCCTCCCTCCAGTCCATCTTTATTTTGTCTTCCCGCCCACCCCTTTCTCCTTCCCTCCCTCCCTCCTTCCCTAGACTGGACCGTGACCACCAAGAGCCTGGTCAAGATCAACCCCCAAGCCGAGATCTACGAAGACGCCATCGACTTTCGCATGGGCCCCTTCAAAACCTACATGGGAGCAGTGCAAGGCGAAAAAGAGATCTTTGCCTACACCACCTACTCCAGCTGGTGCTCCCCCTCCACCAGCACCTTCGTCATTAACTCCGCCAGCCAGCTGTGTGGCCTGCTGCACAGCGTGCGTGCCACGGGTGTGGTCACCGCCATCCTCGGCGTGGTGACCTTCTTCCTCTACTGCATCCTGGCATTCCGTTCTTTGAAGGGAGGGTACGTCGCGAAGACTGCTCGTGCCAGCATGATCTTACATTTTGTCCAGTCGGCGTTTGCGTTCACTACTGTTGGGTTGTGGGTGGCCTTGGATAAGACCTACCTCTCCTCCCTCAAGTCTACCTTAGGTCCTAACTTTGCTGATTTTCCTCTGCCGTATGGGAGGTCGTTTTATCGTGTGGTGGTGGTGGGGATCCTGGCGGTGGTAGCAGCGGTGGCGTTGCATACGCTGGCTACGAAGAGTGTGGGGGCCATTGAGAGGCAAGCGACGATTGAGCGGAAGAGGAGTGAGTTTGAGATGAGGGAGGCGGCGGAGTCCGCGAGGAGACAGGCGGAGGAGGAGTTGAAGGCCGAGAATTTGGTTTAAGTGGGTGGATGAAGGGGAGGGAGGGAGGGAGGGAAGGAGGGGGGAGTTGTGTGTCTCTTTCCCCTTCTTACTTTTTCTTTTCTTTTCTGCTGATGCTATATATGTGTGCTTGATTGATTTTTGTTCACTTTTTACTGTCTTAGGGAACGTATGATTGGCAGACACACACATGAAGAGAGGAATAGAGGGCAGGGAGGGAGCAAAAATGAGGTAATACCGGGAGTAGAGCGGAAATGAAAGGTTTTGTGTCAATAAATTTGGATTTGTATTTTACTATTCGTTGTCTACCCCGCAGTGATCAGCAGCCGAGGCCAGCATCTGGGCGAGAGCACGATGGGTCTGGGAGTGATGGGAGAAAGACGGAAGGAGGGAGGGAGGGAGGGAGAGATGATGTAGAAGTGTAGATTTATTTTCATTTGACTGACTGCAAGATTTTCGGAGAAAGACACAGATTGGAGGAGCGGCTTCGGCGTGCTTTCTCTCTGTGTCTTGAGGTAAAGAGATAGAAGAAGAGAGGGAAGAGAGAGAAAGGCAGCGAGATGGTTTGAAGGTTCTGTGTTTGCGCATCAGCAAGTACTAACCACAAGGAGAGCTTCGACAGGTCAATGCATTGCATACATGCATGCAGCAAGATACCCTGTCGAACACGTGGGGAAGAAAGGAAGAGAACAAAAGGAAGGATTAAAGGAGATTGAAACAAACAAAACAGCTAGCCTAGGAAAAACTACAAAAGAACCAATGCGGTGCGTTGCGTTATTACTTGTGCTTCTTTGCGTGTGCGCGTGTGCTTGGGCCCTCGTTCTTTCTCTTTTGCTTGGATGAATAACAGACGAGACCATTTGCATTCTGAAGGACCAAAAACGCAGGGCTGGCTACTAAGTTTCTTTCATCCTCTCCTCCTCTACCCTTTCATGCCATAACCCAAAGAATTAGACGCTTTACAAGCCAAAAACTTTGCCCCCAGCAAACTTTAACCTCCCCACCTTGGCCAGTGTGGCCAGACCACGCACCCCCCCTCAACCAACACACCCACAACACAAGAACCCTTGTTTTTTTTCCACCGCGACCACCGCCAGCACCTCACCTACCTCCCACACCATCAGGCAAGCCCGGCGCACACATTTTGCGGCGGCTGCGAGGCGCCGAATTGGAACACTCAAGCACTCGGCAAACTTCGTCTCTCTCGTAGAGCGATGCTTCAACCAGCCACCAACTTCCTACGGCCAGCAGCAGCCCTCGCCCTCCTCCTCCTCCTTGTCCTCCTACCCACCACCACCACGGCCTTCTCCGCCAGCACCTTGACAAGCCTGACGCCCCAAAACCCGCCTCCGCCCAAGGGGGAGATGAGCGGGGGGATCACCCCACGGGAGTTCCTGAGGGAGCGCTTGCCCGGGCCTTACACTTGCCTGCGAGCCCGCGACGGCGCATTGTTAGGCTTTGACTTTCACATGCAACGACTAATGCACGCCATTCGAGCCTCGGGGAGCAGCGGGAACAAGGTGGAGGAGAAGGAGGTGCGGGTTCAAGTGCTGGACGCGATTCGCGAGGCCTTGGAAGACGCAGCCCTCCTAGGGAGAAGAGAGGAATCTCGCGACTCAAAGCCCACCAGCACACCCATCGACGCCTTTGTCACAGTCCACGCCGCAGTCTCCTCCTCCTCCTTTTCCTCTTCATCGCTCAACCTAGTCCTTAGCGCGCATGCACTCCCCATGCCTTATGCCATCATGCCTCCACCCATCACCTTGGAAGTCCGAGGCGAGGGGCGACAAAACCCAGAAATCAAGCATTCCAAATGGATCTGGGATAGACAAGAACTCGAGCGTTTTCGTTTGGGCCCTGGGGGGGAGGTTGCTTTGTCTCGCCCCTGTGGAAAAGGGTGGGATAGAGAGGTCCTGGAGGGGTTGGTGAGTAATATTTTTGCGATTAAAGGCGGGAAGCTTTTGACGGCCAAAGATGGGGTTTTGCCGGGACATATGCGTGCCATGGCTTTGGAAGCCGCGCGGGCGTTAGGTGTACCAGTAGGTGATACAAATGAATGTTTGAGATTGGAGGAGGTGGGGGAGTGGGAAGAAGCATTTTTGACGGGCTCGGGAAGGGTGCTTGTGCCTATCAGAAGGGTGGAGGGGACGAGTGTAGGGTTGTCTGGGGTGGACTTGCCAGCAGCGCCGGGGCCGGTGACTAATTTGTTGAGGGCGCGGTTGTTATTTGATATGGAGGAGGGGTGGGAGGGGATGGAGGAGCTGCGGAAGGGGTGAGGGAGGGAAGAGGATTGATTGGTGAGTTTTGGGGATGGATAGCTTAATATATCTTTTGTGTTTGTTTCTCTTCAATCTTTCTCCTCTTTATTCTTTCTCTTTATTTGGTTTTTGTAGTATGCTTTTCTCCCCTTCCCCTTCTTTTCCATTCCCTCCTTCCCTCCCTCCTCCCCCCCAATCCTGACGCCGCCTTATGACAATTAAAAGGGGTTCCTTCTTCCTACGGACATTCACTTTTACGAAAAGGTCGGCAGATCCATCTATCCATTCGATAAGAACGCTCTTTCCATCCCTCTTGCCTTCTTAACCATGGCATCACTGGACTTCCAAGGGAGTGTACATTTTTTGAATATCAAATGATCGGTTTATTTTTTACGAATGTGTGTCTTTGAGTGCTTGTGAGAGTGAGTGTGTGTGTGTTTTACCTGATTATGTTGATCTCTCCTTCCTCGTCTCCCTTTCCCTCCTCTTCCACATGTACTCACGTATACATTCCTATTTCTCTTCTAATCCTCCTAAAACAGATGGCGGAAAACAGGACGCTGCCCACCAGTAGCCTGGGAGAGCGACAGAGCAAGAGCAGCGACAGCCGGCGCAAGAATTGAATGTAGATCACATATGTTTTGTAGTAGGGAGAAAGGGGATAGAAGAGGAAAGAGGATGATACCTTGACGATGACGAGAGGGAAACTGATTGATTGTTGTAGCATCAGACGGAGGAGGAAAAGGCTCAACAAGTAACATCAAACCTGCTCAACAAGTAACATCAAACCTGCTATCGTCATTCTCTTCCTTCTTGCTCGCCTACTCTCATCTCCTCGTTTCCTCATTTAATCATCCGCCTTTGTGTTTGTTTCTTGATCTGTGCAATTTTACTCCTCTTTAGTGCTTTAATGTTTTCATCATCATGTTGCTCTCCGTCACCGCGCCCGGCGATGGGGTATATGTGTGTGTGTAGGCAGGAAGCTGCCCTCCTTTTTGCTTCTCGATTCATTAAATTATCTATCTGTTCTTTTCCTCTGTTCGTCTTGATGCTTCCTCCTCTGTGCTCTCCACGCTGGCGTCGCCCTCTCTCGAGGACGACAACCGCGACGCGACGCATGCTCCCTTTCCTTTCCTGATCAATAGCACCTTAATCATCCACCCATTCTCCCCCTCCCTCCCTCCCTCATTCGTCCTCTACAGATCCCCACTCTTCCCAAACCAGCGCATTGACGGCGCCGAAGGCACCACCCCTCCTACAGCTGCTCCTGACGCTTCTCCTTTCTCGTTCGTCTCAACAGAAACAGCAGAGGCCATGGGGATGTGTATCTCTTGTTCTATCGTGGGGTTCCAATCCACAGCACTAGCAGTAGGGGGCAAGGCCAAGGGCTCGTGATGATAGGCTTCCGGCAAGGAGGACGAGGAAGGGAGGGAGGACGAGTGGTAAATATGAATGGGGACCTCTATCCCTATAAGAGGGATCCAGTCGACCTCAGCGGAGATTTCAACGACGTAGGTGCATTCTAGAATGGAGCCTTTTACTTCCGCGGGGAGGGGTTTGCCGTCCTTGGTGGAGGAGAGGAGGAAGGGAAGGGTCCGCCCGCCGGCGTCCATGAAGGATAGCCCGGGCAGCAGGCCGGGGAGCTCGAGGGAGGCTAGGACGTCGGA
>Ga0209390_10010961_pt1 | contig 10501 bp, 10 predicted proteins | sample BON01_FD_187212 | JGI IMG/M metagenome (GOLD analysis project Ga0209390, IMG submission 187212) | Freshwater microbial communities from Lake Bonney liftoff mats and glacier meltwater in Antarctica - BON-01 (SPAdes) (version 2) | ecosystem: Environmental > Aquatic > Freshwater > Ice > Glacier... | reverse complement strand
GATCGTCATTTGAGGTCGGATCAACAATAATGCCCGCACCCAATTGCCTAATTTGTTCAGCCACATCGCCCACCCCAGCATTACAGATGACAGGGATACCCACTGTAAAACACTCGGCCAATTTGGTGGGTGACGCCGCCATGCGTGCATAAGAAGGCTGAATGAAGCTGACTAACAGGTCCATTGCAGGGATGACGTTGGGTACTTCGTTCCGGGTAGCCGGCTTGATATGCACGCGCGCATGCAGCACGCTAGGCAACGCACTGTCCATCACCTTCTTCAGCGCCGCAACGTCTTGCGTAATCACCAGAGCGTGAACGTCTTTGCGCTGGACTGCAGCCAACTCAAACAAACGAAAAAAACGATCCAGCATGTACATGCGCCCGACAGAGCCCAGATACCCCAGCACCCGTGCATCGTTCGGGATACCCGCACTATGGCGCGCCCGCGCTTGGCGCTGAACGGTTGCCAGTGAAAAATGGTCAAAATCGGCGCAGCACGGAATCACCGTGATTTTGGAGGGCGGTGTAGCCCCCAGCTTGATCACTTCGCTAACCACGGCTTGGGTGAGCACCACCACCTGGTCTGCATTGGACAATAGCGTGCGCTCTGTGCGCTTGAAGTGGTTGTACTGCATTCGGTGGAACCAGCGAGACAAGTCCCACCCGCCCTTATCCACCCGCTCATCCACCCAAAGACCGCGAAAGTCGAATATCAGTTTCGCGCCCACCAGCCGCTTTATAAAAAGGCCAATCTGAGCGGCTGGATGCCCCCTTGTATGAACCGCATGAACATCATGTCGCTTGGCAAGACGAACACCCCAAAAGTACATCTTGGCCAAATCCCAAGCCTTGCCAAACACGCCTAGCCCGGTGGTAAAGCGCAGCGGCTTCCATTGGATGCCATGAATCTTCAAGACTTCGGCCATCGCCTCACCGTCTCTTGCAGCACGTTCTGCTTTTTCAAAGCTCAGAACAACCATGCCACGTTGCACTGCGGCAATGCCTTTCAAATACGGCAGGATCTGACTCGCGCCCAGCGGGTCAAGCAAGCCATCGTACGTGATGTACAGCGGTGAGAGTGTTGACTTGCTCACAGACTTGCACACCCGCCAAAACACGCTGATTCCCTGGCTATCGTGTATAGCGGCTCCGGGCTCGGCCATAGCTGGCCATCAGCGCGCTCATCGGCCCAAAAGCCGCGCATGTCAAACAAATACTTCACCCCCGTCAGGCGCTTAATCGCCAGCGCCATCACCGAGGGCACGTAGCTGCGCGCATGTACGATGCGCAGGCGATGGCGCAACACCAGCCACAGGCCCAAGCCCGTGCCACAGGCAATGTCCCAAGCCGTGGCCACAGCCGTGGGCCGCTTGTGATAGCGCAGCGGGTGCCAGACGATGCCGGACGCCGCGATGTCACGCGCCAGACGCTCGCGCTCGGACACACTGGCCCAATCGTCTGCCTTCTCGAAACTGATGAGGTGAATGGGCCGGTCAGCCGCCAGGCGCTTGAGGTAAGCCAGCACCTGGGACTGACCCAAGGGCTCCAGCATGCCATCGTAAGAAATATAGAGAACGCCCTGCGTCATGGATGCACCCTAAACACACCCTGAAAACGGTTGCCAAGGGTTACTCCGAACAACCGCTTTCCACTCATCAACCTAGCCGAGCCTGCTATCGCCCGTTTGACTGCACCACCGCTGGCATAGGGCCACCCCGTTTCGTAAACATGCCACGACAATAAATCGAGGCGTGGTTCAGTACGTCGGAAAAATGCCAGCTGTTGTTTGGCATCAGTCCGAAAAAGGTGAGTCGGTATGTGGTTAGCGACGAAGTGCGGTTTTACTATCCGTTTGATCCAACCAAAGGTTTGGGCAGCCCAGTAAACCGGACTTGGGTTTGTCTCCAACGGCCCTTCAACAAATAGCACACCGCCTGGCTTCAGGTAGCCTAATAAGTTCTTGAGGGTGCTCGCAGGATCGGGCAGATGTTCAAGCACATCTCCCAAGTGGATTGCATCAAACTTTGGTTTATCGACTAACGCCAGAAACTGATCAACCGAAAACGTTTCGCAATTTGTATTCTGCCCGGCAAATCGCGCGGCATCCTCATCGAACTCTACGCCGTAAGGAATGAATCCTTCTTGTGCCAAGGCCTTCAAGAATGCACCGACACCGCAGCCATAGTCCAGAACTTTCGCACCGGCCGGCAGATACTCCTTAAGTAAGTTTGCGGATTCAGAATATGCCCCGCCTTCACTCCCTTCATAGTAAAGGTCATGATAGTCAGCCTTGGCGTACATCTTTGCAAAGGTCTGACTGTCCGGAACGGGGTCGACAAAAACGCTGGAGCAGGCACCGCACTTAAGATAGTTAAATTGGACTGCGTTGAATTTAGTAACGTACGGAAAAGTGACACCGCTTGCCCTGGCATTGCAAAGCGGGCAATGGCGTGCGGAGTTAATGAGCATTTAGTTTTCCTTATGCACGCCAAAGTAATCGAGATATTGATCAGCAATTGCGCTGACCATGAAGTCTCGCGCGCGCCGCATCAGCAACTCCCGGTCGACGGGATTTCTGAGGGATTCCGCAATGCTGGCTGCAAGTGCTGCGGGATCTTGTATCGGCACAAGCCGGCCAATTCGGCCGTTTTCAAGAATTTCTGCCGGGCCACTTGGGCAATCAGTGCTGACGACTGGGACACCACACTCCAACGCCTCTACGATGACGTTTCCAAACCCTTCCCATCGCGAGGACAGAACAAACAAATCTGCGGTGCGGTACCAAGGGTAGGTATCAACCACAAAACCCGGCATGGTAACCCTGCCGTGCAAGCCCAGTTTCTGGATCAACGCCTCCAATTCAGCGCGAAGTTCCCCCTCCCCCAAAATCGTCAACTTGGCGTTCAGTGACGACGGCAACAGTGCGAACGCCCTTATTAAGGTTGCATGATCCTTTTGCGCCTTAAGGGTGCCTACTGAAAGAATGTGATGATCGAAACCCACACCCCATAATTTCTCTCTGACACTTTTCGGTTCCTGTTGTGGCGATACACCGGTCGCAGCAGGGTTGTAGATACAGCGAACTTGCGAATCAGAAAACCCACCCAATCGACACATATCTTGTTTCACCCCCTCTGACACAGCAATCAGTCCACTTGCGGCAGGATAAGTGAGCCGCATCACTGCCCCGAGATGCCACGGTGATATCTTGAGTTCCTGCACACATGCGATGCTCAACTGGCAATGGTCGCTCAAATATAGTCGTCCTGGCTTGCCCGCCAACCACCAAGACAAGACTGCCGCCGACGTTAAGGGCCACATGGCAGCAATAACAATAGCAGGGCGGACTTTTCGCAAGTACCGTGCAAGCGGCAGAATGACCTCCCGAATGCGATCCACGCCCAAGTCAACAATTCCAATGCTATCGGGCAACAAGCCAATTAAGTCGCCACGTCGCCGCATCAACACAAAGTCAACTTTGATTCCTTGTGCGTGCCAGTGATTTGCCAGCAAAATATGAAGGCGCTCGGCACCGCCACCGCGAAGATCGGGCAGCAGAATGAGAATGCGTTGCTGCGTCATTGGTCAGCCTTCGCGGGCCTTAGGGCATGAACCGGAATCCCTACCGCCAACATGTCTTCAGCAGCAACGTGCATTTGCCGTCGTCCAATCAGTTTCAAATCAATTCGCCTTTCTTTGATGCTTTCGCGCGATTAAAAAGTGCATATCTGATGTCTTATCCTTGAATTTCTCATAAACGGCCTTGTCATATCCTCTTTTGAAGAGAAGATAGTCACGTTCGGATACGATATCTGCGCCACTCGCGACCAGCGCAGTTGCGACCTTATCCCACTCAATGTGGTCATCCTTAAAAACATGGATATCACCCTCTGCTCGATAACGAGGGTTGATGAACTTCCAGATGAACCAATCAATATAGTTCTGCGGCCTAAAATATTTCTTCCATTTACCACCAACAATAGTTGCCATCTCTGCAAGATAAGCAGAGCGTACTGAAGTGGGTTCCCAAAATTCGGAAGTCAGCTCATGGTCTATAAAAATAACACCACCTGGTTTTAAAACTCGTACGAACTCCGCAAGAATATCGATATATTCTGGCACATGATGCAGGACGGAATACGTGGCCACAATATCAACGGTGCCATCTGCAACATTCAAAAGATCGCTACCATTTATCTTTATCGATTTAACGCTCGTTGGGTATTGCCGTGATTGAACCAAGTCGAGAAAACCCTGGGAAACATCGCACGCCAGCACATCGCAACCCAGCTGAGTAAGATGGGCTGTCAGGTTCCCGGCTCCACATCCGAAATCCAGCGCTAACTTTTGGCTATTTTCTGTCCGGATATACGACAATGCCTTTTGTAGCGCTTCCTTCAGTCGACGTTGCTCGGTCTCGTTATAAATTTCGCCATGAATGCGCTCATACTTTTTGGCGATTTTGTCGTGCGCGCGAATATTGGACTCGATCTGCGAAGCAGTCTCGGAACGATAGAGTGGCATGTCGATTATTGTTCGCAGTGAGATATATTTGAATAATTGAAATGTATCAATTTCTAGGACAGCTTTAAATATCGCCTGAATTTATTAAGAAACACTTTAACTCTTATGAAAAAACTTAATCCAAATAAGCGCGGCAAAATCCATTTTATACCATCCAGCCGACAAGAACTTAATAAGAATTGGAGGCGACCAATAAAGCCTGCATCAACCCATCCTGCAACCATTAAGTTATATTTGATTTGATTCTCAATCTCGCTTTTCAATATTTTATCGATCAATATCGGCCTGGATACCTTCAGGTCTTCAAGAATTTTTAGAAAGAAAGTATTTAAATTAACAAAAGCCACAGCATATTTCTTCGCTTTTTCTTCGTCATTTCTTAGCTCAGATCGTACTATGTTGAATCTTTTAGATACAGCATTCGATAACGCATCAGGATGGCTCCTATATTTAACAAGGCTCTCGTCAACGAAATTCACGTCTTTCCCGTAACAATATAGCAAAAAGCTCATGACTCCATCTTCTGTAAGGATCCCTTTACAGTTATGATTCAGTAACGAAAAGACACGTCTGTCATAAGCTGAAGTAGCACCGTGAATCAATTGTATTTCGCTTTTATCTCTAAAACATCTTCTTATTGTGTGATTTGGACTCTCCAGCTTGCAATCTGAAGCAAACATGCTTCCATTTTGATTTATTCTATCAAATTTAGAAAATAGTGCCCATGCACCACTTCTACCCCATGAATCAAATAGAGTTTGTGCTCGATTTGGATATGAAATATCATCACCAGCAGCCACAATAATCAGAGCACCATTAGATTGTGCAACTACTGAAAGGACGTGACTCATAATTCCTTCATTTGATTTTGTTTGAACTGCTCGAACATGATGCAATCCTCTGTAGTTTCTCACGAGAGAATTAATTATTTCAAACGTCTTATCAGATGATCCATCATCGGAAATGATTATTTCGAGCGGGGAATAGTTTTGTGCAAAAGCTGACTCAACTGCTTCCTTTATGTACTTCTCTTGGTTATAAGCAAAAACTGCAAAAGTCACCAAAGGTAGATTTGATTCATTCACGCCGCGAGTTAAAGGGGCCGGGCTCACATTATTTTCTGCATTCAGCATTGCAACCCCAATTCTCCCTGCCCTGCATCAGAAATATTCGAGCCTGGCCCCTTTGATTCCATTTGTATTGAATGCGTAGATGTATTGCTTTCACTTTGCATATCGTTTACCCAAATTTCCTTCGCAACCATCCACGCAAATCTACCAAGCCATTCAACCTGCGCAGACTATAAACACTTGCCGCCAGTGTTGCGAGCAGCCCAACAGCATAGCCCGCGCCGGTCGATTGTTCTGCAAGATACATGATCAAGCCCCCCGCAAGCAAGAGAAGCAGCGTAACCAGCCCATTGCGGCGAGCCAGTTTGAAACCGATGAGCCGGTATGCGGCCACCGCAACCACACCGTAAAAGATTAGGTAGGCAATCAGGAAACCCACTCCAGCGATAACCAGCCCCCACTCCTGAATGCCCAGGATGATTGCGCCCAGGTAGACCACGTTCCATGTGAGTTCGGTTGCAATAAAAATGCCGCCGCGTCCCTGCGCCAGCAAGATGAAGCCCATTGGCCAACTGGCAACTTTGAGGATGTCGCCCAATATCTGCCAGCGCAGCACCTCTGTGGCCGGTGCAAAGCTTGCGCCGTAGAGGAGATGGATGACCCAAGGGGCGAGGGTGATCATGGCCAGTAAAACCGGGCCTGACAGCAGCAATGCCATCTCGGCCTGTTCATTGACCAGTCTCCTTGCCTGCGAGTGATCGTTGATGGCCGTAGTCAGGCGCGGGTAATAATCGGTGGCCATCGCGCCAAGCACAAAGCCGATGTAGGTCATAGAGATGGCCCAGGCCGCTTGGAAATAGCCGCTGGCATCCAGCCCGTGCTCGCGCAGTATAATCGAGCGGACGGCAAGCTGCGTCGCCAGGGTAAGCAGGCCGGCTGCCATCAGGGGAATGCCCAGTTTCAGCATGGCCTGCCATTGCTGGCCGATGGCTTGCCAGTCGTGCGGCGTCTGCGGCCGTGGCAGGCGGGCGGCGTAGTAACCGGCAACCAGTATGCTGACGGCTGGGGCGGTCAGCACAAACCAGAGCACGCCTGCTTGACCCAGCCAATACACCAGCAGAATGCCCAGGGCGGCGCCAGAAAATGCGCTGATGATGCTGACGCGCGCCAGATCGCCAATACGGCGTAAGCCTTGCAGCAGGGCGGTTTGTGATCCGGCTATGAGCGTCAGCAGCACACCCAGGCCCAGCCAGCCGACTTCACTGGCATGAGCGGTGTCGCCAAACACCCATAGTGCAACCGGTTCGCGTAGTGACCAGAGAACGGCCATGCCGGCCAGGCCGAGGATGAGATTGGACAGCCACAGCGTGCGGCGCACAATCGCAAGGGTGGACGCTTCGCCCGCCGAGGCGGCCAACTGCCGCACTCCGCTGCTGCCGATGCCGCAACCGGCAAGAGTGGCCCCCATGCCCATGATGTTTTGGTAAAGCCCCATCAGACCCACGCCCGCCGGCCCCAGCAACACAGCCAGCACTTTCACCTTGACGATGCCGATGATTATGTTGATTACCGAAGCGCCGCCAATGATGGAAGACGAGCGGAGAATGTCCCGATATGAACTACGACTATCCATATCAAACAATCGCCTTGATGACTCGGGCAGGATTTCCGCCTGCAATAACCCCTGTTGGAATGTCCTTTACTACGACAGAACTGTTTGCGATTACCGAACCCTTGCCAATAGTCACCCCCTTCAACACTCGCACGTTGGAACCCAGGAAAACGTCATCTTCAATCACAACAGGCTTTGACCATTCAGCCTTTGTTTGACCGCGGTCCTTGATACTGATCCCGTGAAAATCACTGTCCAATACTTCAACGCCAGTTCCAATCAGCACGCGTTTACCTATCGTGATCGAAGTGTGTTCCGCTATTGCACTGAAATTGTTGTTGATCCATGTGCCGTCCCCAATAGATACCTTCGAATTGATATTTCGAGCTTCAATGTATGTGTAGGTGGAGAAAAAGAGCGGGGAGGGAAACACTCCGAGCTTTACCTCTCCGGAAAACTCAATTGCACCCAACCCCGCTGTTTGTAGGGGTTGATACAGGACTGGACTACCAGTGACAGTGCCGGCCGAGAGAAATCGATACAGCAAAATTCGCGGCAACTGAACGATCTTGCAGCCAAGACGCACAAGTCGCCGGTGGACTTTTTCAGTAAACGAGCGCGGTGACATGTTTGATAATTTCTTCAATCTGATCATTGAGTAGATGCGGCCCCATCGGAAGACTTAATGCCACATTTGCAATACGCTCAGCCAACGGAAACGCGCCCGACCCCCACCCCGCTTGTGCATAGGCTTGCTGCAAGTGCGGCGGAATGGGGTAATGAATCAGCGTCCCGATACCCACATCAGCCAGCGCCTTCTGCAGCGCGCCGCGCTGAGGGTGTTGCACCATATACAGGTGCCACACCGGTTCGGCCCAGTCGGGCACATGCGGCAACGTCAGGCCGCAGTTGGCCAGGCCTTGCTGGTAGCGCTGGGCGATTGCGCTGCGGCGAGCGTTCCATTCGTCGAGCTTCGCCAGCTTGACGCGCAGGATGGCGGCCTGCAGCGGGTCGAGCCGGCTGTTGTAACCCTGCACTTCGTTGACGTACTTCACCCGCGAGCCGTAGTTGCGCAGCACCCGGATGCGGTCGGCAATTTGCGGCTCATTAGTGGTGACCGCCCCGCCGTCGCCCATGGCACCCAGATTCTTGCCGGGGTAAAAGCTCCAAGCCACGGCGTCACCATGCGCGCCTAGGCGCTTGCCCTTGTAGCGTGCGCCGTGGGCTTGCGCGCCGTCTTCGAGCACGCGAAGGCCGTGCTTGCGCGCAATGGCCAGAATCGGGTCCATGTCGGCCGGCTGCCCGTACAGGTGCACGGGCAGGATGACTTTGGTACGCGGGGTGATGGCCGCTTCAATTAGTGCTGGGTCGATGTTGAATGTTCGTGCATCGGGCTCCACCGGTATCGGCGCAGCGCCGCACTGGCTAACGGCCAGCCAGGTGGCAATATAGGTGTTGCTGGGCACGATGACTTCGTCGCCCGGCCCCACATCCATGGCGCGCAGGGCCAGGTGCAGGGCATCCAGGCCGTTGGCGACGCCTACCGCATGCGTAGAACCGCAGTAGGTTGCGTACTCCGCCTCAAACTGTTCCACTTCGTCGCCTCCGATAAACCAGCCGGAGCTGACGACGCGGGCAATGGCTTCATCCAGCTCCTGCCTCAGTTCCAGGTAGGGGCCTTTCAGGTCCAGAAACGGAATCACGACCCGGCTCCGACAAGTTGGCGGAATTCTGAATAGTCGCGGATGTAATCGGCGCTGTCGTAGTAATGTGAAGCAAACACCAGCATCACGGCGTCGGCCGAATACTTGTACTGAATGCCCCACACCATGGGTGACAGATGAATGCCCAAGTCAGGCCGGTCCAGCAGAAACTCTTGACGATTGGTCCCGTCATCCGCTACTACAGCGCAACTGCCACGCACACAGATCAGGAACTGATGGCATGCTCGGTGCGCGTGCTCACCACGGGTTTCCAGACTTGGTACGTCAAACACCATGAAGTAGCGTTTGGCCGAGAACGGAATGCTGCGGTCAAATTCGCCTACCGTCAGGCTCCCGCGAATGTCCGGCACACGGGGCATGCGGTGGAGGTTGACCCCCCGTACCCGCGAGGTCTGAACCAGTTGGTTAGCCGATGCACCCAAGACCGGCTCCGACTCTGAATGACTCGCACCTACATAGCCAACGATTCTTGCAGGGGTGCCCTCGACCATCGCCATGCTCGGGATGGAACGCTGCACAATAGCGCCCGGTGCGATAACTGCGTGCGCCGCGATCGTTACCCCTTGGTAAATGATGGCCCGGGCACCAATGATTACGTCTTGAGCTATTTCAATTCGCTCTGCTTCTGAATTTGGTGCAACAAAACAAACGCCCGAACCGATACGAACCCGATCCCCGAGAAATACGTTGGTTGGAATAATGGTCAAGCCTTCAATCACTGCTTGGTCACCAATGCTGGCACCGTGACACACCTGAGTAAAACAACCGAGTATTACTCCATGACCGACATGAGCACCCTGCTCTATGACCGCGGCTGGGTGATGGTTATGTGTCATCTGTATAGCCCTGATTTAGACATTGCTGACTACCACGCCATTAGGTAGAAATCTGCGATACCGCGATTGCGCGACGCGGATCGCTTCAATTTCCAAATTGTACAAATAGTCAAGTTCCGTTTCAGTAACGCGGCGCGCACCGAAGCGCTCGTGAAACTGCCAAACGCGTTCATTGCCTCTGCGCACGTCAAAGTGGGAACCCTGAAAGCCAAGGCAATCGACTGCGTAGGCGTACACCATCAGCGCGGACTCGATTGCAGCATGGCTGGGTCGGTTATTGTTCAGAATCCACGATCCCCAACAAAAACTGGCACCCTGCGGGTCGTAAAGGCGCACCGTGCCAATAGTATCGCCTTGATATTCGATGATGAAATATGCTTGATCATCCAACGACGCATATCGCGCCAACCACGTTTGCTGTTCAGCAATGTCGGCGCTGACCGCACTGAGATAGCGTGATTTCTCGCTATCGGTACGCAGTGACAGGATGAAGGCCGCATCTTCCACACCGGCGTTACGAAAACTCAAAGTTTTACCCACCACGCGGGCTGCCTTGCGAAGCTTGTTCGACGAGGGCACGCTCATCGCTGGCCCCCACATACCGGACGATACGCGATGGGTTGCCTACCACGACTGCGCCATCGGGCACATCCTTGGTCACCACCGATCCAGCGCCGACCGTGGCATGACGGCCAATCGTGATGCCCGGCAGAATGGTCGCCCCCCCCCCGAT
>Ga0209390_10010959_pt1 | contig 10501 bp, 9 predicted proteins | sample BON01_FD_187212 | JGI IMG/M metagenome (GOLD analysis project Ga0209390, IMG submission 187212) | Freshwater microbial communities from Lake Bonney liftoff mats and glacier meltwater in Antarctica - BON-01 (SPAdes) (version 2) | ecosystem: Environmental > Aquatic > Freshwater > Ice > Glacier... | reverse complement strand
CCTCCCACGGCACGACGGTGTCAATCTCGACCAGCGGGTCCTTCTTGGCATCCAGACTCGCGTAACGGTCCGAAAGATCGAAAAAACCCATCTGCGCCATCGCCGCATCCCCACCGCCAGTTCACTGTCCCACCATACCGCAGTGTGGGCGGTGGGGCAATTTATAGAGGTGCCCTTTTGTAGGATGGGCAATATTGCCCATCCTACTTAACGGGTTGAACGATCGTCGGGTCTTGATCCCGACCTGCGCCGGTGCCATTCTCAAAGGATGACAAAACCCAACGACAACCCCGCTGATCCCTTCAAGAAGGCCCTTGCCGAGGCCACCCGCACCATGGCGGATGATCCCGATATGACGGTGACCTATTCGGTTGACCCGCCGGGGATGAACAAGGAAGGGGTGCGGCTGCCGCAAGTCTCGCGCCGGATGACGCGGGATGAGGTGCTGCTTGCGCGGGGCACGGCGGATGCCTTTGCCTTGCGCAGGCGATATCATGATGAGGGGGTCGCCAGCCGCTATGCGCCCACCGGGCAGTTGGCGCGCGACATCTATGACGCGATGGAAACGGCGCGCTGCGAGGCGATGGGCGCGCGGGATATGCCCGGCACGGCGACGAATATCGACGCCAAGATCGGGCATGAGGCGGATCGCAAAGGCTATTCCCAGATCACCACCTCGCAGGATGCGCCTTTGCCCGTGGCGGCGGGCTATCTGGTGCGGCATCTGGCGACAGGGCGGGATTTGCCTGCCGGTGCGCGAAATGTGATGGATCTGTGGCGCGGGTTTATTGAGGAACAGGCATCCGAGACGCTGGACAATATTGACCACACCTTGGCCGATCAGGCGGCTTTTGCGCGGTTGGCGCGCAAGGTGATTGCGGATTTGGGCTATGGCGATCAGCTGGGTGATGACCCGGACCGGCCGGATGATGATGATCTGGGTGATGAGGCGGAAGAGGATCAGGATTCGCCCGAATCTTCGGGTGATGAAGAGCAGGAGTCCGAGGACAGCGAGGCGTCGCCCGAGCAGTCTCAGGACGAGCAGCAAGACCAGTCCCAGGCGCAAGTCACCATGGAAGACAGCGCCGATATGGAGCAGGGCGACGAGGCTGAAATGCCCGAGGGTGAGGCACCGCTGGAGCCTCCTCCCCCCGCTGCCTATTCCGATGCCGACCCGAACTATGCCGTCTATGCCACGGATTTTGATGAGGAAATAAAGGCCGAAGATCTGGCGGAACCGGCCGAATTGGAACGCCTGCGCGCCTATCTGGATCAGCAGTTGGAGCCTTTGAAGGGCGCCGTGTCGCGGCTGGCGAACAAGTTGCAGCGCCGCTTGCAGGCGCAGCAAAACCGCAGTTGGTTGTTTGATCTTGAGGAAGGTATCTTGGATGCCGGACGGCTGGCGCGGGTGGTGGCAAATCCGACGACTCCGCTGTCGTTCAAATGGGAAAAAGATACCGAGTTTCGCGATACGGTGGTGACTTTGCTGTTGGACAACTCCGGTTCGATGCGCGGGCGGCCGATCTCCATCGCGGCGATTTGCGCTGATGTTCTGGCGCGGACGCTGGAGCGGTGTTCGGTCAAGGTCGAAATCCTTGGCTTTACCACCCGCGCGTGGAAGGGGGGCCAAAGCCGTGAGCGGTGGTTGGCCAATGGGCGGCCGCAGCAACCCGGGCGGCTGAACGATCTGCGCCATATCATCTATAAATCCGCCGATGCGCCGTGGCGCCGCGTGCGGCTCAATCTGGGGCTGATGATGAAAGAGGGCTTGTTGAAGGAAAACATCGACGGCGAGGCGCTGGAATGGGCGCATCGCCGCATGATGGCGCGGCCAGAGGCGCGCAAGATCATGATGGTGATTTCTGACGGCGCGCCGGTGGATGATTCTACCCTGTCGGTGAACCCGGCCAGCTATCTGGAAAAGCATCTACGCGATGTGATTTCCATGGTCGAACGCCGCAAAGCGGTGGAGTTGATTGCCATCGGCATCGGCCATGACGTGACGCGCTTTTATGAGCGCGCGGTGACAATCACCGATGTGGAACAGTTGGCGGGTGCTATGACCGAGCAGCTGGCAGGATTGTTTGATTCCGATCCGCGCAAACGGGCGCGGGTTCTGGGGATGAAGCGGGTTAGCTAAGCGCCCCCATAAATAATTTTCCAATTGAAGGGCTTAGCGATGTTTCAAAGCTTTGAGAGCCATGCGAACCCCGATCAGGGCCCTGCCCGTCTGGCCGCTTTGCGCAGCGCATTGGCGGCTGAAGGTCTGTCCGGCTTCATCATTCCGCGCGCCGATGTGCATCAGGGGGAATATGTGGCTGCCCGCGATGAGCGGTTGCAATGGCTGACCGGGTTTACCGGGTCGGCCGGATTTTGCATCGTTTTGCCGGACGTGGCGGGGGTGTTCATTGATGGGCGCTACCGCACGCAGGTGAAATCGCAGGTCGATCTGGCGCATTTCACCCCGGTGCCTTGGCCCGAGGTGAAACCGGGCGATTGGATTCGCGAACATCTGACCGTTGGCGAAGTGGCGCTGGACCCTTGGCTGCACACCGCCGATGAGGTGGCAAAGATTGAGGCGGCGTTGGAGGGCACGGGCGTCACCTTGCGCTTTACCCGAAATTTTGTTGATGGCATCTGGCCCGATCAGCCCCCTGCCCCGATGGGCGCGGCCTTTGTGCATCCCGATGCGTTGGCGGGCGATAGCAGTGGCGAAAAACGCGCCCGTCTGGCAGCCGTTTTGGCCGCAAAGGGAGAGCGGGCGGCGGTGATCACTTTGCCGGATTCGCTGTGCTGGCTGTTGAACATTCGGGGCGCCGATGTGCCGCGCAACCCGGTGCTGCATGGCTTTGCCGTGTTGCATGACGACGCCCGGGTTACGCTATATGCCGATGCTGCCAAGATTGACGACGCCGTGCGCGCACATCTGGGCCCGCAGGTGACCTTGCGCCCGACCAGCGCCTTTGTCCCCGGCCTGCGCAGTTTACAAGGGCCGGTGCGGGTGGATCGTGCCACAGCGCCTTTGGCCGTCGCACAAGAGCTGGAAGATGCAGGGGTTTCCGTGGCTTGGGGGGATGAACCTTGCCGCCTGCCCAAGGCCTGCAAGACCGCAGCCGAGGTTCAAGGCATGCGCGAGGCGCATATCCGTGACGGGGCGGCGATGGCTGAATTTCTGTGCTGGCTGGACACGCAAGCGCCGGGCAGCCTGACCGAAATTGCCGTGGTGCGCGCGCTGGAAGGCTTTCGCCGCGACACCAATGCGCTGCATGACATCAGCTTTGACACCATTTGCGGATCGGGGCCGCATGGCGCGATCATGCATTACCGGGTGACCGAAGACAGCAACCGCGCGGTGGGGGTGAACGAGCTTTTGTTGGTCGATTCCGGCGCGCAATACCGCGATGGCACCACCGATATCACCCGCACGATTGCAATGGGCGATCCGGGCGCAGAGGCGCGGGCCTGTTACACGCGCGTGTTGCAGGGCGTGATTGCGATCTCGCGGGTGCGCTGGCCGATGGGGATGTCAGGCCGCGATCTGGACCCGTTGGCGCGATTTGCCCTGTGGGTTGAGGGGCAGGATTTTGATCATGGCACCGGCCACGGCGTGGGCGCGTTTTTGTCGGTGCATGAGGGGCCGCAGCGGTTGAGCCGGATCTCGGAAGTGCCGCTGGAGCCGGGGATGATCTTGTCGAACGAGCCGGGATATTACCGCGAAGGTGCCTTTGGCATCCGGCTGGAAAACCTCATTGTGGTGGAAAAGGCCCCTGCCCTTGGCGATAATCGCGCGCAACTGGCATTCGAGACGCTGACCTTTGTGCCCTTTGACCGCCGGTTGATTAGGGCTGATGTGCTGTCAGCGGCAGAGCGGGCTTGGCTGAACGCCTATCATGCCGACACTTTGGCAAAGCTGTCAGCCCGGTTGGGCGATGCGGCGCGGGCTTGGGCCGAAGCGGCCTGCGCGCCGATTTAGCGTTAGGCCACAGCGGCTTGGGCGGTGGTGCGAATACGCTCAACCATCGCGCGCAAGCCGTTGGAGCGTTGGGCCGACAGGTGATCATTCAGCCCAAGCCGAGCCAGTTCGGCGGGGGCATCCACCGCCAGAACCTGATCCACCGGCAACCCGGAATAAAGCGCATGCACAATGGCGATCAGCCCGCGCACGATCATCGCATCACTTTCGCCTTCAAAATCAAAGGTTTGCCCGGTGATCACCGGGCGCAGCCAGACTTGGCTGGCACAGCCATCCACCTTTAGCGCGGGCACTTTGAAACTGTCATCCAAAGGCGGCATCGCCTTGCCCAATTCGATCACATGGCGATAGCGGTCTTCCCAATCGTCCAGAAAATCAAAGGTCTCGGCAAGGTCTTCGAAAGCGGCGGTGGCCATTGGCTGCTCCTCTTTTAGGGGGAAATAGGGCTTGAGGGGCAAAAGGTCCAGTCCGGGGATGGGATCGCGGCTTTTCAAACCCCGCGGCTTGCGGTAGCCAAGGGGAGTTGAAGGAGACCTGCCGATGAAGCGTCCGCCGCTGCGCCTGACTGCCCTTGTTGCCCTGACGCTGATCCTGGCCGGTTGCGGCGGGTTTCGTGACAGCAAGGTCAACCCGTTCAACTGGTTCAAACGCTCGGAAGAGACGCAAAAGCTGGCGCTCCCCGCCCGCCCTGCCGATACGCGCGCGCTGGTTGCCAGCGTGATCAGCATGCAGGTCGAAGAGGTTCCGGGCGGCGCGATCATCCGCGCCACGGGTCTGCCACCGACGCAGGGCTGGTGGAAAGCCGATCTGGTGCCGCTGGATGTCGATGAAAACGGCCGGATGGTGCTGGAATTCCGCATTTTCTCGCCGGTGGATCAAAAGGCCGTCGGCAACGAACGCTCTCGCGAGGTTGTGGTGGCGCTGTTCGTGTCGAACATCAAGCTGGAGCCGGTGCGCGAGATTATCGTGCAGGGTGATACCAACGCGCGATCCGCGCGCCGGTAACCGCACGCCGTTACAGCCGGATGATGCGAATTTCGGTTCCTTTTGCCGACAGCGCCACTTCGCCATTGCACAGCCGAATGGCATCGTCGCCAAAGGCCTCAAACCGCCAGCCTTGCAGGGATTCGACATCGCGGCCACCCGAGGCGATGACATCCAGATCGGCCGAAGAGGCGATCAGGCGGGGGGCCACGCCAAGGGATTCGGATTTGGCCTTTAGCAGCACGCGCAGCAGATCGGCCAGGGCGCCGTTGACTTGCAGGTGTTCTTTGGCTTGATCAACCTTTGGCATATCTTCGGGCTTCATGGCCAAGCCGGCTTTGACGGCGGCAAGGATGCCATCGGCAATCTCGGGCTTGCGCCCTTCGCGCATCAACAGGCGCGAGCGGCCCAGTTCTTCGGTCGAGGTGGGTTTGGTTGAAGCCAGTTCCAACAGCGCGTCATCCTTCATCACCCGGCTGCGCGGCACGTTATTGCCCTGCGCATAAGCCTCGCGAAAGCGGGCCAATTCCTTGACCACGGCCAGAAACCGCCCCGAGGAGGTGCGGGTTTTGATCCGCAACCATGCCTCATCCGGGGTGGTGGTATAGGTGGCGGCTTGCGTCAGAATCGAGTGTTCTTCCTCGACCCAAGCGGCGCGGCCGTTCTTGACCAGTTGGGCGGCCAGAAATTCATAGATCACCCGCAGATGGGTGACATCGGCCAAGGCGTAGTCCTTTTGCGCGGTTGACAGCGGGCGGCGCGACCAGTCGGTAAAGCGGCTGGTCTTGTCCAGATCGGCCTTGGCGATCTTCTTCACCAGCGTCTCGTAACCAACCTGTTCGCCAAAACCGCAGACCATGGCGGCGACTTGGGTGTCGAACAGGGGCTTGGGAAAGCTGTTGCCTTCGACAAAGAAAATTTCCAGATCCTGCCGGGCGGCGTGGAATACCTTGACCGTGGTTTCATGCCGGAACAGGTCATAGAGAGGTTCCAAGCTCATCTCGGACCCCTCGATCGGGTCGACCAGAACCGCGTCACCGTCTTTGCCGGGCAGCGCCATCTGGATCAGGCACAGCTTTGACCAATAGGTCCGCTCGCGCAGAAACTCGGTATCAATGGTGACATAGGGCTGGCTTTTGGCGGCCTCGCAAAAGGCGGCGAGGTCTTCGGTGGTGGTGATCGTGCGCATGGGCCGGTCCTTGGCTGTCGCGGGGGTATCCCGCAAGGTGAAACCGCTATAGGCAAAGGGCGGGCAAAAGAAAAGAGTGCGCGCGGGTTTGCGCCTTGGGGCGTGGCTTTCGCGCGCCGGTTATCTGGCTTTGAGGGCGGGAATGCGGATCATCTGGCTGTCCATCGGGCTGTTCTTTCTGGCGCTGGGTCTGGTGGGCGCGGTGCTGCCAGTGCTGCCGACCACGCCGTTTTTGCTGCTGGCGGCGGGGGCATTCGCAAAATCCTCGCCCCGCTTGCATGGCTGGTTGCTGGGCCATCCGGTCTTTGGCCCGCCGATCCGCAATTGGGAAGAGCATGGGGCGATTTCTGTTGGAGCTAAGCGGTTGGCGCTTGGCACGATGGTGGTGGTGTTTGGGCTGTCGCTTTGGCTGGGGTTGTCGTGGAAGATATTGACGGCGCAAGGGGTTTTGATGGGGGTGGGTGCGGCCTTCATCCTGTCGCGCCCGTCGGGGCCGCGGGTTTAGCCTAGATAAACCGGGCGTCGGTCGCCAAAGGCAAAGCGGCGCAGCACGGCGGGGTAAAGCTGGTGTTCTTGCGTCAAGACGCGGGCGTCAAGGCTGGCCTCGGTATCATCGGGCAAAATGGGCACGCAGGCTTGCCCCAGAATAGGCCCGGCATCCAGTTCAGGCGTCACTTCGTGGACGGTGCAGCCCGCTTCCGTGTCCCCCGCCTCCAGCGCGCGTTGATGGGTGTGAAGGCCGGGGTATTTGGGCAAAAGCGACGGGTGGATGTTCATCATCCGGCCTTCAAAGCGGCGGATGAAATCGGGCGTCAGGATGCGCATGAAGCCTGCAAGGCAGAGGATGTCAGGGTTGGCCTGCAAGATCGGGTCCAGCAAGGCCGCCTCAAACGCCGCGCGATCGCGGCCAAAGGGGCGGTGATCGACGGCCGCCGTCGGGATGCCCAACGCTTGCGCCTTGGCCAGACCGCTGGCGGCGGGATCGTTTGAGACCACCAGAACCGCTCGCGCCGGATGATCGCCCTGCATGCTTTCGACCAGCCGCAGCATGTTGGAACCGCCGCCGGATATCAGCAGCGCGACCCGTTTCACAAAAGGCGGCCTTGGTAAATCACGCCTTCACCCTCAACCACATGGCCCATGCGGGCGACGGTTTCGCCGCTGGTTTCCAGCAGGGCTGTGATCTCATCAGCGCGGTCGGGCGCCACCACCAGCATCATCCCGATGCCGCAGTTAAAGGTCTTTAGCAGCTCTGACTCTTGCATATTGGCCGTTTCGGCCAGCCAGCGGAAGACCGGTGGCAAGGTCCATGCGGACAGATCAAACTGGCAAGCCAGCCCTTTTGGCATCACACGGGGAGGGTTTTCGGTCAGCCCGCCGCCAGTGATATGGGCCAGCGCATGCACGCCCCCTGCCCTGATCGCCGCCAACACCTGGCGGACATAGAGCCGGGTCGGCGCCAGTAGCGCCTCGCCCAAAGTCGCGTCGCTGAAGGGCGAAGGGGCGGACCAATCCAGACCCGACATCGCAACCACTTTGCGCACAAAGGAATAGCCGTTGGAATGCACGCCACTGGATGCCAGCCCAAGGATCACATCGCCCGCAGCGACGTGTTGGGGCAAGTGCTGGCCCCGCTCCATCGCGCCGACAGAAAAGCCCGCGAGGTCAAAATCGCCGCCGTGATACATGCCGGGCATCTCTGCCGTCTCGCCGCCGATCAAGGCGCAGCCGGAATCCGCACAGCCTTGGGCAATGCCGGTAATGATGCGGGCGGCCTGTTCCACCTCCAGCTTGCCCGTGGCAAAATAGTCCAGGAAAAACAAAGGCTCGGCACCCTGGCAGACCAGATCATTGACGCACATGGCGACCAGATCGATGCCGATGGTATCGACATTGCCGGTGTCGATGGCGATCTTCAGCTTTGTGCCAACGCCGTCGGTGGCCGCGACCAGAATGGGGTCGGTAAAGCCTGCGGCTTTCAGATCGAACAGCGCGCCAAAACCGCCAAGCCCGCCCATCGTGCCCTTGCGGTCGGTGCGTTTTGCGGCTGGCTTGATCAGGTCAACCAGCGCGTTGCCCGCGTCGATATCAACGCCCGCCTCGGCATATGTCAGCCCGTTTTTCGCTGTGGTCATGGTCTCGCCCCCGGCCCGGAATTCCATTGCCGCCCCCATAGAGCAAAGCCCGGCCCTGTGCAACGACGCGCGGCGCACCGCAAGGGGCGTTTATGTGCTTTGCGCCCGCCGCCCGCTGTGGTCTGATGGCCGGGAAAAACCCCCGCACCGGAGACGCGCCATGCTGCACGCCCTGTCCAAGATCGACGCAATGAATGAGACCCTGCGCGATGTGGCCTCGCTGGAAGAGCAACACGCGCAATGTCTGCCGGGGCGGTTCTACACCGATCCGGCCTATTTCGCGCATGAGGTCGAGACGTTCCTGTCAAAGGAATGGCATTGCCTTGGCCGCGCAGATGAGGTGGCAAACCCCGGCGATTATTTCGTAACTCAGCTGTTCAATGAACCCCTTTTGGTGGTGCGGGGTGATGATGGCGCGGTGCGCGTGCTGTCCAACCTGTGCCGCCATCGCGGCATGCCGATTGCCACTGGCACAGGATCAACCCGCCGCTTTATCTGCGGCTATCACGCCTGGACCTATGGCCGCGGCGGCGAATTGCTGAACGCGCCGCGGATGCGCGACAAGGGGGTGACGGAAAAGAATTGCAGCCTGCCGCAGTTTCGCTCTGAGGTCTGGAACGGCTTTATCTACGCCAATCTGGATGATGATGCGGCCCCCCTGACCCCGCGCTTGGGGCAGCTGGATCACCTTTTGGGCAATTATCGCCCGTCAGAGATGCGCTTTGTCCGCAGCTTTGAAGAGGAATGGGCGACGAACTGGAAATGTCTGGTTGAGAATTTCATGGAGGCCTATCACCTGTCGATCGTGCATCCCGAAACGCTGCACCCCTATACGCCAACGGGGCTCAGCCGGAAATCCATGTCGGATGACAGCTTTACGTCGTATTGCGCGAATTATCCCGACTCTGCCGCCGCGCGCGGCCAAGGCGCTGATGGGCTGACCGAGGAAGAGCGCCGCCGATCGACCCTGTTCAACCTGTTCCCGACGCAAATCGCCAGTCAGGCGGCGTCAATGCTGGTATCTTTTTCGATCAAGCCCCTTGCGGTAGACCGGATCGCCGTGCGCTGGACGCTGTCGGCCTACGGCGATGACCTGACGCAGGACGAATTGGAAAGCCGCATCGCCCTTTGGCACGAAGTGAACCGCGAAAAGCTGGAGAAGATGCAACTCGCGCTGTCGTCGCGCCACGCCCCCTCTGGCCAACTGGCGCCGCGCGATTACGAAGGCACGATCTGGGATTTCTACCGCTATCTGGGTCGCCAGATCCCCGTCGGCGCGGCTTGACCCCCCGGCCCGATCTGCTACCCAAGGCGAATGAGTGTCAGGGGCCTGTAGCTCAACTGGTTAGAGCAGGGCGCTCATAACGCCTTGGTTGGGGGTTCGAGTCCCTCCGGGCCTACCATATCTTCGGAAAGTGTTTTTGCTTTCAGGTGCTTGCGCGGAAATTCTTCAAACCTGCCCGCCGGGTTGACAATTTTTGTTCTTTCTTCGTCCGATGCAAGCTACCTTTTCATCGCTTCTCGAACGAGTCCGAGGCGGTCGGCAGCCTGAATGTAGGCCTGCACTTCCTTGAGATTCTTTTGACCCGAGATAGCCATGATCTGCGGCGCGGTGCATCCGGCCTCTGCCAAACGGCGACAAGCCGCCTTTCGCAGACCGTGAGCCGAAAGACCACCAGGCAACCCCGCCTCTGTCACCCGGTCGCGAAACCAATTGCCAAACCCGGCCACTGCAAAGGCGACTGGGCACTGCCTAATGTTTTCAGTCAGAAGAAGAGTCATGTTCTACTTAGGCAGTGCATCCAATGAACCTCTAAGGTCTGGGTGTAGCGGAATTTCAACTTCAGTCCCGGTCTTGGATTGGTGAAGCGTTAGAACGCCATCACGGAAGTGTTGCAGGCCCATGCGCACCAAGTCAGCGCGGCGCAGCCCAGTGTGAAACATAAGGTCTAGCGCCAGTCGGGCACGGCTTCCGGTCAGGTGCTTTTCGCAATGCTTTTCAATCTTTGCTTCGGTCCAAGTGCAATAGCCCGACGATCTGGTGCGAAGTTTGCGGATCGGCTATCAGCTTTGGTCGCTGATGATCTTGCGGCGGCTCTGTTGCACAAATGGTCTGACGGTGAGGGTTCCCCTATCCCCGGACAGACTTATCCCACGACTTCTGTAATGGGCGTGCCGAGAGCGGTGAAGCCGTTCAGGACGGCAACACGAACTTGGAAC
>Ga0209390_10010953_pt1 | contig 10504 bp, 5 predicted proteins | sample BON01_FD_187212 | JGI IMG/M metagenome (GOLD analysis project Ga0209390, IMG submission 187212) | Freshwater microbial communities from Lake Bonney liftoff mats and glacier meltwater in Antarctica - BON-01 (SPAdes) (version 2) | ecosystem: Environmental > Aquatic > Freshwater > Ice > Glacier... | reverse complement strand
GCGCGCGAGAGGGAGAAAATCAAATATGGCGGGGTGTGTTTTTTGGGGGGTGTTTTTTGAGGGCCGTTGGGTCGCGCGCTCGAGCGACTCACTCTGCGCTGTCCTCTCGCCTGGCCCCCCCCCTTCCCCCTCTCCCCCCTTTGTGACCCAACAACAAAGACCTCTCCCTGCCTCTCTCTCTCCATCCCCCTCAGCGCCTCGCCGCCTCGACCGACCCGCGCGCCGCGCAGATCTTCAAAAAGCTGTCCCCCTTGAGCGACGCGCCCCCGACCAAAAAGCCGTCGATGTCGGGCTGGCGCGCGAGCTCGGCGCAGTTGCCGTCGTTGACCGAGCCGCCGTAGATGATGCGCACGGCGTCGGCGGTCGCGCGGCCGAGCTTGTCTGACAGGACCTTGCGCAGGTAGGTGTGCACCTCCTGCGCCTGCTCGGGCGAGGCGACCACGCCCGTGCCGATGGCCCACACGGGCTCGTACGCGACGACGACCTTTGGTTTTGGTGGTGGATAGTTTGGTGGATTGTATTTGGTGTTGTTTGTTGATGGTAGTGGTGGTGGTGGTGGTGGTGGTGGTGGTGGTGGTGGTGGTGGTGGTGTGTGTCAGGAGATCGGTGTGGAGCAGAGAGGACGAGAGAATAGGACCGGGGAGAAAACGACCGAGCGAGCGGGCGGCGCGGCTAGGACAAAAAAGACGACGCGACAAAAATGCCGCAACCCAACGGACAAACAAAAACGACGTGTGACGACTCACCCGCGGCCACTCCTTGCCGACGTGGTCGAACAGCGCCTGCATCTGCGTGTCGAGCACGTGCCACAGGTTGCCCCCCTCGCGCTGGTCCAGCGTCTCCCCCACGCACGCGATCACGCTCAGGCCCACGTCCAGCGCGTGGCCCGTCTTCTCGCCGACGCTCTTGTTCGACTCGCCGCTGCGTTTTGTTTTTGTTTTTTGTGTTTGGTGGGGGTTGTCGTTGTGTTTTTTAGATGTTTGGGTGTGGTATTGTTGCTGTTAGTTTTGCGCTCGGGTTTCTGCCCATGAGGGGCGGTTGTTGCGGATCGAGGGGGCCCAAAGAACAACACGCGAACCGGAGAACCGGAGAACCGGAGAACCGGAGAACCGGAGAACCGGAGAACCGGAGAACAACACGCGAACCGGAGAACAACACGCGAACCGGAGAACAACACGCGAACCGGAGAACAACACGCGAACCGGAGAACCGGGCTTTTGGCGGCGCCGGCGGCAACGGCCAAACGGAAGCGACGGACGCGTTCGCAAACAAGAAAAAAAAAGCGCCCCAGACACTCACCAAAGCGCGCGGCGCTCGCTGTGGCCCGTGATGACCCACGGCACGCCCGCGTCCTTGAGCATCTCGGCGCTGATCTCGCCGGTGAAGGCGCCGTCGGACTTGAGCCAGCAGTTCTGGGCGGAGACCTGTGGGTGGTGTCGCGGACAGAGGAGAAAGAGAGAGGGGAGGGTTGGTCGAGGGTTTTCGGGGTTTTGGAGCGAGCGGCGGGACGCCCCGACGCCGCGCGCTCGCGCTCCTCCGTTTTTCCTTGTTCGGAACGACAGGCACGCGCCCCCTTGCTGCCGTGCCTCCCTCCAACGTCGAACCCCCACCCGCCCCCAGTCTGCCTCTCTCCCTCTCACCTGGAACGGCCCCTTGATGTTGGCGCGCACCCAGTCGATGAACAGAAAGGGCGGCGCGACGACAATGTCGACGTCGGTCGCCGAGACGGTCGCAGCGGCGGCGTTGAGCTCGTCGACGAGCTTCTCGACCGAGGCGTGCGTGCCGTTGCACTTCCAGTTGCCGCCCACGAAGAACTTGCCGGTAGAGGCGGCGCAGCGCACGGCGCGGCGCTGGGACGCGAGGGCGCCCGCGGCGGGCGCTGCGCGGGGGCGGAGCGCAACCCCTGTTGGTTGAGCGGGGCTGCGGCAAGGGGGGATTGCGAGGAGCGCGGCGCGGGCGCCCTTGCACGCCGCCCGCGCGGGGGCCGCGGCGTGGCAGCGCATGGTTTGCATGTTTGCTTGGCGCGATGGCAAGCTCGCGGATCGCGCGCGAGCCCACGGACCAAAGCAGGGCTTTTTGGAGTGTTGACCCTGGTGTTATTGGATTGGGGCGGGGGGCAGACAAGAGAGGGACGCCGACGTCTGTGATGCCGCAGAGATGGGATCGGTGGGCTTTGGAAACGGGGGTGGTGTGATTGAACGGGGCGCTAGAGAATGATAGATCGCTCCGCAGATTTTTGCCCCTTCTCCTCTCTCCCCCCCAGGGGTTTAAAAATCCACTCCCTGCGGCAGGCGCCAGCGCCATGGCCGCCCACGGCGGCGCCACGGCCGCCACGGCGCCATGACCGCCCTAACTCTGCCGGCCCTGGCAGCCTCCACCAATACATATGTCCCCGAGGGGGGGGTTCACACACACACACACAAACACAACGTAACCAAGCGATTGACGTTCCCACGCTTTCTTCCCTCCCCTCCCCCTCCCCCCAAAAAAACAGCAAACCAAGCGCGCGCCCGTGGACACGGACCCTCACGCGCGTCGGCGGGCGCACGCGCGGCCATCAGGGGCGCCCCGCCCCCCCGCCCCGCCCCCGGCCGCCGACGGCGCCGCCCGCCCCCCGCTCTCTCTTTCTTTCTTTCTCCAGCGCCCCGCTCTTGCTGTAATCGTTGGTTTTAAACCGCCCCCATACACGGGCGCGTAGTACTCCCCCTTCTTCAGCTTCGCCGTCCCACTCGGCCGCCATTCGATGCAGGGCACCACCGAGCACCTGGAACTCCGTCGAGATTGCCTCGTTCGAACGGCGCCGACACACGGCGCCTTTGATTGCTGCGATTGACCGATCAGACCCGCGTTTGTTTCCGTCGCAGTCGCTCGTCCCCGTCGTCGCCCACGTTTGCCGAGCGAGCGTCGGACCCGCGCGGCAGCAATCATGCCCCTCGAAGAAAACGCATGGGCAGGCACAGCAAGTGTGTTCCTGTGTCCTGCGCGCATTGGCGGGACATGAGACACCGGTCATGAATGTGCATGACTGGTGAGAGCGAGCGTGCGACGAGGCGCCCCGACTGCGGCGGTGGGCGAGAGCTGGCGCGCGTCCCACGTCGCGGCCTGGGCCGTCCCACCCCCCAATCAAACGTCGAGGCCCACGATCGACCCTGTCTGGCGCTGGGACGATGGAATCGGGTCCTCTGTCGCTTGAGGGAGTGGCTTGGTGCCGTAGATACGTGCCTGGTTGAGGGTGCGTCTCGCGTAATCCATCACGGACTGTCGCGTTTTTTTGGCTTCAACCATCGCCCCTTCTTTTGAGAGAGAGAACAAAAAGGCACGCGCCCCCCTCCCGACTAAACCCACACACACAAACGACTCCGCGCAAGCGCGGCGAGCCAACCGGATCCCGCACACCACCAACCACGACATAAGACGCCGCGAGCGGCCCCCCACACCCCGCGAGCAACTGATAACTGACGCTTCTGCTTTTCAAAAAAACCACCCATCATCGGAAGCGAGACTGGCCGCTCGCGCGCCCCTCCGCCCCTCCGCCCCTCCTCCGCGCAGAAGCGCAGCCATGGCGCGGGCCTCCTGCCCCTCGGCGGCGCGCGCGCGCCTGGCCCTGGCCATCGCCGCCGCGCTCGTGGCGCTCGCCGCCGCCGACACGATGCATCTGTCGGCCGAGAGCGGCGGCGGCGGCGTTTGGACGCTCAAAAACGGCAACGGCACAGTCAGCTTTTCCGAGCTCGAGCTGCCCGTCTACCCCCATCAGGTCCTGCAGTCCAAGGGCGTCATCGGCGACCCGCTCTACCGCTACAACGAGCTCGAGACGCGCTGGGTCTCCGACGAGACCTGGACCTACGCGCGCGAGTTTTCCGCGAGCGCCTCGCAGGCGGCGTCGCCGGCCGCCGACCTCGTCTTCAAGGGCCTCGACACCTTTGCCAGCGTCAGCCTCAACGGCGCCGTCATCCTGCGCGCGGACAACTTTCACCGCACGTGGCGCGTCCCCGTGCAAGGCCTGCTTAAGGTCGGCAAGAACACCCTGTCCGTGACGGTCGACCCGGCGCTGACGACCACGCTGCGCCTGAAGAAGGACCTGCCGTACACGGTCTCCACGCTGGCGCAGCCCGGGGCGCTCGACGTGTTCAACTACGTGCGCAAGGGCGCCTACTCGTTCGGGTGGGGTGAGTCGTTTGTTTTGTTTGTTGTTATCTTTCTTCTCTTTCTCCTCTTCTCTTCTTTCCTTTTGTTCGTTTGTTGGTTTGTTCCGTCGCGTGTTGGGTGCTTTTTTGAGTTGGTTTTTGGGGGTCGTGTTGTCGGGAGGGCGATCGCGTGCAGAGGGCCGAAACGCGCGAGCGAGCGAGAAGGCGGCGTCTCCGGCAGGAACGACTGACACTCCGACTGACACAAAAACACGGCTGCCCCCCCCCCCCCCCCCCCCCCCCCCCCCCCCCCCCCCCCCGCCCCCCTTTCCCTTTCCCTTCAAACACCAAAACGCAAAACAAAAACCCCAAACAACCACAGACTGGGGCGCGTCGTTCCCCATCAACGGCATCCACGGCGAGATCGACCTCGTCACCTACGACCACCCCCAGCTGGTTGGCGCGCACATCATCTCTCAGCAGCTCGTCTCGCCGCCGGGCGACGCTGCCGCCGCCGCCGCGCCCGCGTTTGAGCTCGTGGTCGAGGCCGAGCTCGCGCTCACCCCCGCGGCCTCGCGCGGCGACCTGCTCGTCGACCTGGACCTCGGCAACGGCAAGCACATCACCGCCACCAAGGTGGTCGACGTGCCGGCGGCGCCCGCGCGCGCCGCCGCCGACTTTCTCGGCGCCGTGCACGCGGGGGGCAAGGGCGAGGCGCGCGACAAGGCGCTCGCCGCGTCTCAATTTTTCACCGAGCTCACCGTCTCGGTGCCGCGCTCGGACGTCGAGCTGTGGTGGCCCGCGGGGCTGGGCGCGCAGCCGCTGTACAACATGACGGTCACGTTCCGCCCGGCGGACGGGAGCATGGACTGCGGCGCGGCAATGCTGGCCGGTGAGGCCGGCCGCGCGGCGGCGCCCTTCTTCCGCCAGGCGCCGCCGACCGGCCCGCTGCCGCCCGCCGCCGGCGACCCGGCCATGCGCGCCGCCGCCCGCCGCTCCGCCCCCTTCCCCGCGGGCGAGAGCTGCACGGCCGTGCACCGCCGCGTCGGCTTCCGCACCATCGAGGTTGTCACGCAGCCCGGGTCGAAGGCCGCCGCGGGGGACCTCAAGGCGTCTTGGGACTGGCTACCGGCTAAAGGGGCGCCGGCGCCCGTCGACAAGAGCAAGCTGTCGGCCGAGGCGAGGCTGCTCGAGGCGACGGCCGCGGCGGCGACGGCCAAGCCCGAGTGGACGCTCTACGAGGGCAAGTGGGTGTTCCTGGACACGCCGCAGGTCAAGGACCCCAAGGCCCCGATCGAGGGTGAGTCGTTTTGTTTGTTTGTTTATGCTTTGTGTTTTGTTTTGTTTCGCGCACGGGAAACGAGCGAGAGAGCGGGCGCGCGCGCGCGCGCGTCTCTCTCTTTTTTTCTTTTCGAGCGCGCGCGGCGGCGGCGACCCCCGCTTATTTGTCCCGTCGCCCCATCCTGCGTCGCCTCGCTCACACGACCTCCGCACCCTTCCTTCCCCTCCCCGCCTCCCCGCATACACACTCTCCTCCCTCTCAAAAACAACGCAAAAAACCAAAAAACACGCCGAACTTGCCAAAACAAAAAAACATCAACAGGCTACAACTTCACCGCCCATCCCTCCAACGCCCTCAAGCCCATGGTCCCCGCCGGCAACGGCAAGACCCGCCAGGCCGTCGCCACCGACGGCGACACCGAGTCCTTCTACTTCCGCGTCAACGGCGTGCCCCTCTTCTCCAAGGGCAGCAACCTCATCCCGTTCACGCTCTTCCCCACGACCGACAACTACGACCAGATCGAGCGCACCCTCCTCGCCGCCCTGGCCGCCAACCACAACACCGTGCGCATCTGGGGCGGCGGCATCTACCAGTCGGACGCCCTGCACGACCTGGCCGACGAGATGGGCCTCTTGATGTGGGAGGAGGCCATGTTTGCCTGCGGCTCCTACCCGTCGGCCCTCCCCGGCTTTTTGTCCAACGTGAAGGCCGAGATCGCCCACCAGGTGCGCCGCGTGGCCGGCCGCCCCTCGGTGGCCATCTGGGGCGGGAACAACGAGGTCGAGATGTCCCTCGACTGGTTCCCCAACACACGCGACAACCGCATGCTCTACGCGGTCGAGTACCACGAGCTCTTTATCCGGACGATCGGGGGGGTGATGCGCCAACTGGCGCCCGCCTTGCATTACCTGGACTCGTCCGCCACCAACGGCTACGCCTGGCACCCGCCCGCGGGCGAGCGCTCGTCCGACGTCCTCCCCGTCAAGCGCTGGGGTAAGCCGGGGGACCCGCGCTTCGGCGACGTGCACTTCTACAACTATGCGTTTGATTGCGAGGCGGCGCGCGAGTTCCCCCGCTCCAAGTTTGTTTCCGAGTTTGGTTTCCTGTCGGTGCCGAACTTTGAGACGTGGGCCGAGGCGACCGACCCGGCAAAGGGCGACTGGGTGTTCGGCGACTTTTCGCCGACCAAGTTTGGCGTCAACAACACCATGACCAACTACCGCAGCCGCCGGTACAGCCACGCGCAGGAGATCCTCAACCAGGCGGGCAGGCACTTCAGGCTGCCGTCCGAGTGGCGGGCAGTGGCGCCGGCCGGCGCGAGCGAGGCCGAGGTCGCGGCCGCCGCGAAAGAGTCGGAGCGCCTCTACCGCCAGTTCTTCTGGCTGACCAACCAGCAGCAGGCCGCCTGCTACCGCGTCGGCACCGCGGCCTGGCGCCGCCAGCGCAGCGAGAGCAACGCCCTGACCATGGGCGTGCTCTACTGGCAGCTGAACGACGTGTGGGCGGGCTGGTCGTGGAGCGGCTACGACTGGGCGGGCCGCTGGAAGCCGATGCACTACGCTCTCAAGCGCGAGTTCGCCAGCCTGGCCACGCAGGCCTTCTACGACCGCACGTCCGACGTCATGGAGGTGTTTGCCGTCTCGGACGAGCCCGTCGCGGGCAAGGACGCGCAGCTGGTCGTCACCGTCCACCGCCTGCTCGCCGGCGCCAAGGGCGACGGCGCCTGCGCCGCGCGGCCCGCGGCCGTCGCCAAGACCTTCCGCGTGTCGGGCGTGCAGGTGCCCGCCGCCGCCGCCGCCCGCGTCTGGAGCATGCCCGCCGACGAGCTGCTCGCCCAGGCGCCCGGGTGCACGCGCGGCAGCTGCTACGTCACGGCCAAGCTCACGGCCTCCTACCCGGCGCTTGGCGCCGCCTGGACCGAGGAGGCGGCCGCAAAGCTGCCGTCGCGCCCGCGGGTGCTGTCGTCGTCCGCCGAGGCCACTATCGGCTACTGGAAGGAGGTCGACGCCATGCCGGCCGCCGAGATCGTCGCCGACGCCTTCCGGCAGGGCGCCGACGACCGCACCGTGGTGTTCCGCGTGTCGGAGAAGCACGGCGCGACCGCCGCGCTCGTGACGCTCGACACGCCGTTCCCCGGCTCGTTCGACGACAACGGTTTCATGCTTCACGCGGCCGGCGGCGGCGCCGGCAGCGCGGACGGCGCCTGCGCGGCCGACGCAGGCCGCGAGGTCTCGTTCCGCTCGGACAAGCCGATGGCGCCGCAGGAGCTGGCCGACGCGCTGACGATCACGTCGCTGTTCGACTACCAGCCGGCGCAGAAGGTCGAGGCGCAGCAGTAGGCGGCGGCGAGCGAGCGACGAGGGCGAGAGAGAGAGGGCGCGCGCATTTTTTCTTCTTCTTGATTCCGTTTTGGGGCGGCGGGCGGGCGGGTGCTGGGCGTTCTCGCTCTCTCTTTTGCCCTGCCCCCCCCCTCCGCCGCCGCCGTCGGCTTTTTGGAGACACACACATGTCGTCGCGGGGCGTCATCGCGCTCCACCACACACACATGGTGTTTGAATGCGGGCGGTCCTCCTTCCCCTTTGCGTTTCCTCCCGGGGGGAGTTAAACAACATCGACGCACTTTTTTTTCCAGGGCCAGAGTCGTTTTTTTTTCCTCGCTCCCGGCGGGACCTGCGGCGACTCTTTCGTTCCGCCGTGCCCGGCCCTCCTCTTTCTGCTCGGCCAACCAGAAACCCAACCTGTTTGGTGTCAGCTCTGGTTTCGCATATCCCACCCCTTCGTAATAGGCATCGCCCCTCCTCTCGCTTTTTTTGAAAACAACAACTCAGTAGTCTCAAAACAAAAAGGCAAGAAGACCGACAAGCCAGCAAACGACAGAACGGCAACAAAGAGGACACCGCGCGCGCACCGTGCGTTCCCATCATCCGTCACTCTCTCTCTCCCTGCCTTCGGCTTTCGTGTCCGACGCACCGCGCACGCGCGGCTGTCCTTTTTTCCCTTTCTCCATCGATCAACCGCTCTTTTTCAAACAAAAGAGCGACAGACAAAAGTTCCACGCGTGCGGGCCTCCCCCCCTCCCCGGCACGACGGCCGCGGGCAACAACACGAGCAGCCACACCCGAATGGTCGCCCGACGCAGCAGCCGCGCTGCCGCGGGCGGCGCGGGCGGCGGCGGACGCAGCAGCGGCCGCGTCGCCCCGCTGCTCGCCGCCATCGTCGCCGTTGCCTCGCTCGCCGCCGCCGCCGACGCCGCGAGCGCCGCCCCGACCTTCACCCCGCTGTCCGGCGGCGGCTGGGCGCTCACCAATGGCAACGGCACCCTCAGCTACAAGGACCTGCAGGTCCCCGTCTACCCCCATCAGGTCCTGCAGTCCAAGGGCGTCATCGGCGACCCGCTCTACCGCTACAACGAGCTCGAGACGCGCTGGGTCTCCGACGAGACCTGGACCTACGCGCGCGAGTTTTCCGCGAGCGCCGCGCAGGCGGCGTCGCCGGCCGCCGACCTCGTCTTCAAGGGGCTCGACACGTTCGCCAGCGTCAGCCTCAACGGCGACGTGATCCTGCGCGCGGACAACTTTCACCGCACGTGGCGCGTGCCCGTGCAAGGCCTGCTCAAGGCCGGGAAAAACACGCTTTCTGTCACGGTCGAGCCCGCGATGGCGACGACGCTGCGCCTTAGAAAGGAGCTGCCCTACACGGTGAACGCGCTGCACCAGCCGGGCGGCATGGACATCTACAACTACGCGCGCAAGGGGGCCTACTCGTTCGGGTGGGGTGAGTTTCTTGGGCCTTGCTTTCTGGGGGGGTCGCTTTGTTCGCGCCGGGTGGGGCGGTCTTTTTCTTTTCTTTTGTCCTTGTCGAATAAAAGATCTCATACCGTCGCCTTCTCCGCTCCGCCGCACACAAAACACAAACACACAGACTGGGGCGCCTCATTCCCCATCAACGGCATCCACGGCGAGGTCGACCTCGTCACCTACGAGCAGCCCCTCCTCCTGGGCGCCCACGTCATCTCGCAGACGCTCGTCGACGCGCCGGACGGGCCCGTCGCCGCCACGGCGCCCGTCGCCGCCGCAAACGCCGCCGCCGCAAACGTCGCCGCAAACGCCGCACCCACCTGGAAGCTCGACGTCGAGGCCGAGTTCGCCGTCCCGCCCGCCGGCGGCAAGGGTGACCTGTTCGCCGACCTCGACCTGGGCGGCGGGCGCCACGTCACGGCCTCGCGGCCGGTAGACCTGGCCCCCGTGCCGGCGCAGGCGCGCGCAGCCTTTGCCGGCGCGGTGCACGCGGCGGCGCCGGACGGCGCCGAGGGCGCCGGCGAGCGGCGTGACGACGCGCTCGCCGCGGCCAAGGCGCACCGCCGCCTGGTGCTGGACGTGCCGGCGGCCGACGTGCGGCTGTGGTGGCCCGCGGGGCTGGGCGCGCAGCCGCTGTACAACCTGTCGGTCACGTTCCGCCCGGCGGGCGGGAGCATGGACTGTGGCGCGGCCGTGCTCGCCGCCGCCGCAAAGGAGGGCGAGGTTGCCGCCGCGCCGCCGCCGTTCTACCGGCGCGCCGCGCCCACGGGCGCGCCGCCGGCCGCCGCCGGCGACGAGCGCATGCGCGCCGCCTCGCACGCGCTGGCCTCTTTCCCCGTGGGCGAGGCCTGCGCGGCCGTGACCCGCCGCGTCGGCTTCCGCACCGTGGAGGTCGTCACGCTCCCGGGCCCCAAGGCCGCCGACCTCAAGGCGTCGTGGCAGTACAGCCCGGCAAAGGGCTCTGCAGAGGCGGCGGCGGCAGAGGCTGCGGCCGCGGCGACGACGGCGGCGCCGGCGACGCCGACGCCCGCGGCGGCCGAGGAGGCGCGCCTGCTGAGCGCGACGCAGCGGGCCAAGGGCGCGCGCGCCGACTGGGCGCTGTACGACGACCAGTGGCTGTTCATGGAGCTGCCGCCGACGCCGCGCGACCCCGCGTCGCCGCTCGAGGGTGAGGAGGTGTTTCGGTCTGTGGTTTCTTCGAGCGGGGGGGGGCGGCTTGTTTCTTCTGGCGAATCGAGCGGCACGCGCGCCGGCGCGTGGTGTTTTTTTCTTTTGTGGGCGCGCGCTGCCCCCCCCCCCCC
>Ga0209390_10010952_pt1 | contig 10505 bp, 13 predicted proteins | sample BON01_FD_187212 | JGI IMG/M metagenome (GOLD analysis project Ga0209390, IMG submission 187212) | Freshwater microbial communities from Lake Bonney liftoff mats and glacier meltwater in Antarctica - BON-01 (SPAdes) (version 2) | ecosystem: Environmental > Aquatic > Freshwater > Ice > Glacier... | reverse complement strand
GGAGCGCACGGGAGGGGTTCCGTTGGCGGGTGGTGGTCGGGGGGGTTGTTGTTGCTGCTGCTGCTGCTGCTGGCGAGGTGCGGGGATGCTACCACCACCGTTGCTGCTGCTGCTGCTACCGCCGTAGAGAAAGCTGTCCAGGTCGTCACCGCCGGCAGAGGAAGAAGCCTTGCGGGGGGCTTGGGATGAGGATGGTGGTGCGGGTGTGGTGGCGCTTCCTCCTCCTCCACCTCCTCCTCCTCCGCCGTTCGAGTCTAAGTAGCTATTTCCACTATTTCCACGCACTGGTCCGGTAGGAGGCGTTGGTGGTGCTGTGCTTCTTGACGATGATGGAGTAGGAGCAGGAGAAGGAGGAGGAGCAGCTGTGCGGGAGGAGGGCGAGGCCTGATGCCGTGGGGAGGGAGCAGGAGGCTGTTGCGGGAGTGATGGTGCTACATAGGAGGAGGGGGGTTTCACACTGGTGGCACCCGACGACGCCGTAGCTGCGCTTCTCCCTCCTCCTCCTCCTCCTCCTTTTCCTCCGACACCAATAAAGGGCTTGCGACGCAATCGCGAGGTGGGCTTGGGGGGGTGGTCGAGACGGAGGACCTTGGCATGGACGGCGCCTTGGAAAAAGGGCAACGGTGCTTGGGGGTCTAGGACATCTTGCCAGGCAAACCCACATGCCTCGTCCTTCACCTTGAACCGGGCGTAATACACCCGTTCGCCACTGACTTGTTTGTTGGCTAGGGGGAAGGCGGCGAGGAAGTGCTTGAGGGTCACGTGCCCGTTTGGGTTGATGGGAGGGAGGATAAAGGCGTTGGGCTCGTCGGCGCTCTCTCCTTCCTCGCCCTGGACGTGGTAGAAGCACCAGGGCCGCGCCATGATGGTCGAGGCGTGCTTGTTCTCGTTGTGCTGGTGCTGGTGCTGCTGGCAGTGGCGCTGTATGTGTGTTTGTGGCAGGGGTGTAGGAGGAGTGAGGCAGGAGGATGACCGCGCTTGAGATGATGCGGGGCTGCCTATGCGTGTCGTGGTGCGTCCCTTGGCTTTTGCTTTGTGCTGGTTCCAATCGCGGCCCAAAAAGGACACGCCCGCACGAGCAAGCCTTGTGTCCGCGTCTTCTGCGTGCCCCCTGTGTGTGTGTGTGTCGCGTGAAGGCGACAAGTGAAGCAACTTGAGGGCACGTGAGCAGGAAAATTGATTGCAACGGCCTCTTCCGGGGATGATTTCGAAGCGGCAACGGCCGCCCGCTTTTCTCGTCTCGCGTGTCTCTTTTTTCTTCTTTTTCTTTTTCTCTTCTCTCTCGCTTCACTCTTTTATCTATATCGTGTAAATAGGTCTGCTCGTCGCAGCGTTATTATAGTGTAATTCATGATTCACTTTCTTGTTTTGAGGCGTGAGATTGAGTCTGTCGTTTTTCACGCACACTTTTTTGTTCATGCCCTCTGCCTGCCCGTGCACGGTGCCACTCCCTTCTTCCTTCCCTTCCTTCCTCCATTCTCTTCTCTTTTTCTCGGTCCTTCTTCGTCTTTTTCACTCACTACCCTGACTTTTGTGCCTCGCTAGCAGATACACTCACTCTCTCATACAGTCCGTCCCCTTTTCTTTATCGTATATTTTTTATCAATACATCCCCTCATTCTCCCTCCCTCCCTCCCTCCCTCCCTCCCTCCCTCCCTCCCTCCATCTCATGCCCTCATCTACCGCATCTCGCGCACGCACACCTTGAGCACCACGAACGCCAAGGCCAGCGTCACGAGCAGATAAATCATGAGAGACATCAAGTCAAAATACATGGCAGTAGTCGAGAAGCCCAGCTCGTGGAGCACGCCCGTCCCGGTGCTGATCGCGAAGTGCTCCAGGCGTCGGCCGACCAGTTCGTTTTCACTCAGACCTATTTGTGTGAGGAAAGGTGGGTGGGAGAGAGGATAGGAGTGATTGTGAGTGTGGAGGCTAGTCTTTGTTACAAATACCATAAAAAACCCCACCCCTCCCTCCCTCCCTCCTTCCCACCATTCTTACCTTCATACGCATAATTGAAAAAGGAGACCCTCCTCAAAAACCGCAGCCACACCACAGACATGGTGTCAAAATTGATGAACAAATTCGTAAGCATCAGAAAGTGAATCATGACAATCGTCGCAATCAGAATCCCGCTCATAATATGCCGTGTCAACATGCCAATTATCAAATTGATCAACGCGCTCGTACAGACAAGCAACACCAAAAACGCCTCGTATATCACAAAATGCTGAAAGCCCGGCCTCAACCCAATCATCCCGTACGTGACCGCCCCAAAAATCAACGTCGGAACAACCCTCAGAGGAATCAGATCAAAAAACACCTTGCACACAAAATACGCACTGGCACTATAAAACCGATTACTTTGCTCGTGCAAATACAAATTCTTCTCCAACCAAAACAGCGGCAAGGCACTCACAGAGGTAAAACACAGAAACACACACGCCAGCAAAAACGCCCCCAGCCTGTTCTGGATCGCCTGCAAAGAAGACATCGACAAGCTATAATAAACCGTTCCCAGGACAATCGCAAAATACGTCGTCGCGCCCACATGACTCAAAAACAAGACCGGGTTCCTGGTCAGATCCAACAGAGAGCGCCTCGACAAAACCCCCACCTCCCAACACCACCTCCTCGTGCCCGTCCACGCCCTCGTCTTCCACTTCACTGGCTCCTCCTGCTGGTGCTGCTCTTGCTGCAGCTGCTGATGCCCCTGTCCCATCACCGTCGAAGCCGACGACGACGCCGACCCCACCTTCCCTCCCTCCCCCGCCGGCGAGGTATTCACAAACGTCCCCTCCTCACCATCACTCCCCGTCGTATTACTGCCCCCATCCCCCTCCCCCTCCTCCTCCTCCTTCCCTCCCTCCCTCCCTCCCTCCCCCTCGCCCTCCCTCAACAGCCCATCCATCTCCGCCAAAACATTTCTATAAGCATCAGACCGACGGAAAGCCGAGGCAAACGGATTGCTCACCTCCCCCGTCGGCAGCAAATGCTCCAGCTTCTGACCACCACCACCAGCAGCAGCAGCAGCAGCAGCAGTAGTGCCAGCAGTGCTGCTACTGCTGCTGCTGCTCCTCAAGCTGCTGTTGGTGTGATGCCGCATGATCGGCCCCGAGGCCAAGGTAGGGGGGGAAGCACCATCAAAGCGTGCCTCCTTCTCCTCCTCCAGCGTCCCATGCTTAAACTCCGAATCCTCCAGCCCTCCCTCCCTCCCTCCCTCCCCCATATCCACCCGGACCACCCGCGGAGGCGAAGCAACAGCAGGAAAGCCAACCACCCCTCCCTCCCTTACTCCCTCCCCCGGTGACCCTAACCGTTGTCGGAACGTGGCCCGCGAACCTTGAGGCTTGAAACGAGGCCGCCCTCCCTCCCCCCATCCCTCCACCAGCTCCACCTCCGTCACATTATTCCCGCCGCTGATGCTGCTGCTGCTGCTCGCCCCTCCTGCAACCACTGCTCCTCCTGCTCCTCCCTTCCCCCCTCCTCCTCCTCCTCGTCCTAACAACTGCTTCGGCAACCAGCTTTTCAACCCTCCCACCTTCTCCTTCTCCTGCACCACCACCCCTCCCTCCCTCCATTCCTCCCCTCCTCCCTTGGCCAGACACGTCAAAAACAAGACATCGATCAAAAAATCCGCGGCGTTGTAATCACTTGGAATGGGGTGGCCGATGCCCTCGAAATATTTTCCGACTTCTTTTGTTTTCCCGAACCAAGTGACCTCGCCTTGGTTTAGTACTAGGTTACGATCGAAGCCCGTGAAGACGTTGGAGCGAGGTTGGTGGATTGTCATTACGACATTTGTGGCATTTTTGCTGGCTAGATCGCGGAGGCAGTCGACGAGGAGGGCGGCGTTGAAGGAGTCGAGGCCTAGGAGGAGGGAGGGAGGGGAAAACAAGAAGCTAAATAAGGTGATTTATTCGAGTGACACATACACAAAAAGCAAACACAAGCCACACACAACAAAATCTCCCCCCCCCCCCGCTCTCCTATTTCTCTTACCTGACGTCGGCTCGTCCAGAAACAGAATCGCCGGCACCTTCACCATCTCCATCGCCACCACCACCCGCCTCTTCTCCCCCCCACTGATACCCCTCCTCCCTTTAATCCCAATCATCGAATCCGCAATATGACTAATCCTCAAGTCCTGCAACACCTGCAAAACCCTCTTCGTCTTCCCCTCCATCGACATCCCATCCGGCAACCTCAAAAACGCCGAAAACAACACACTCTCAAACACAGTTAAGGTCCCCATCAAAATGTCCTCCTGGTCCACAAACCCCACACTCTCCCTCACCTTCTCATCCTCCCCTCCATCCCTCCCAAACTCCTGCCCTCCCTCGCCATAAAACAACCTCCCTCCCACCACGCCCCTCTTCATTTTCATCGCCAAGATATCAATCATCGTCGTCTTCCCACTTCCCGACGGCCCCATAATCGCAAGCAATTCCCCCGGCAACGCAAAGCCCGACACCCCCTTCAAAATCTTCTTACTCCCCACCGTATAAGTAATCCCATCCCACACAACAGGGTACGCCTTATGCCCTGCAGCTACTCCAGTAGCTGCTGCTCCGCCTTTCGCTCCAGCAGCAGCAGCAGCAGCAGCAGCAGCGAGGCCTAACCCTACTGCTACTGCTCCTCCAGGCACCCCTGCTTCTTCCCCACTCAAAGCCAGTCCCCCCGGAGACGCCGCTGGCTCCCCACCACCCCCTCCCTCCCTCCCTCCCTCCTTCTCATTATTCCCAGAGTCCACAAAATCCTCCTTGGCGCCAATCACCTTTGATTGCAAAAGATGGGCAGCCTTTGCATAAGAATCTACATACTGACCACTCCTCCAGTAATAACTCGAGGCAATCGCCAAAATCACCATCGTCGCCGCCAACAGCGACATCCCCAATATATAGCTAGTCTGCTGCGCCGGGGGCTGCCTCGCAATGTTGGCAAATGAACCCACACTCACCGCAACCGTCTCTCCTTTCAACGCACATTCACTCATATAGCACCCCGTCGTCTTAACCCCCCCCAGAAACGTATCCAAGGTGTTCTCATGCACATCGCAGGTTTTCGCCTTGGGGTCACACACGATCATAGATCCCCCTTTAGCCCCTACTTGGCTCACTATATTCGTCAGGCCCTTGGTACAGGTCCTATCACTCCCAATCTCACACGTCATATTACACACCAAATCAGGCGAGGAGTACTTAACCTGCCCTAATTTCGGGTCCTCTGTAACTTTGGTCTTCAAGCTATTACAACGAAACAAGGACAAAAAACCCCCATCCCCCCGTCGCTTCACTAAATCGAAGAAAAATGTCCCGTTCGCCGCGTAATAAATCTGCACAAACCCATCCCCATGAATCAAATTCGTGACGTCTTGACTCGAAATAGCACACCACCCAAAACTCTCCCTAATAGCATTAAAGGTCGTATTCCGACACACCCCATTCGAGTCCTTCAACAAAATCCCACACGCCTGATCAGTCGTGCAGATCTCGCAGGTGGGTCCAAACCACCCCGGGCCGCATTCACACAGGTTGTTCGCCCCCGGCGTGACAGACAAAGCATGGGGCTTCGCGCACGTAAAAGCCTCGGCAAAAGGCAGGAGGAAAGAGACCAGGACGAGGCAGGCCAGGAGGAAGGAGGGGATGGAGGAGCGGCTGGAGCGACGGCACTGGATGGAGGCCATCCTGTGCGAGGCTGAGCGGGGAGGCAGAGGTTGCTGCGCAAGGCCCGGCGGGATCGTCGTCGTCCTTGTTGTTGGTGGGGCCGTGGGAGGGAGAAAGGCCCGCTTGCCTGCCAGCGGCAATGCCGGTGCTACGGTCGTCTGACCTGTGCATAGGTGTGTGTGTGGAGGTAGGAAGTGGTGAGTATCGGTACAAACAAGGGAGAGCGGGCATGGCTGCGTGGCCTTTGCCGTGGATGGGGCATGTCGTCACCCGTCACGCAAGTTGCTTGTTCGCACGCCAAGAAGCGCATCCGCAAGGCACAAATGTCCCTCTACTACAAGCAGCAAGACTGGTGCCAGGCCACAAAGCCATAAGGGTGTCTGCTGGTGCGCCCCGGGCAAGTATTTGTAGGCAAGCAGAGAGAGCAGAGGCTCCGCGTCCTCGTCTTGGCGCCACGCGTACTGGTCGGGCAATGAATGCACGTATTGTGGATACTTTTGCTTCGCAGGCACTTGCATGGCCACCCACAGGCTTGTCAAGGTCGAGATTGGGTGCCTGTGCTTGTGTGTATGTGGGATAGGAGCGTGTGTGCTGGTGAATGGCAGGGGTAAAGGGGTTGAGACGAGAGAGACGCCCAATCAAGTAGCGACTACATGTCTGTGGTTGGAGGCAAGAGAGGTGCTCTCATGCCTTGGCCTTGCCTTCGCCTCCATTTGTCCACACGACTAGGCATCTGCGGGGCTGAGAATGGAGTGCAGGAGCTGCCGAAGCCGTGCGAGAATCATGTGCCACGCACGGTGCTCGTCCTGGTGCCATCGAATTCAAACGCGGGCTTCTTGTCTTTGTATGGGCAAAAGGCAACCATCGCCGTGCGCAGATTCACCTGCCTCCTCTCCCCCTTACTTGTGTTCTTGTTTCTCATCGTCCACCCCCGCATCCTAGACCCACGCTTTCCCCACGACGACCGCCCCATTGTGTCGCTTCTACCCTTGAGCCTGCACGCACACAATCCCACAACACCCACACACCTACCACACGACGGACAGCTCAAAATATCTGCGTTCCCCCCAAGTGCTGCACTTCAACTTCCACCTGCCTAGCCACAGCCATGCCCGCCTCCACACCCACCACCACACCTTCCGCCCCGATGCTTGTCGTCCTCCTCCTCGCCCTCGCCCTCCTGGCCACGACGACGCAGGCCTTCTTCCTCTCCTCCCCCGCCTTCCAACCCCGCACCATTAGCTGCAGAAGCTCCCGAGTCTCCATGTCCGCCACCGCCATCCCGCCCGCCGCTGCCCCCGCCGCGGCCGCCGCTAAGCCTCGTCCTCGTCGCGAGGTTTTCATTAAGCAATTGATTGAGAGCAATGGTGGGTATATGGCCCGTGTGAAAGTGCAGAACTTCAACGATGCCACCGAGCACACGGTCATCACCAGCAAGGACCTCTACAAGGAGACGGTCACTTTGGCAGGCAAAACGGTCGAAGACGTGTCAGTGGAAGATTATTTCAAGGCTGTCTTCAAGTACATCATTGGGAAGGGCATGCCCTTGACCAGGACGGAGGGCATGATTGACGCGGGTATTTTCCCGATTAATTATTTTAGTGTCTCGCAGTTGGCTATATTTATGGATGATACTGTGGAGGGGGTCGCGGCCGAGCTGCGGTAGGGAGGGAGGATGAGAGGGAGGAAGGGAGGGAGAAAGAGGGCCTTGAGTTGTGTGTACGAAAGGATGAGGGGTAGAGTAGAAGAGAAAAAGATAAGCGGAAGCATTTTTGTGTGGTGGAAAACGAGGGGGAGGCAGCAGGGCGGACAGAACGGAAGAAAAACCGTGATTGTCTGCCTGGAGAGCGGGAGGGAGAGGAGGAGGAAGATTACAAGCAAAAGCGAAAACAAATCGCAAATTAATCCAGCCAAAACGAAGGAAGAGAAACAAGAAGAAGTAGAAGAATCGGTAGACAAAATCTGAATGTGTGGTGACTCGTGAGTTATCTGCTAGTTGCACTATCTTTCAGTACGTTTGAGAAGCAAAGAGCGATGTGGTGCTTTATCAATGTCTGTCCTCTTTTCACCTTGGTATTTACACCACTATTCACACTTTCCCCTCCTCTACTTCAACCGGCATTTCTTGTCCTCCTTTTCCTTCCCCCCCCTACTCCCCCTCACAACAGATGCTTATACCCAGGCGGCACAAACAAAAGCGGCTCGTTCGCCTCCAATGCCTCCAACTCCTCCCGCAACACCTTCTTCTCCTTCTCCTCATCCCTCCCTCCCTCCCTCCCTCCGCCTCCCCTCCATCGAAGCACCACCCAGCATTTATGTGCCCATGCACTGAGCTTCTGCTTCCTTTTCGCTGCTGCATCCCACAACAACCCTCCCTCCCTCTCGCCCTCCCCTCCCTGCCACGGTCCCTTCCCTTGCATATAATGACTGGCTCGCTCCTCTTCACAATTGTATAGAGGCGTGTCTGACAGGGAGGAGGAGGTATGAGGAGGAGAGGAGGAAGAGGGAGAGAAGGAGGAGGAGGGAGAGGAGGAGGAGGAATCTCTCTGCGCGGCGGCATCGACTGCTGGTGATGCCTTGCTTCCTCCTGCTCCTGCTTCTGACAACGACGACGAAGGGGACACGGACGCTGTCACTGCTGGTGCTGGTGCTGCTGGTGTTGGTGCTGCTCTTGGTGTTGGTGGTGGTGGTGGTGCTGCTGCTGCTGCTGCTGCTGCTGCTGCTGCTGCTCTCCTTCTCCTCGCTTCTAGTGTTACTGTCGTCGTCCACAATTCTAGCAGGCCCCGCCGTTGATACCACAGACTTTCGTGTCCTGGGTAGTAATCGAGAGACCCAGCATTCAGCAACAACAACGACTCGATCAAGATAAGATCCTTAAACGGTTTTGGTTCAAATACGGAGGAGGAGGAGGAGGAGGAGGAGGAGGAGGAGGAAGAAGGAGGGGAAGGAAGAGGAGACAGGGAGACGAAGCGAGTCAAGACCTGCTGCAAGTAGTTGACTGCTGACATATCCCACACATGCCGTCCAGCCCACGTTTCAGCAAAACCCACTTGCTGCTGCAACAATGCCAATTCCTCCTTTTTCTCCTCCTTCTCATTGCTGCTCCTGCTCCTGCTATCCAACACCGCTCCTCCTTCCCTCCTCCCCTCACCCTCGCCCTCCATCCCTACCCCACTCTTCTTGCTTCCAGCCACCCACAATCGATGCGTCCAAGCATAGTAATTCTTAGGGAAAGTCTCAGCAATCCGCGCCGTCAACACCAACTCCTTCTCCCGCTGCTGGACCCAGCACCACTGCTGCTGCTGCTGCTGCTGCTGCTGCTCCTCCTCCTCCTCCTCTTTCCGCTCCTCCTCATCCTTCCTTACTAGGTTTTCATCATCAGTCCTGCTGATTTTGTCTTCTTGCCCGAGGAGCCGCGACAAGCACCACCGCCGATGTGCCCAGGCGGAGGCTTTCTTGGTGTGCTTACTAAAGACCAAGTCAAGGAAAGCTAGCTCGGCGACCTCACTATGAGATGACAGGTGAAACGGGGGAAAGTCAAAGCAATGAGAAAATGAGGAATAAGCAGTTCCCGGACTAACCCAAAGCCGTATGCACCCAATCTCAGTTGTACGAACATGCCCACCCTACACTCCTTTCCCTTACATGAGCTTACCCCGCACGATAAGCCGCTTCCTCACATTCCAGGCCGTGTACATGTCAGGGTTAATCATCAGCAGAGCCCGCGTCGCCATCTCGTGCACCTTCGCTTTCTTCTCCTCTTCGTCCTCGTCTTGCCCTTTTCTCCCCCCCTCCCTCGTCTTTGCGGCGGCGGTGGCGGTGGTGATGCAACGGAACATGCCTAGAGCCTCTTTGAACATCGGCTTCAGTGCCCAGGTGGCAATCCCGAGTTTGTGCGCCTCCAACACAAAAGGCATGGCCGGTGTCGTTGCGTCCTCTGCCGAATCGGAGGGGGAGGGAAGCAAGACGAAGTCGTACTCATCGCTGTGTGTGTAAATGGGAAGGGGGGAGGAGAAGAGCATCATGTGGGTGCTCAGGACTTCACTTCACGCAAGCCCCCCCACCACCAAACGAGCAAAAGCTTACATGAGCGGGTCCTCCACAAAACAGGCCGCCAGCTGCTGGACCAACGACGATGACGACGACGACGACGATGCCATGCTGCGCGTGCCTGTGGAAGGGCGGGGGAAGATGAGTGAGCGTCTTGTCTTGTCTTGTCTTGTTTTTTCTTTAGAGTGCCCCCTCTGGGAGGGCTTTTTCTGGCGCATGCCGAAGCAGGCCTACACTGTACCGTGCAGAGCGTCACACCCCCGTGGGCAGGGTGCTCAGATCTCATGCACTTGAACCATCTCGGGGCATTGTGCGCCTCTTACACATGTATTGCCCGTCCTCGACCATAAAATTGTAGAAAATACGATACGTTCCAATCTCTCTCATCAGTCCCATCTCTGCCCAAATCTCAAATTCCCAATTATACCATATTGCCATTACTCCCAATAGACCTGCTGTTGCGGCCGAGGATGACGATTTTGGTTTCGTTCCCATTAGGAGAAATGATGGACTCGGCTTTGCAATTAAAGAAAACTCTGTCCCTCCCTTTATCCCCACAATTGCGACTTCTGCATCATCAACACGCATGATCGTCACGGCCTGAAGTGTTCAGGGCTGGGAGTCCGACTAGTTGTCCCTCGCTCAGGATGACGTCGCTCGGACTATTGGTGCAGGTGGCTTGGAATGCACAAAAACACAGTGTCACGATTTTTTTCTGCTGTATTGCGAATTGAACCACGGGGCTAAGCAATGTGTGATTAAAAAGGTTCACAATAATGCCTGTGTGGT
>Ga0209390_10010946_pt1 | contig 10509 bp, 5 predicted proteins | sample BON01_FD_187212 | JGI IMG/M metagenome (GOLD analysis project Ga0209390, IMG submission 187212) | Freshwater microbial communities from Lake Bonney liftoff mats and glacier meltwater in Antarctica - BON-01 (SPAdes) (version 2) | ecosystem: Environmental > Aquatic > Freshwater > Ice > Glacier... | reverse complement strand
ATATATATATATATATATATATATATATATATATATATATATATATATATATATATATATATATATATATATATATAATTCCCCCGACCTGCATGCCATACAGGACAGCATACCTGACTCCAGGCGGGGGAGCCACGCGGAAGTGCTTCGACCTCACTCCGCCGCCTCCCGGCGGGGGTACCCCCCCCGGCCAGTCTTATGTAGGTATACCCCGTATACCCCCCATTAACCTGCGCCCCATGCATATACAGGACAACATTTGGGGGAGCCACGCGGAGGTGATTCGACCTAAAACGGAGGTGATTCGACCTAACTCTGCCGCCGGGTTCACCCGAGGTATCCCCCCAGACCTGCACCCCATGCATATAAGCCCTCCCCTGGAGTGTATTTTTGGCCATATCCCGTTTTCGAGGCGGTGGGGTACGGTGAGATACAGCGGGATACAGCTAGATACAGCTAGATACGTACGGATACAGCTGGATACAGTTGGATACAACGGGATACAGTGGATCTGCTGCAACATGGATAGATATAGAATCGATACAGGGATACACGGGATGCTAAGGATACGGTGAGAGACAAGGCGGGATACAGGTGAAATACAGGCGGGACATCCTAAAAATACACGCCAGGGGAGGGCTCATATACAGGACAACGTAGCCGAATCCTGCGCTCCTTCTTATGTAAGTATCCCCCGTATACCCCCCTCCCCGACCTGCCCCCCATGCATGCCCTGCAGGACAACATACCTGACCCCGCCATTCGACCGATCTCCGCCGCCTCCCGCCCGGGGACGGGGCGGCCGAGCTCGGCGGTGAGCCGGCGAGGCGCCACTGAAGACGGGTACGACCTTATCAGTGGTGCGCCACTACAGGCGTGGAGGGTCCGTTGAAGATTGGCCTATACACGATATTGCCGTCACCAATATTGCATAGGGTATGGGATGGGAAGGGGGGCTCGGTGTGTTATACTGCGCAATGGTCGTGCAATAGTATTGCAATAGTTGAGGCGATGCAGGTGGGGGTGGGCCAATGAAAGGATGATTGACCCCCACAATAAGGCTTTGAAGTGGAATAGCATCTTGTAAAGGCTAACCGGCGAGGCGCCGCTGAAGATGGATACGACCTCATCAGCGGCGCGCCGCTTCAGGCGTGGAGGCTGCGTTGAGATACTCGCTGGGCTGGTAGCTTATTGAAGCACTGTGAGCTCTGGAACGTTGTTAGCTACTGCTACTGTAGTGCCCCGTGTGTGCGTGTGCGTGCGTCGCGGCTGCGTTTGGCGGCGCCGGCGCTGCTGGCGAGTGTGTATATATTGTATATATTGTGTTGTATATGTGGTGTATGAGATTCTTTCTTTATAGATACGTACAGTGTGGTAGTTGTAGCATAAAGTATGGCATCTGTATAGACCTTTACTTTGGGTTTAATTTTTGAACATAATTAAACATTTTTATAAACATATTTAAATATTACATTTTTTATCTATATATTTATATAGTTTATAAGCAGTTGTTTTACAAAATAAAAATTATTTATATGTTTATGATACAAGTTCAACTTTTGATGCAAGTTCACAAATTTAAAAAAACGAGGCTATATACATATACAGCATTTCACAATTCTATATATAACGAGTAGAATTTTGGAATTTTTGGCAAATTCTACTGTATAGGTATAGGTAGCGCTCCACCCGATTCATTGCCGCCGCGCGTGGAGGCGTGCCTCGGGTTAGGGCCGTTAGGGTTAGGGTTTAACCCGAGTTTATATTTAAAGAGCTACAACGCTACAACAACAACAAACAACAAAAACAAACAGCAGCAGCCGCGCGCCGCGCAAACGCTGAACACGATGGTGATGATGTGATGATGTGGTGTAGATGATGATGATAAGTTTACCCCTACGAAACACCTAACACCCCCTCCCCACCTCAGCAGCAGCCGGCCCGAAGCGGCTCGTAGTTGATGAGCATGATCGTGCAGAGCAGCCGCATCAGCTCGGGTTTGACCAGAGGAGAATCACGTCTTGAAATCATTCAGTACGAAACGATAATAATAGATGACCCGCCCCTGACTTTCGGTTGCGATCGGGTCAACTCTGGTCAACTGTTTAGGAAAATCGTATACGAAAAAAAAAAATGGCGGTTGACCTGTTTTTATTTAGAAACGTTAATTGGCCTCGAGCTCGAGACGTGCATTTTCGTCAGCAACTTCCTGTTTCGTCAACGAGTTTATATCTAAGAATAATCGGTGTCGCTTCTTCTATTAACCATTTATATTAAGAATAATCGGTTTATATATAAAAGATTTGTCGTTACAAAAACTTGGTTACGTAGTCTAATCATTTCGGACGACGCTCAGACTAATCAGTCCCGAGTCAGTCCCGACAACGACACCGAAATTGTGTATCATCGCATGCCGCCATCCACTGCTAGGCGGCGGTGCGCCGCGCGTCACTGCGCGGCTTGGCTCCTGCTACTGTCCTCACCTCTGCTCTTGAGCGCTGCTCCGCTGCGCGACCGCGCCCTTGGCGAAGAGGAGACTAGCAATCGCGTGGGGGGGGCCAGCAACCCCGGCGTCGGCGCAGAGGTGACGGCGGGTGGATGGGTCAATGCCAACGACCTACCGACGGCGCAGCTGGGTGAGCTTCCGACGGTGACCCATAGGGCGTGGTTCGATGTGAGCATTGGTGGGGAAGCCGTCGGGCGCCTGGTGTTTGGGCTTTTCGGTGACGCGGTCCCACGGACAGTGGAGCACTTTGCTGCCATGGCCAGCTGTGAGCTCGAAGGCGGGAGTAAGCCGCTGTGTCTTCGCGGGTCGCAACTGCAGCGCATGATTCCGGGGTTTATGGCCAAGGGGAGCGTCTCCGGTACAGGAGGCGGCAACGGTTTATGGGGTGGGACTTTCGCCGACGAGAACTCTATTCTCAAGCACACGCTGGCGGGCACTCTCTCGATGGTGCCCAACACCGCGCATTTCTACATCACTTTTCGGAAGCAGCCGCAGCTTGACGGCAAGCACGTGGTGTTTGGCCAGCTTGAGTCTGGGTTTGACACGCTGAAGAGAATAGAAGCCGTCGGGACGCTGAAGGGTGAGACATGGTTAACTCGGGCGGTCATTCAGGACTCCGGGGTCGAGTGGGCGGGTCACATGGGCAGCCCTGACAGCGAGCTCCACAGTTGATCGGTCTCGGCCCATTTTGGCTGTGGTCCTCCCCCCCCACCACAGTTTCGAAGGTGGGCGTGGGGGGACCGGATGATATTTATTGGCATTGACCCCCCCCCCCACACACAACCACACACACATGTGTGTGCGGAGGTGAGCGCGGGGGGACCGGATCGTATTTATTGGCACGGGGCGTATTTGTGAAAGAGCTGCCTCCACAGAGCGTCTCGGCCCTCTCTGGCTGTTGGTCAACGGTGATGATGCTACACCCCCCGCCTCCATGTAATGCGGAGGTGCGCGTGGATGGGGTGTGTGTGACTGTGGTATTTGTATTTATTGATCTATGCCGTTTGAGTTTGTGTGGGGAGCTGCCTCCACAGAGCTCCGCAGGTGGTCGCTTGGATGTTGCATACTGATAGCTGAGATAGTGATAGCATCCACATAATACTTATACTATATTCTATATACTATTTTTTTATTTTTATTATTACATTTTTATAGGTATAGGTATATATATGTATATATTCATCAATATTCATTATTCCGCACAGTGAACAGCGCGATAATATATAAATAAAAAATAAGTTCAAAAAGTGTTGCGTGTTGCGTGTTGCCTGTGCGTCTGTCGTAAGTTTATTAGTGTGCGGAGAGCGGAGAGAGTGCCACTGGCGCACCCTCCACTATATCTACAGTCCATAGCCATAGCCCAGAGCCAGAGACAAAGACCGTCTTCTGATTTTAACGCCTACTCTCTCTGCTATACATCGCCATAAATAATTACATATATATTATATTATTATTAGTTATTATTTTATGAAGCGCACAGACACAGGGCAACACACACATACAACATCAACATACATGAATTATGTCATGGGTTTTTTTATAGCTCGAAGGAAAAAGCTCCCCTCCGCACCCGCACACTCGCACTCGTACCACCGCCCCTGCCTGTGCCTGTGGCGTGGCATGGCGGAGAGCCATTTCTTAATAAACGCCTCCCGGCTCTCAGATTCAGGTCTCGTCTCAGGCCAGGCACGCAAAGCTTACCCTTACCCTTACCACCCCCGGCTGAGCTTTGAGCTCCAACGCATCATTTCAAAATAATAAAATCCTCGGACCGTCTGTCGGACACTCAACGCATCATTTCTTAATGATAGGGTGTAGGGTTTCTTAATGCCCCACAATGACTGTTTACACATTCACATTCATGCATTAATAAAAAGAAGCGACATTATATTTTATTCAATATTAATATATAAAAATATATACATATATACATAAATACATGTCGTAGAGTATATACGTATACTCTGACTCTGATACTGATATTGATACTGGTTTCCACTTTCCACAGCAAAAAAATAGGAGATCATGGATGGACTTTATTATCAAGGCGACGTGCGACATTATATATATATATCACATGTATATATATACACTGCCCCCCCCACCCCCCAAATAATAAAACCAATACGACTACCAATAGGAAACCCAACCTCGAACCCAAAACCAAAACCCAATGCCCAATGTTCACAACACCACCCGTGACGTTGGGCGGGGGCCGCGCATACACCCTCTTGCTGTATGTGGGGCACGACTGTGGACTGTGCAACTGTGCTCACAACACGATGTGGCGGGCCGGTCAGCGGCGAGGTCCCTCCCCAGACAGCCAACGCAGAGCATAAACAGCAAAGTACTAGTACTAGTACTAGCCCCAACCATGGTGCAGCAGGCCATCGACGGCTTGGTCTCTTGGCTAGGGCCACCGCAGCAGCAGATAGGAGGGGGAGGGGGCATACGAGTATACAAGAATACAAAGAGCACCTGTCTGAGCAGTGTGGAAAGTAGAGAGCTGAGTTCATCGGCAGCGTGGGGGCGAGAATAGGCTCTGTACCTGCCCACGGTGAGCCACCAGCGAGAGAGAGCGCGCACGGGCGGCGGTAGGGCGTTCGTATGTCGGGTCCTGCGATGGTGAGCGTCCGTGCGAAGAAACCGACTCGCGTGGCCGCACCGTCGCCGAGGGCTAGCCTCGGACGGGGTACGGTATGCGGACGCACGGAGCAGCGTCGGCCGCCGGTCTCGAAGCGTTACGAAACTAAGGTTAGAATGGTATGGGGGAGTTTTCTTCTTGCTGCAGCAGCGCTCAAAACACCCACGAGAAATGGTTACAACGCCCAAGGCGTCAACCTCACTGTCTACTTATACAGCGCGCCCGTTGCACTGGTGGTCCGCAGTCACGCCACAAGCCCAGGTACAGTATACTGATCCGCGGCTCGAGATGCGCCGAGGACCTTGGCCTTTACACAATATTGCCCATCCAATACTGCATGTTGTATGGCATACACACAGTGGGTCGGGGGGGCGTCGTGTAACACGGATGATTGATTCGTGCACAAAAGCCTCAAAGTAAAACAATATATTGTAAAGGCCAACGAGGGCCACTGTCTGCGTGGCCGATTGGAGGAGGCTATTCTAGGAGTGAGGCCCCGCCCCGCATGGAAGCCTAGAGCAGATATCCGGAGCCGCTGCGCCGCAGGGTGGGACCGCTTATACAACTATGCATCTACACACACAAATAAACATTGTACATTGTAGGTATTTATAGACGCGGAGGGAGATGTTCGCAGCGGCGCAGCTATATCCGGAGCCGCCCGAGACCATGAGGCGCTGGAGCTCGCGCACCTACAGGCAGAATATATATGTGTATAAATAAGTATATAATATATACATATCAGGTGATATGTATGATATATGTGAATATTTACAGTAAATATATAACGGTGGAGCCGCCTTGGATTAGAGTATAAGAGTCACACCACCAGGGACGGCATACGGCCCAGATATCATGGAGAACCAGGGCGAGTTCAAGCTAGGGCACCACCGCCTGGTCTTCGGTCGTGGCTGCCTGGAAGAAGGGGTCCTCTCGCAGCCCCGCGAGCGTAGGTGAGTCGAGCGCCTCCTCACCAAAGGTGACGTCGTCGGTAATCGCGGTTATCAGATCGTCGAACGAGTCGAACTTGAGCTGTGGCCGAAGGAAGGCGCAGATCATGAGCTTCATCTCCGAGCCGTAAAAATCACGGTCGCCAAAGTCATGGCACAGGTACGCCTCCTGTTCAAGCGGGAGGGTACAGCGGACGGGCAAGCGAGTGAGCGAGACGAGGAGCCGGGTCGTTCAGGTTCGCCTCCTACTGTAAAGCGGGCGGGTGCAGCGGGCGGGCAAGCATAGCAGCGGGTCGGGGAGGCGAGTCGCGTTGCTGGGGAACGGCGCAAGGGCGCAGGTTCGGAGCTTGGCCAGGACAACAACGCACAATAGTACGCTGCTTCACATCGGTGAAGGTCGGGTTCCATCCCATCGACAGTACCGCCTTGTGGACGACACGCGATTCAGCCGGCAACAAAGGGTCGGCAATGGAAGCCCAGCCCACGTAGACGCCCTCGGTGTCCGCATCAAATTTGGTCTCGAACGCTGCAGGATCCAGGTTCGCGGTCGGCCACCCCAGCTGCTTCGAACCGCGCTGGAAGCCGACAACGACGCGGCCACAGAGGCGGTGCGGGCCTACTGGGTCGATGACTCGTTGCAGCACCATCGCGGTCGTTTGGCCCGGCGTTGAAGGAGGCGCTTGGAACAAGGTCGCTCCAGACGGGGTGTGGAACACAACCTGAAACGACATATTCACAGTCTATTTACAGACTATTCACAGAGGGGATATCTGTGGGGTTCCCCCTTACGGTGGTGGGGGCGGCTGCGCCGGCGGCGGTGTGCCGCCTGGGGCTGTGCCCATGCTGTCCTGATGTGGGGATGTGTCTCTCGGGGGTATACCATCATCATCGGATAACGAAAACAGATTATGCACAAAGGGAACTGCTCCACTGCTCCGAGACAAGTATGGCTTTGGGAGTTTGGGAGAGCGTGCTATTATGTGCTATGCGCTATGCGGCGCGCGCGTAGAGCAAACAGGCTTGTTGTCTCAAGCTATAAGTACCGTGTACTCTAGCTGTGCGTGTAGCTGTAGCTCCGCGCAACTCTCTGAGAAATGAGGGCATATGTATAAGTGCCACGGCGGTGTAGTGTGCCGCGGAGGGCTGGAACGGTGGGAGAACACGGCCCAGGGCGTCCGCTCCCGAACGCGCCAGCTCCCGCAGCCTCGTTTTGCACAGGTAGCTGGAATCACATCGGGACAGAGACAGTTCGTGTCCAATCGCTCCACACAACAGATACCGAGGGTGGGGCATTTTCGCGCTCTTTTGGGGGCGCGCGCTTTTTGCGCGTCGTCCAGCAGCGCTAGCCGCGCCGCTGAGTGTCAAGCCCTCGCGGCGAGCTTCACCGATGGGCAGGCCGCCGAGGGCCTGGCCATCACCGAGGAGCTGCGCGCCGTCTTTCAGCGTCCAGCCGCGGCCTCCTCGGTTGTCGCGGGGCCGATGGCCGATGGCGCAGTCGCTCGAGTTATTGTCCGTCGTGCCCCCCGAGGTCCTGTCCATCGACTGTCCATCATCCTGCAGCTCGACATCCGCGCTCTTACTTGTCTTGCTGCGACCTGCCGCTTGCTTTGGTGCGACACGCCCACTCCTACGCCGCCGCTGCCAACGCCGGGGCTGGTGGAGACGGAGCTGCGGCGGCGCGCCGAGGCACGCGGCCTGTACATCGGCCCGTCTCTGCCTGAAGGGACGCTGTCGTGGGTGCCGTATCTGCTCAAGCGCGACTTTTACGACGCGCTTAGGCGGGAAGCTCCACTCGCAGTGGGGGATTATCACAGCCACTTTGTGGACAAGGAAGGCCGTCTGCACCTCACGTGCCTCCGGGACGAGATCAAAGCGGGAGGGGTCGGCGAGCCGCTCTTGGGCCACGACTGGGGCTCGGATGCCGGCGCTTCCACTGTTTCCGTTCCGCCCACGCTGTTGCCGTCGATACATGATACGCGCATCGTCAGCGTCGCCAGCGGCGACAGGCACTGCCTCGCGCTCAGTGCCGTGGGCGAGGTCTACTCGTGGGGCAACGGCTTATACGGCGTGCTCGGCCACGCCGACGGGAGCGCGAGGGTCGGGCCGAGGAGGATCGAGGCGCTGGAGGGTGTCGAGAACATAGCCGCTGGAATGTGCACGAGTGCGGCGGTCGACAATCGCGGACGCCTCTTCACCTGGGGTCGTGGCGCGTCGGGAGGGACGCCGACCGGTCTGGGCTACGAGCTCGATCCAGCGACGGAGTGTCAGCTGACTCCCAAGAGGGTGAACGCGCTCTCGGAGGATCGCGTGATGGGTGTCGCTCTTGGCCTCTACTTCACCCTGGTGGTGACCGACGCCGGCGCGGTCTTTTCCTTTGGGGAAGGCAGGGACGGCGCACTCGGCCACGGCTTTTCCATGATCGAGGTGCTGCCCCGGCGGATCGAAGCCCTGGCGGAAATGGGGCGGCGGTTAGTTTTCGTGGCCGCCGGTTGGCGCCACTCCCTCGCGCTGACCGAGGAGGGCCTAGTCTACGCGTGGGGCCACGGGACCGCCAACGGCCACGGGCAGGGGCAGCGCACGCCGCAGCTGGTGACCGCGTTGGCTGGCATACGTGTATTGCTGGTGTACGCACAGGGCTTCTCCGCGTGCGCCGTCACGGAGAGGGGCGAGCTCTACACCTGGGGCGAAGGGCACTTCGACAGCTTTCACCTCGGCCACGGGTTTGCTGCGGGGCAGCAGACGCCGAAGCGGGTGGAGGCGTTGCGCGGTGTCAAGGTTGCGGCGGCGGCAATCTATGAAAGTCACACACTCGTGGCGGGTGATGATGGCGTGGTGTGGGGCTTCGGCCGGCACGTTGCATGTTGCCCTCGGTCTTGGCGAGGCGGACGCGCCGCCCGGGGACTTCGTGGTGCAGCCAACTCCTATCCCGAATATACGCCTGCGGACCCTTCCATAAGTAAGCCGCCCCCCCATAGCCACAGCGAGACTAAGAATGCGGGTTAACCCGAACAGGCACTTTTCTTTCAGTAGACAAGAGTCTAATGCCTACCTGGTCGCGCTCAGTCCTTACCCCTGAGGTAAAAGAAAAGGGACTGTTTTGAAAACGTTTTGTGTATTTGTGTTGTAAAAAAAGGGGGGGGGGGGTGAACACGGCGTAGCGATTCCGTTTTTCACAGCAGAGCCGTTGTTGCGCCGTTGCTCGCTCTGTGTGCTCTGTGTTCGTCGTGTGAGTGGTTTGTTCTGCTGTCGTGTGTGCGTATGCGTGTGACCTGTTGATCTTTCTTTTGACAGAGCCGTTGAGCCCGATTCCCTGATGGGCCTGGCCTGGGCCTGATTGCGGTTCTCTTTATCTGGCAGATTATCTGGCGCTTTTCTTGCTGCGCCATGTGCCATTTGTTTTTCTCTATTAGCCTAATAGCGTTTAGCCTGGAAATATTATATAAGAGAACACTACCGTTACAGGCAGCCCCCCGAAAGAATAATGATACAAAAATAAAAAATAAATGCCAGAGAACCGGCGCGATCAAGGAATCTTTCTCAACGACACTGCCGTAAAAACGAAATCGTTGGCGTCGGACCCAAGCCGCCGAAGCGCCGTCGGACCTAGCCGCCGACGCATACGCCTGAGACTTCTTACTCTTAGCCTTAGCCTAGCTAGGATAGCCCGCCGACGACGATTAGCCTAGGCCTAGGCCTAGGTGTCGTTAGTTTTAGGGCCAGGGCAGATAGTTTAACGTTATAAACCGAGATTTCCGGTTTCCGGCGGCGCTTACAGTAATGAAGACAAGGTGTTAAAAGCTTCCTTGAACAGTTGTCTCATCTCAACACTTGTGTTAACAACTGATAATAACGACTGTTCAAGTTCAAGGTGTTCAACTGTTCAAACACCGTTAAACTAGAGGAACATTTTTGGAATTTCTTGTTTTCTGAAAATTCTGGAGATTCCAGAGAAGGTAATAATATATATGTATTATATAATTATATATATGTATCTTATTCCGCTATATCCATAGCTATACATCCCGCTTTATCCCGCCGCATCATCCAATTATTATTATTATATTGGATCCCACCTTATTATACATCCCACCATTACGAAGATCAATACACGGGAGATTCACAAACATCTATGTTTATATTCCAGGGGGGGGGAAGGGTATGGCCTAGCTAGGCCTAGCGCCTAGCGCACACTGCACACAATACACAATCGCTCTGTGTCTCCACCGCACGGCGCGACAGCGTTGCCCTGAGTAGATTTCAGTATAAACCAGACGGTTAAAAAATAAAGAAGAAGACATGGGCCGCAATATCCCGGATTTATACCCGACATATATATATGTATATGTATATATACATACATATATATATATATATATATATACATACATATATATGTATATATATATATA
>Ga0209390_10010945_pt1 | contig 10510 bp, 11 predicted proteins | sample BON01_FD_187212 | JGI IMG/M metagenome (GOLD analysis project Ga0209390, IMG submission 187212) | Freshwater microbial communities from Lake Bonney liftoff mats and glacier meltwater in Antarctica - BON-01 (SPAdes) (version 2) | ecosystem: Environmental > Aquatic > Freshwater > Ice > Glacier... | reverse complement strand
CGGTGGGCTCATCGCCGCGGCTACACCGGGAGCGGGGTCGGCTTCTGGAAGAAGCTGAGACGCGACGCCATCTCAAGTGGCAATTGGCAAGTTGTACACTGGATTGACACAGTCAAGCCAATGTGCAAGAAACAATTGCCCGATACACTTTGCTACGTGGCCGTTTTGGCAATCGCAATGGTGTACACTGGATTGATACATGCCATTCTGGATTGACCAACACCGGAGGGGGGCTCCCAATTTCGCACAACTCGCTGCGCTCGCACGGCTCGCTGCGCTCGCACGGCTCGCTGCGCTCGCACGGCTCGCTGCGCTCGCGGTTAAGCTGCTTCTCCTCCAACTCTCTGAGCAAACACGTTCTCAGGGACGGAGCGTCACGGAACTACATCCTGCCCCGCGCCGCCCCTCCGCGTGGCCAGCGCCAGCCTCGCCCCCCTCCGCGCCGCCCCTCCGCGTAGCTCGGATCAAACACATACTCCTGAAACGGAGCGTCATGCCACCTCTCCGAGCAAACACACACTCCTGAAATGGAGCGTCAGCCCCGGGACTACCTTCTGCAGGACGTGAGTTGCCAGCTCGTGGCCTTTTTTCGATTGGACGGTTCAAACGTGTCACCGGTCATGACGGCCGCCTGGTCCACGCGGCTGCTGCGGCGGGTGGCCTGGCGCCGGCAGGCCGGCAAGTGGCGGCTGCTGCGGAGCACGGGCGCGTACCGCCTCGATGCCCCCCGCGGGTTGCTGTGGACCACGGCGTCCGGCGAGCGGCCCATCCGCCTAGTAATGAGCCGCGCGGGGCGCGTCCGGTACGATCCCGCCGCCCGGTTCGCACGGGGGTCGCTGGTCGTGCGGGTCGGCGAGGTGATGGCGCTGCTGAGGGAGCCGCCGGCGCGGGGAAGGGTGCGCGTCGTCGTGCTCCTGTCGCAGCTCAACGCGGCCGAAAACCCGATCGACTTCGACCCGCGTACGTACGCCCTTGCCGAGTACCTTGACGATCACACTGGCGGGCCGCGCGGGCAGCTGGCGTGCGACCTCGGGCTGGCGCAGTTCCTGCTGGACAATGCCGCGCACAGGCTGGACCCGGGCCGCGGGATCGACCACCTGCGGGACAGCGCCGGGCTGCAGAGCCACAACGGCTACTTGGTGAACGCGTCGGCCGGCGGCCGGCTGAAGCCGGCGCGGGTCTCGATTCTGGCGGCCCTGGACGTGCCCGTTGCGGACGTGGACCCGGGGCTCACGCACCTGCCGGTGGCCGCGGCGCACACGGTCGGTCTGGTGTACGCGTCCGCGGTGCCGATGGGCGCGGCGTACGGCAATGCGGGCCCCCGCGCGGAGCACGTGGCCAAGGCCCTGCTCACGGCGCAGTACGCGGCCGCGATCCGGGCGGCCGCGCTGAGCCGGTCGCCCGTCGACCTGTTCCTCATGCCGCTGGGCGGCGGCGTCTTTGGCAACGAGTGGGAGTGGATTGCCCGCGCGGCGGCGTCGGCGGCGGCGTCGACCGCCCCGCAGATTCGAGCAAATGGCATGCGGCTGCACGTGCTGGCCTGGGAGGGCAATCCGCGCGAGGTGCAGTTCTGGCGGCAGATCGCGGCCAGCGAATAATGCATCCGTGGTTCAACGCCGGGTTAGGGGTTAACCTTTGCCGGATTTTCGTGCACACCAAGAAACAAAATGGAGCTCTGCCACCAGCTGTTGGCCCATCGGGGCAAGGCGCCGGGGGCCGCGCAAGTCGTCCTCCGTGGCGGCCTGCACGTGGACGAACGGCCGGATGGGATCGACTTTGCCTCCGTCTCGCCTGAGACTGCCCGCGGGCGTGAATCCAGGGCAGTGAGTGGAAGAACACATGCTGAGCTGCGCGGCGAGCTGGCAGAATGCGATTTCAGTATGATCTCGCCGGGCGATCAGGTCGTCGTGTGGGCGCAGCAACTCAACAGCGGTGTTGGCAGAGCGGAGTTGCCTCTCCTTGCTGTAACGATGGATCAAGCAGACGTATTGGTGGACCTCATTTTCAAGGAGCTCACGCGTGAGCTTGAAAACCACGTTGGCGACGACGTGTTCATATTCTACAACCTGGTTGGTTGCTTGGCCCAAGGTGATGACGCGGACGCGGACGCCCGTGCACAGGTAATCAAAGACTTCGAGAGCGGCGTGAAGATTGAACCCCTTCAACTTCTACGCATTGGGCGCGGATACGAACCCTCCATCGACGAGGTTACAGTCGCGCGGGGCTCGCGTGGCAAACGTCGGCGTGGCTGGCTGCTGAAGTGGACGAATTGAACCTGTCACGGTGTGTGGCCAGCGCCAGCCTCGCACCCCTCTGCGCAGCCCCTCCATATGGCCAGCGCCAGCCTCGCGCCCCTCTGCGCAGCCCCTCCATATGGCCAGCGCCAGCCCCAGAACTACTTTCTGCAGGACATGCCACCTCCCCGAGCAAATACGTTGTCGGGGAGGGAGCGTCGCCCCCGGAACTACGTTCTGCTGGGCGTACCACTTCTCCGAGCAAATACTTTGTCGGAGACGGAGCGTCACCCCCGGACCTACTTTTTGCAGGACGTGCCACTTCTCCGAGCAAATACTTTGTCGGAGACGGAGCGTCACCCCCTCACATCCCCGAGCAAATACTTTGTCGGGGAGGGAGTGTCAGCCCCAGAACTACTTTCTGCAGGACTCGACGTTTCGGTTTGGGGTGGTGTCCTGGACGCGTTACCCGCATCATTCGTCGCTCAGCCACTTGCGCACGCGCTCACGCTTGCGCTGGAAATCGCCCACGCACACCCCGCGCTCGAAGTGCTTGTGCTCTGACGAGTTGCAGGTTTGCAAGTGCGCGTGCACAGCCCCTGCCATCGCCACGGTGGGCGACTTGTGCACGAGCGCACGCACGCAAACTGCGGATGTGAGGTGCAACACGCCCAAGACCGCATCCACCCACTCGGGTGACGACGTGTGGCTAGCAACGCCATCGCACATGATGCGCATCGTGCCACAGCTGGTCAATTTGTCATTGAGCCGGCTCAGCCCAGTCCAAAAGAGCGCGGCCTTCGGGCCCTTGATGGCCGCTGCCACGCTGTTGCCCATGAAAGTAACCAAGTTATTGTCGCTGATGCCAAACTCGTCTTTGAGCCGCTTGAGCGAAGCCCAGAAGAGCGCGGCGTTCGGGCCCGCGATGGCCACCGCCACACCGTTGCACATGAAGGTGACCAGGCTGTTTCCGCTGATCCCGAAATCGCGTTTGAGCCGCTCCACGCCAGTCCAGAAGAGCGCGGCGTTCGGGCCCGCGATGGCCGCCGCCACACTGTTGCACATGAAGGTGACCAGGCTGTTTCCGCTGATCCCAACATCGCGTTTGAGCTGCTCCATCCCATCCCAAAAGAGCTCGGCGTTTTGGCCCATGATGGCCGCCGCCACCCCGTCGCACATGAAGGTGACCAGGCTCTTGCCGCTGATGCCAAAATTGCGTTTGAGCCGCTCCGCGCCAGTCCAGAAGAGCGCGGCGTTCGGGCCCGCGATGGCCGCCGCCACACTGTTGCGCGTGAAGGTGACCAGGCTGTTTCCGCTGATCCCAACATCGCGTTTGAGCCGCTCCATCCCATCCCAAAAGAGCTCGGCGTTTTGGCCCATGATGGCCGCCGCCACCCCGTCGCACATGAAGGTGACCAGGCTCTTGCCGCTGATGCCAAAATCGCGCTTGAGCCGCTCCACTCCAGCCAAGAAGAGCGCGGCGTTCGGGCCCGCGATAGCCGCCGCCACACCGTTGCACATGAAGGTGACCAGGCTGTTTCCGCTGATCCCGAAATCGCGTTTGAGCCGCTCCACGCCAGTCCAGAAGAGCGCGGCGTTCGGGCCCGCGATGGCCGCCGCCACACTGTTGCACATGAAGGTGACCAGGCTGTTTCCGCTGATCCCGAAATCGCGTTTGAGCCGCTCCACAACAGTCCAGAAGAGCGCGGCGTTCGGGCCCGCGATGACCGCCGCCACACTGTTGCACGTGAAGGTGACCAGGCTGTTTCAGCTGATCCCAACATCGCGTTTGAGCCGCTCCATCCCATCCCAAAAGAGCTCGGTGTTTGGGCCTGTGATGGCCGCCGCCACACTGTTGCACATGAAGGTGACCAGGCTCTTGCCGCTGATGCCGAAATCGCGCTTGAGCCGCTCCACTCCAGCCAAGAAGAGCGCGGCGTTCGGACCCGCGATGGCCGCCGCCACGCCGTCGCACATGAAGGTGACAAGGCCCTTGTCGCTGATGCCGAAGTCGCGCTTGAGCCGCTCAACACCAGTCCAAAAGAGCGCGGCGTTCGGGCCCGCGATGGCCGCCGCCGCGCCGCCGCTCATGAAGGTGACCATGCTCTTGTCGCTGATCCCAACATCGCGTTTGAGCCGCTTCATCCCATCCCAAAAGAGCGCGGCATTCGGGCCCGCGATGGCCGCTGCCACGCCGTCGCACATGAAGGTGACCAGGCTCTTGCCGCTGATGCCAAAATCGCGCTCGAGTTGCTTCACCCCAGCCCAGAAGAGCGCGGCGTTCGGGCCCGCGATGGCCGCCGCCACGCCGTCGCACATGAAGGTGACCAGGCTCTTGCCGCTGATGCCGAAATCGCGCTTGAGTCGCTCCATCCCATCCCAAAAGAGCGCGGCGTTCGGGCCCGCGATGGCCGCCGCCACGCTGTTGCACATGAATTTGCACATCGCCCCGACGTCTCCGCCGCATAAATCTGTCTTGATACCCTCGAGCGCCTCGACAAAGTTGGGCTTCCACAGCCGCGACCTGACGCCATTCACGCCGTATATGCGCTTGGCGTTGTGGCCGTACCATTGGCCCAGCAGCGCGATCGCGGCGCGGGTGCGGGTGCTGATCTCATCGAACGCACTGTCACCCGTGGCTACTGCAGCCTTGATCTCGTGGATGTCAAATCGGCAGCCCATCGCATCTGCGGTGACGCGCAGCTGCTCGACTGTGTTGCGGCTGGACGTGCAGACAAAGACGACGCGTGCGCCGCAGTTCGGGTCAACCGGAAAGGGTTTGCAGCCGGCCCTCAGCCGCACGATCCGTTCGATGTCGGTCCGACATAGTAGTGCGTCCGTCTTGCGGACGTCTCGGCCCACGTCGCCGTGGAAGAGCTCTTCGTCGTACTCAAAAACGGCGGCGTCGATCCGGGCGTCCGAGCGGTTGCACGCGTCGCCGTCGATCAGGGCGCGGAGGACGCCAGCGAGTTCGACGTCGTGGCCGGGGTGGAAGAGCTTGAGTACGCCCGCGATCCAGCGCACCTCCGCGCGGCTGTGTATGTTTTTGACGTTGACGCCATTCTCGCAAACCGGCGCGAACGGTGGCCGGCAAATGCCCCCCGGTGCGAGTCCAATGGGTGCACGACACTGTCGTCCTTTGCGACAGCCGGCATCTGCCTCGCATTTCCGACGGGGCATCGTGCGGCCGGCCCTCCCGGCAAAGGTGTGCCCACCTGAGCGCCACCTCGGGGAAGCGCGTGTTGGGTTCCAGTCTGACCCCCACTCCCCGGGCGTACATCAGCCCCGGGGGTGCTGCACGCTGCATTGACGCTGTGTTCCCCCTCCGGGGGGCGTTCGGGGGTGCTGCACCCTGCATTGACGCTGCGTTCCCCGGAGCGTTCGGGGGTGCTGCATGCTGCATTTACCGAGCGTCAGCCTCGGAACTACTTTATGCAGGACGTGCCACTTCTCCGAGCAAATACTTTGTCGGAGACGGAGCGTCAGCCCCAGAACAACTTTCTGCAGGACGTGCCACCTCCCCGAGCAAATACTTTGTTGGAGACGGAGCCTCAGCCCCAGAACTACATTCTGCAGGACGTGCCACCTCCCCGAGGAAATACTTTGTCGGAGACGGAGCGTCAGCCCCAGAACTACTTTCTACAGGACGTGCCACCTCCCCGAGGAAATATGTTGTCGGAGACGGAGCGTCAGCCCCCGAGCAAATACTTTGTCGGAGACGGAGCGTGAGCCCCAGAACTACTTTCTGCAGGACGTGCCACTGCCCCGGGGAAATACTTTGTCGGAGACGGAGCGTCAGCCCCCGAACTACTTTCTGCAGGACGTGCCACCCTCCCCCGAGGAAATACTTTGTCGGAGACGGAGCGTCAGCCCCCGAACTACTTTCTGCAGGACGTGCCACCTTCCCCCGAGGAAATACTTTATCGGAGACGGAGCGTCAGCCCCAGAACAACTTTCTGCAGGACGTGCCACCTCCCCGAGGAAATACTTTGTTGGAGATGGAGCGTCAGCCCCAGAACTACTTTCTGCAGGACGTGCCACCTCCCGAGGAAATACTATGTCGGAGACGGAGCGTCATCCCCCGAACTACTTTTTGCAGGACGTGCCACCTCCCCGAGGAAATACTTTGTCGGAGACGGAGCGTCAGCCCCAGAACTACTTTCTGCAGGACGTGCCACCTCCCCGGGAAAATACTTTGTCGGAGACGGAGCGTCAGCCCCAGAACTACTTTCTGCAGGACGTGCCACCTCCCCGGGGAAATACTTTGTCGGAGACGGAGCGTCAGCTTCAGAACTACTTTCTGCAGGACGTGCCACCTCCCCGAGGAACTACTTTGTCGGAGACGGAGCGTCAGCCCCTGAACTAATTCCTGCAGGACGTGCCACCTCCCCCGAGGAAATACGGGGCGTGCAGTCGTCGTCAGTCCCGGAACTACTTTCTGCAGGACATGAAACCTCCCCGAGCAAATTCTTTGTCGGGGGCGGAGCTAACCCCCAGAACTACTTTCTGGAGGACGTTCCACCTCCCCGAGCAAATACTTTGTCGGGGACGGAGCGTCACAGTCGTGCCCCGGGGCATGCAGTCGTGCCCCGGGGCGTGCAGTCGTGCCCCGGGGCGTGCAGTCGTGCCCAGGGGCGTGCAGTCGTGCCCCGGGGCATGCAGTCGTGCCCCGGGGCGTGCAGTCGTGCCCCGGGGCGTGCAGTCGTGCCCCGGGGCGTGCAGTCGTGCCCCGGGGCGTGCAGTCGTGCCCCGGGGCGTGCAGTCGTGCCCCGGGGCGTGCACGTCAGCCCGGGAACTACTTTCTGCAGGACGTGCCACCTCCCGATGAAATACGTTGTCGGGGATGGAGCGTCAGCCCGGGAACTACTTTCTACAGGTCGTGCCACCTCCCAGAGGAAATACTTTGTCGGGGACGGAGCGTCAGCCCCGGAACTACTTTCTGCCGGACGTGCCACCTCCCCGAGGAAATACTTTGTCGGAGATGGAGCGTCAGCCCCAGAACTACTTTCTGCAGGACGTGCCACCTCCCCGAGGAAATACTTTGGCGGAGACGGAGCGTCACCCCCGGAACTACTTTCTGCAGGACGTCCCACCTCCCCGAGGAAGTACTTTGGCGGAGACGGAGCGTCAGCCCAGGAACTACTTTCTGCAGGACGTGCGACCTCCCCGAGGAAATACTTTGTCGGAGACGGAGCGTCAGCCTCGGAACTACTTTCTGCAGGATGTGCCACCTCTCCGAGGAAATACTTTGGCGGAGACGGAGCGTCAGCCCCGGAACTACTTTTCTGCAGGACGTGCCACCTCCTCGAGGAAATACTTTGTCGGAGACGGAGCGTCAGCCCCAGAACTACTTCTGCAGGACGTGCCACCTCCCCGAGGAAATACTTTGTCGGAGACGGAGCGTCAGCCCCAGAACTACTTTTCTGCAGCACGTGCCACCTCCCCGAGGAAATACTTTGTCGGAGACGGAGCGTCACCCCCAGAACTACTTTCTGCAGGACGTGCCACCTCCCCGAGGAAATACTTTGTCGGAGACGGAGCGTCAGCCCCAGAACTACTTTCTGCAGGACGTGCCACCTCCCCAAGGAAATACTTTGTCGGAGACGGAGCGTTAGCCCCAGAACTACTTTCTGCAGGACGTGCCACCTCCCCGAGGAAATACCTTGTCGGAGACGGAGCGTCAGCCCCAGAACTACTTTTCTGCAGGCCGTGCCACCTCCCCGAGGAAATACTTTGTCGGAGACGGAGCGTCACCCCCAGAACTACTTTCTGCACGACGTGCCACCTCCCCGAGGAAATACTTTGTCGGAGACGGAGCGTCACCCCCCGAACTACTTTCTGCAGGACGTGCCACCTCCCCGACGAAATACTTTGTCGGAGACGGAGCGTCAGCCCCAGAACTACTTTCTGCAGGACGTGCCACCTCCCCGGGGAAATACATTGTCGGAGACGGAGCGTTAGCCCCCGAACTACTTTCTGCAGGACGTGCCACCTCCCCGAGCAAATACGTTGTCGGAGACGGAGCGTCAGCCCTTGAACGTCTTTCTGCAGGACGTGCCACCTCCCCGACAGGAGCGCTCCCGCCCCGGGGCGCTACCAACCGCGCTCCACATCCCCGACAGGAGCGCTCCCCGACCGCGCTTCACCTCCCCGACAGGAGCGCTCCCCGCCCCGACAGGAGCGCTCCCCGCCCCGACAGGAGCGCTCCCCGACCGCGCTCCACCTCCCCGACAGGAGCGCTCCCCGACCGCGCTCCACCTCCCCGACAGGAGCGCTCCCCTACCGCCGCGCTCCCCTACCGCAGCGCTCCTCTACCGCCGCGCTCCCCTACCGCCGCGCTCCCCTACCGCAGCGCTCCCCTACCGCAGCGCTCCCCTACCGCAGCGCTCCCCTACCGCCGCGCTCCCCTACCGCAGCGCTCCCATACCGCAGCGCTCCCCGTGGGGATGTGGTTGTCAGTTTTGGGAGAGTGCCGGGGAGGGGGGTGAGTGGATGCATATGGCGACCTCGCCGCCACCCGCGCGGGGGGGCGCTGCCCCCGTCGCCCCCCTGATAATGGAGGCGTCTGCGGAGACGCTGGCTGATCTCCGGCAGGTGGCGGATGAGCTTGCTAATTTGGCCAAGTTACAGCAGGTGCAGACTGCGGCGCATTCGAATGAGCTTGCTGAGTTGGCCAAATTACTGGCTGAGGTGAAGATGGACCTAGCAGAGTTCCGAATGGGTCAAACCCGAGTGGGTCACATTGCCACGCTGCAGCTCCAATTGGCAGAGAAGGACGCGGCACTGGCGACAAAGGACGCGGCGCTGGCGACAAAGGACGCGGCGCTGGCGTCACAGGACGCAGCACTGGCGACAAAGGACGCGGCGCTGGTGGAAAAGGACGCGGCGAAGGTGGAAAACGACGCGGCGTGAGCTGACACGAGTGCAAAGTGGGCGGAGGGGGAAGCAGCGCGGGTGAAAGCAGAAAACGCTCTTGCGGTGCAAATGGCAATCCCGGTCATAGCAGGGCAGGTGTGGCACGACAAGGCCATTTCATGGCTACTTTCGATTGGCATAACACCCACCGACACCCACGATACTCACCATTCCGCCGACGCGATCATAACGCTACCTGGTCGTCCGGACATGCGCATTCTGTTGGACTTCAAAGCGGGCACTCTTGCTAACAAGGGCCCAAATCTAATAAAACTGGGCGAAGACTTCCACGCCCTGTCGACGGGTGGGAACAAATGTGACTTTGCCATGCTGATGTTCCAACACGGGAGATCGGGAAAGTTAACGAGAAGGGCAACGCACCTCACCTTCATTACCATACGAATCCGTGCGTCTTGTCGACATCCGAAGGTGTCCCTGGCGTGCGCGCGAATCGGACTTACATCTGCGATCATACGACATTCCTTGATGCACTTGGTCTCATGGTCGACTCCGTGTCCAACGCGTTTCGCACTTACAAGGTCATGGAAGGGCTGGTTGTGAAGGCGTTTACGATATCGTCGTCAGTGATCGATGCAAACGAATCAAAGACTGATGCTCTGGTCAGGGCGGCGCATGCATTTGGCGATTATCGCGGCGAATACGGCAATCTGAGCGCGGTTCGACGTGAGCTCAAGAAACACATCTCGGAGGAAATGCTGAATTACCTACTAACCGCCAACGACTCGAAGACGATCCAGGAGATGGTCGCGACCCGGCCCGTCGCGTTGGCCCCGAAAGATTTGAAGGGCTGGAACGGTAAGGTCCAGATCGCCAATGAAGGTAGGGTCGGTTTACCGGCTCTTTCGGTGGCGCGCCAGCTCCCCAATCCGAAGAAGCAACCTCGACTCGATGAAAGAGTTGAACCCGATTCTCATTGAAGCTCAAGACGCGACCTCGACTCGATGAACCCGATTCTGATTGAAGCCCTAGACGCGACCTCGAGCTTGAACATGCCAGTGTGTGGCGGTGTCGTGGAGTTCGGGGCGGTTCCGCTGTTTATGGGGTCGGCTGGGCGATGGGGGCGGACGGGATGAGGGGGGTTGAGTGCTGTACGCTACGGGGATGCTGTATGCTCGGGGGATGCTGTACGCTACGGGGAGTGTTCTACGCTACGGGGAGTGCTGTACGCTACGGGGGGTGCAGTACGCTACGGGGGGTACTGTACGCTACGGGGGGTGCTGTACGCTCGGCAGTACGCTACGGGGGTGCCGTACGCCACGCGGGGTGCTGTACGCTCGGGGGTGATGTACGCTACGGGGCTGATGTACACTACGGGGGATGCTGTACGCGACGGGGGATGC
>Ga0209390_10010942_pt1 | contig 10511 bp, 10 predicted proteins | sample BON01_FD_187212 | JGI IMG/M metagenome (GOLD analysis project Ga0209390, IMG submission 187212) | Freshwater microbial communities from Lake Bonney liftoff mats and glacier meltwater in Antarctica - BON-01 (SPAdes) (version 2) | ecosystem: Environmental > Aquatic > Freshwater > Ice > Glacier... | reverse complement strand
AAAAAAAAAAGCGGCTCGCACGGTACAAGCGGCGAGTGTCAGCGCGTGCAAGGAAGAGGCCGCTTTGCCTTCACAGCAGCTGGTGCAGCGGCAGCATCAGGACGTAGAGGCGGGGAAGCAGGCAGGTGGCGCCGGCATGCGGTGCGTGGGCGGTCGCATCGGCGGCGGCGGTGAGGGTGGGGGGGAGAGACACCTGGGCGACGCATGTGACGCGCAGGGTCATGCGGCGCAGCGTCGGTGTGTGAGGGGCGAATGATCCGAACAGCTAGTGCAGGAGCTGCGGGGCGCTGTGGTGGGGCAACAAGCAGGTGGTGTCGGCGCGCGGCGCGTGAGCGTGGGCGGGCGCTCTGGCGGTAGCATGAGCGGAAGAAAGAGGGGGGCGACGGAGCGTCGCGCAGGGGTCACTGGCGGCGGTGTGCAGCGCGCGGGTGGCGGACGCCGCAGCCGGTGCAGGAGCAGCGAGGAGCTGTGGTGGAGCAGCAGATAGGTGGTGCCGGCGCGCGGCGCTAGGACGGTCGCTCCGGCAGGGGTTAAAGAAGGTGGCGCGACGGAACGTAGGAGGGGTGGGGCGGCGAGCGGCAAAGTGTGTCGATCTTCACGCCCACGATCACGATGAGAGAGGAGAAGAGTGACCCGTTGTCGCTGGCCACCGCGCTCTGCGCCGAGCGATCAGTCCCCGGCCTCGAACTGGACATCCGCCTGAGCACGCACAGGGGAATGGGCGCGGCAGTTGAGCAGGCAAAGGGCAAGGGGGGAGGGGGGGGGGGGGGGGGGGGGGGGGTGCAGCGCCCCCACTTGGCGTGCATGCAGGCGCGGGCTGGGCGGAATGGCAGAGGGTCTGAACAACGCCTTGCTTCAGTCGCTCTGCTGACGGGGGGGTCACGCGCGGAGGCACCGAGGGAGCAGTTGAGTTTATCTCCACTCCCAGGTACCCCGTGATCATTTATCGATCGAGACGCCGTCACAGCTATTTATAGATGCTTTGATATACAGCAGCTATTTATAGATCCTGTGAATATTCACAGCAGCTATTTATAGATACTGTGAATTCACGGCGGGCGTTCGGCGAAGCTTCTTCGCCGATCGCCATCCCTTCGCTGAGATTCTCATCTGTGATCTTTCCTCCGCCCGTCCTCATCGCCTATGGACGTTCTCTCACCCCACCCACCACTACCCTGGTGAGAGAGACTTCATTGCGATATCCCTCGTTGTTCTTTCTCGTTGTTTTCTCGATGTCTCGGTCTGTGTGTCTGTCTGTGTGTTTCTGTTTGTGTTGTCTGTCTGTCTTTGCCTCCCCGTGCATCAGGCATGGGGGGAGGCGCCCGTGTTGCGTGTTCAGTGGACAGTTGTGTGCGGGGTCAGGGGGAGCTACCTTGGCCCCGCCCCTTCCACCGTTCGGCGGTTGGAGGCGGCTGCCGCTACGCTAGAGGCGGACCTTGGCCCTGCCCCTTCCACCGTTCGCCGAGCAGCTAGGGTTCAACCCTAGCCATGCTGCGGCGGTTGGAGGCGGCTGCCGCTACGCTAGAGGCGGGCGCTTTGCCCACTTATAGGTTCTATGTTTAGTATCTTTGTATTATTTGTTGTTACACTGTCGTGAGGTCCGACGTGTGGGGGGGACCTGTGGCAGAGCGCTGAGAGAAATAGACCAGATAGCGCGTTCTGGCCAGCGCACTGGTGCGGCCGCACCCCACGTAATCTATGACGATGGACCATGACGACAGGAGCGTGCAAACCACTCGCTGGGTTCGGCTTGGGACGGATTCACCAACCGGAAACCGGATGCCGCGTGCGCCGTGCAGCGTGCAGTATACCAGCGACCGTCGGCGCGCGGCGAGCCCCATGGCGTGCTCTTCGGGCCGGGCCGGTTGCTGGGTCACATGGGTCAAATGATCCAAGCCGAATCGGGACCATACAGCCTATGCCGCTGCCGCACGGGCTCGCCATGGTCCGATGGACGAAAGACTTCAAGCTTTTTTCGCCAATCGCGCTGATGGCTAGTTTTGTTTTAGTGGTTTTATAACGTAAAAGGGGCCCACACAGGTATTATTTCACACTAAGTAGCCTGGCACGTGACCACAGACCAGTCAACACGTAGACCACGCGTGCTCACATCTAGCTAGGGGGGTGGTGGAGCAGTCATGGGGCGGGCTGCAGCAGAGCCGGGTGTCCTATTTTGGACCGTTTCAGACACGGGCACTTTCATCAACAACCCAGGGTCCCAGACCCTCCCCAACGGCACCGACCGACGAGTATTTACCCATACGTCAACACTCTACCCGCTCGCGGCACAAGTCCGACGACAAGCTCAGCCCTGAGGCTTGGACTGCTTTTGGTCAGATTGGTGCGCAGCGGTGTCGCTGAGAGGAACGGACCAAATATCGCGTTCTGGCCAGCGCACTGGTGCTGCCGCACCCCACGGAACCTATGCCGATGACGATGGACCATGACGACAGGAGCGCACAAACCACTCGCTGGGTTCGGCTTGGGACGGATTCACCAACCGGCAACCGAATGCAGCGTGAGCCGTGCAGTATACCAGCGACCGTCGGCGCGCGGCGAGCCCCATGGCGCGCTCTTCGGGCCGGGCCGGTTGCTGGATCACATGGGTCAAATGATCCAAGCCGAATTGGGACCATACAGCCTGTGCCGCTGCCGCACGGGCTCGCCATGGTCCAATGGACGGAAGACTTCGAGCTTTTTTGGCCGATCGCGCTGATGGCTAGTTTTGTTTTAGTGGTTTTATAACGTAAAAGGGGCCCACACAGGTATTATTTCGTAGTATTTTGCACTAAGTGACCCGGCACGTGACCACAGACCATCAAAACGTAGACCACGCGTGCTCACATCTAGCTAGGGGGGGTGGAGCAGTCATGGGGCGAGCTGCAGCGGAGACTCGACCGCGCAGAAGGCCGTGGAGACGGCTGGGGGTCACGTCTTCAGCCCTATGTCTAGGGCCGCGCCAAAGTAAGCTTGAGCCGAAGCACAGCCTTGGTGGGGCGAGACAGCTGCCGCAACACTGGCGAAAACTGCCGTCTAACGGTGCCCAGCACCACCGGGTACTATGCCGCCGGAGCTGCGGCCAGTCCCTCGTCGCAACGACCGCCTGGAGCCTCGTCCAGGCCTCAACCACTGCTAGAGCTGTGCGGCAAATACACGACTTCACACGCACGTCTGGTTAAGCTGCGCGCGCCCCACGAATGCTGGACCCCGCGCTTGAGGTGCTACTCGTGCGTACACCTCGAGACGTCCCGGTAGATGCCCGAGGACGAGGTACCTGCCGCGCCGTTCTCGTCCGGCAGGCTGAGCGCAACCGAGAATGGGCTTGAAAAGGTGGTTGGGAGCCTCTCAACGAAGAGTACGCGCTGGGGTAGACGTCGAGAGCCGGCGAACTGCGGAAAGGGAATGGGGAGGAAGTCCGTTAGAAGGGTTCGCACACTGGTGTTGAGGGCGCGCTATGCGCGCATCGGCGGCGGGCACTATCAGCAAAGTTACCTGCTGATGGGCATCACTTCAAACCCGGCCCTTGCGTTTGGGGATGGCGGCAATAGGCGCCTCGACGGTGTGATCCATGCCGCGGTGCGACATGAAAATTGCTGCCGTCCGGCTGGCGAGGCGGTCACAAAACGAGACCGGCTGCACAGGCCAATCTGCCCGCCTGGAGTCGTCCCCTCCCTCAGAGATCCAGTCGTCGTGGATCAGCGGCGACGTGTCCGTGCCAGCGCTTCGGGTCAATGGAGGGCGTGCGCTGCGCCTAGGCACCGGTGAGCGTGCGGTGTCCACGCACAGTCACCTGCCCGAGCGCGTTCGTCCATATGCGCTGTAAATGAAGAACTTCCAGACCGCTGACATCTGCGCGCTGACAAAACTTTCGACGCGATTTTTCTAAGCTTTGAAAATTTTACTTTTTAGAATTTGTCTGAGCGCAGGCCTGCATAGGACACCCGGAGACTCGACCGCGCAGAAGGCCGTGGAGACGGCTGGGGGTCACGTCTTCAGCCCTATGTCTAGGGCCGCGCCAAAGTAAGCTTGAGCCGAAGCACAGCCTTGGTGGGGCGAGACAGCTGCCGCGACGCTGGCGAAAACTGCCGTCTAACGGTGCCCAGCACCACCGGGTAGTATGCCGCCGGAGCTGCGGCCAGTCCCTCGTCGCAACGACCGCCTGGAGCCTCGTCCAGGCCTCAACCACTGCTAGAACTGTGCGGCAAATACACGACTTCACACGCACGTCTGGTTAAGCCGCGCGCGCCCCACGAATGCTGGACCCCGCGCTTGAGGTGCTACTCGTGCGTACACCTCGAGACGTCCCGGTAGATGCCCGAGGATGAGGTACCCGCCGCGCCGTTCTCGTCCGGCAGGCTGAGCGCGACCGAGAATGGGCTTGAAAAGGTGGTCGGGAGCCTCCCAACGAAGAGTACGCGCTGGGGTGACGTCGAGAGCCGGCGAACTGCGGAAAGGGAATGTGGAGGAAGTCCGTTAGAAGGGTTCGCACACTGGTGCCGAGGGCGCGCTATGCGCGCATCGGCGGCGGGCACTATCAGCAAGTTACCTGCTGACAGACATCATTTCAAAGCCAGCCCTTGCGTTTGGCAATGGCGGCGAACGGCGCCAACGGATTTCACACCATGCCGCGGCGCGACATGGAAATCGCTGCCGTCCTGCTGGCGAGGCGGTCACAGAACGAGGCCGGCTTCAAACGCCAATCTGCCCGCCTGGGATCCTCGCCTCCCTCAGAGATCCAGTCATCGTGGATCAGCGGCGACGTGTCCGTGCCAGCGCTTCGTGGCAATGGAGGACGTGCGCTGCGGCTAGGCACCGGTGAGCGTGCGGTGTCCACGCACAGTCACCTGCCCGCACGCGCTCGTCCAGATGCGCTGTAAATGAAGGGCTTTTAGACCGCGCGCTGACAAAAATCTACGCGATTTTTCTAAGTTTTGAAAGATTAGACTTTTTAGAATTTGACTGAGCCTAGGCCTACACAGGATACCCGGTGTATTTTTTGTGTGTTTTGTGGAAATACTGCAAAACACTCGCAAAACACCCGCAGAACATCACAAAACACCCGCAAAACACCACAAAACACATTTTCTAACAAAACAGCCCAAATAATGTGCTAACAAACCGACCATCGCCCACTAATCTTCCCCTGTCGTCGACCTTCGATATCTATATTGCTCTTCAAATATATAATGAATTTACCCATCGATCCTGAAGCTGTTCTGCCCCCCCCGCCCGCCCGCGGCCGCGGCCTTCAAACTTCAAATTCACGGGTCCAACACCACCCGAAGGAACGGAAACACAAATCCCGCCGATGTCCCACCTTGCAGACCACACATAATCGACAACCCGATCAGTAAGTAGGGCGGGCGTAGGACGCATCATTCGGATTCGGCAGATTTCGGTCGTGAACTGTGAACCGTAGGGACATGCCGCGCTTGTATGCGTAAACAAGCCGACCCCCCCCCCCATCCCTCCACAAAACCGAGTTGCGAGGTGGTCTATACCGCGAGCTGATTCCAAGCGCGTTCCATATCATGCTGTTCAAATATGGATCGTGCAACACTTTGTAATACTACATGGAGTCGCACAAACTATATTTGAGCAGTGTCGTTGTTTTGCACACCCTCCCCTTCCCATTCTTCCGCTGTCGCCCCTAAATATAGAGCTCATCTCCAACGTAGTTGGTACGTCTCGCCCCCCCACCCCCTCACTTCTTCCCCTTTCGGCCCTTCGCCTTTGGGTCCTTGTCGCGGCCGTCGATTTGCGCCTGCGGGGCGTGAGGCATTTTTTGTATGAGGATGAGTATCGTTATTAGTATGATGAGTATTAGTTTGTATTATGAGGATCATTAGAAATAAAAGGAGTATTCGTATTCGACTTGGGGGCATCGCTGTCGAGGCCGTCGATCTCTGCCTGTGTAGGAGGGTGTGTGGTATCCCAAAATAGTATAGTATTATGATGATGCGTATGATCAGAGCATTTTGATCATAGGATCAGTAGGATCAACGATTGTTATTATTGGCCGGTGCGTCCTTGTCGAGGCGCCGCAAGATCTGCATCTGCGCGCGGGGGGGTGTACAAGAGAACGACTCGTGTCATTTTAATGTTGCTGTTATAGTGGATGTTTCAAAGGTGCCATGCAGCTACAGATGAACCGCTACGGGTGAATTCGCTTTGCTTATGTACATGAGCGAGTTTGGACTAAGAGCTCCGTCGTTTTGATTCTAGGAAACTCGAAGTCGAATCACTTAGGCGCACAGGGCACCTTTAAAGTGTAGTGAATAGGTTTATTATTATTATTAGTAGTAGTAGTAGACCGTGGGCGTGGAGTGTTGTGAACCGGGGCGTTGTTGGGTTTAACACACACGCACACACGCACACGCACACACGCACGCACATACACACGCACGCACACACACACACACGCGCGCGCGCGCGCGCGCGCGCATGCACACACGCACACACGCACGCGCGCGCACACACCCACCCACCCACCCACACACACACACGCACACACGTGCACGCACACGCGCGCACACACTATAGACGAATTAAACACGAGTAAGTAGGTACCGACGTAGTCAAGGTCATACCTGGAGTGTGACGCATTCGAGGAGTGCTTCCTGCATGCCGTTTCAGTAACACAATACGATACTCGAATATACACGATTTGATATATACGGGTGCATTGCAGCTGAGGACTCACCTGCAGTGTGGCGCATACGTGTACTTTCTGCCTGTGCCGTTTCAGCAGGATATTTTGACAGACTTACGCAAACACCTACATAGGCAATGTAAACAAAATGATGTTTTTCAGAGATCCCGGTCACAAAGTTCGCCACTCGAAAAATCCCAGTCGAAACTAGCAAACCCGGTCGAGCTGAACACGGGTTTCGAACGGGTTTGCTAGTTTCGACCGGGTTTGCTCACATTGGGCGTCTTTTTGAACCGGGGTTCCTCTAAAAAGGGCAAACACATCCTTAAAAAACGAGGAAGTCGGTAATGATATGCTAAAAAATCAGCCTGCAGTGTGGCGTACTCGAGGTCAGCCGCCTACCGCTGCCGTTTCAGCCTAGATGTGTACACACACACACATAGAGATATACGGACCATTTCAGCCTAGATGTATATACCCACACATAGATATATGGACTCAAATCAAATTAAAAGTCACAGCTACCTGCAGTGCGGCGTATTCGAAGTCGGCCGTCTACCTCTGCCGTTTCAGCCTAGATGTATACACACACACCCATAGATATATGGACTCAAATCGAATTAAATCCTACCGCTGTCGTTTCAGCCTAGATGTATATACACACACACATAGATATATGGACTCGAATCGAATTAAATGCCACTACCTGCAGTGCGGCGTATTCGAGGTCGGCTTCCTGCCTCTGCCGTTTCAGCCGATCGATGGCAGTCTGCTGCCGCGCGCGCAACAGCGGGTTGGTCGGCGGCGCCACGACCTAAATAAAAGGGAGGGGGGGCGTGTTTAGCCGTGGGATGTGGTGTCTGCGACACGCCGGAGCTCTGGCGTGGCGCCGCGGGCCTGTGTGCGCGTGTATGCGCGTGTGCTGGTGCCGCCGAATCTGTACATACATACATACATACATAACTGCGAGAAGGGCCCGTTCAGAGAAGGGCCTGTTTGCCGTTAGAGCCGTTTACATGTTTTAGAGGAGCCTATAAATCGCGAGCTGCGTGCTGCAGCTCATTATTCGCCGGCGGCCCCACGGCCTCAACGAAAGAGAGCATTTTTTTAAGGTTGTGAACCATTTGTAGGGCTACCTGCAGCGCCGCCATCCCTTTGAACGCGATGATGCCCCGCTCGTTATTATAAACGATCATAGTATTATAGTAATAGTATTATATTATAGTAACATTTTATCATATCTGCAGCGCCGCCATCCCTTCTGAGGCTGTGATGCCCCGCTTATTATTCTAAATAATAGTAGAAATATTTCCAGTACGATTATTATTAAAACTGAAGCGCCGCAATCCCTTCGAAGGCTGTGATGCCCCGCTTGTAATGATAAAGTCCGTTTAGAGGAACCCCGGTAAAAAAAAAGTCAATGAGCAAACACCAGTCGACACTAGCAAATCCGGTCGAAATCCCTGCTAAAGCTCGACCGGGTTTGCTAGTTTCGACCGGTGTTTCTCGAATGGTGCACTTTTTGACCGGGATCGCTGAAACACATCTATTGTAAGTGAGAATTGGCTTCTTATTCTGCTTTACTTCTTCGTATACCAGCAGGACCGCTATCCCATCGGTGGCTGTGATAACGATGATATGCTCACCCCCCCCCAGGACAATTACACGCTCATTGTTATAAAAAGATCAACAGGTCACACACACACACACACACACACACACCGACAGAGAACAACACCCCCGACACCGACACCGACACACACACGACAAGAAGAATTATGTATCCTAATACGAATACAATACCCTGCAGCGCGGCCATCTCGTCGGAAACTGTGACTGGGCTTGTGATTTGATCATAATAAAACTCTTAGGATTCTTCCTCTTGTTGCACTTGCTATTTGATCATAATAGAACTCTTAGGAGTCTTCTTCTTCTTGCACTTGCTATTTGATAATGATAAAAGTCTTAGGAGTCTTCTTCTTCTTGCACTTGCTATTTGATAATAATAAAACTCTTAAAAGTCTTCTTCTTCTTGCAGCCGCTATTGGATCATGTTAAATTCTGAGGAGTCTTCTTCTTCTTGCACCTGCAGTGCCGCTATCTCCCTGAGGAGCCCTGTTTTGTTAGGATACATTAGAAATGTTCGTATTCTTAGTTTGTATTCAACCTGCAGGAGCCCTGCTTTGTTAGGATACATATCACTCTCGATGCCTCTTTTGGTCGTATGGCCACTGCTAGCGCCTCGGCGCTGGCACTGTTTCTCGGCTCTGCGCTCTGCTGTCGTGGTGTGAATTGTATGATATTAGAGATATATACATACATGTTCTTCTTGTTATTCAACCTGCAGCGCGGCCATTTCGTCGGAGGCTGTGACAGGGCTCGTTAGTTGACCATAATAAAACTCTTCGGATTCTTGTTCTTGCACCTGCAGTGCCGCTATCTCCCTGAGGAGTCCCTGCTTTGTTAGGATACATTAAAAATGCTCTTATATCCTGCCTCCCTGCCTCCAAATCCTACGACCGTAACGGTCTAACACACAGTCGCTCTCTCTCCACCGCGCGGCGTGCTTTGCGTTTTGCCTAAGTCGGTGTCGCTTCTTTTATGAACCAGTTTATATATACAAGTGTGCTTATTGTTGTTTTACCTGCAGCGCGGCCATTTCGTCGGAGGCTGTGATGCTCCAAACTGTGACTGGGCTCGTAAGTTGATAATAATAAAATTCGGAGGAGTCTTCTTCTTCTTGCACCTGCAGTGCCGCGATCTCCCTGTTTTGTTTGGATACATTATAAATGTTCTCATTCTTATTCCACCTGCAGCGCGGCCATTTCGTCGGCGGCTGTGATGCTCCGCTGCTGCGCCGCGCGCAGAGCAGCGCGCACCTGAAAAAAAAAACAAAAAAAACGCAGATCAGAGATGGCGATGAGCAGGCCCTAGTTTGCCTTTCTAATAGAGAAATTGTCGACGCGAGCAGACGGCGGACATTTCAGTGCAAACTGGAGAATAACCGTTGTTTTCTCTAATTGTGTTGGCCTAATGTATTTAGCCATTTAGCCGCCTTCAATTATAACGGCAAATGTCCGCCCTGCCCCCGCGCCGACGGGTTTCTTTAATTTTAGTGAAACTAGGGCCTGCTCCTTGGGCTAAGGGTTAACCCGTTGCTCGACCAGCAGTCGAGCAAACTGGCGAGCGCTGCTGATTGCTGATCCTACGCAACACTGGACGGATCCGCTGTTGTGACGAATCTGATTCGCCTGATTTCAAATTGCGATTCCTAAAGTTCTAAGTTACATTTATGTAACTGCAAGACTTTCTAAAGTTCTAAGTTACTTAAGTGTAACTGCCAATGGAGGCTCCGCCGTGGCGATTGAGCGGGTGCACGTTGACCTTCACAAGATATTCGTTTGTTGGTTTAGGGATTGTGCTCAAATCAATACTCTTTTTGGCACTAGACACCTCCTTTATTGCCCCCCTCTGTATGCTGCAATCGATATTGGGCAATATATGGTTTACCCCCCCCGAGCCGCCTGTTTTCCTAACATACAATATTGGTATTGACAGTGCGAATATCGTGTGAAGGCCAAAGTGCACAGTGATAGGCGTGTTGATCGAACGCCAGTGAAGACAATACATTCAAATGGCGAATCGTCAAAACAGGTCGGTGCAAAGGCGCCCCCCCCGGACCTGAGGACAAACACCACCAGAACAGAGGCCCTTAGGAGGACCGCCGTCTTCTGAGTGCAACCCTCTGTCTGTTTCCTTTGCCGTAGTAGTAGTAGTAGTAGTAGTAGTAGTAGTAGTAGTAGTAGTAGTAGTAGTAGTAGTAGTAGTAGTAGTAGTAGTAGTAGTAGTAGTAGTAGTA
>Ga0209390_10010941_pt1 | contig 10511 bp, 11 predicted proteins | sample BON01_FD_187212 | JGI IMG/M metagenome (GOLD analysis project Ga0209390, IMG submission 187212) | Freshwater microbial communities from Lake Bonney liftoff mats and glacier meltwater in Antarctica - BON-01 (SPAdes) (version 2) | ecosystem: Environmental > Aquatic > Freshwater > Ice > Glacier... | reverse complement strand
CAGGCCTTACATTTAACATCTTTTTCCTACTGTTTAACTGCCCGGCTCACCCCTATATGGCCGACACCGAAATACGCATCGGAATGACAAGGGACTATGTGGGATGTAAGGCCTGACCCCGTGATTTCCTCTGTAAGCTATATCGACGACAACGTTAAATAGCTCTTTTAAGAAATAGCCACTCGGATCCGTATAGGCCAAGGGGTTGTTCAAGACATAAGAATAACGATTGTAACTCTGCGTATTCGTGGGGAATTGTATGAACGGATCCGCCTGCAACATCCGCCCCAACGTGGGATCGTATATCCGCCCATTCATGTGGATGACAACAGCTAAGAAAACCGGGCTATTTGCGGCGGGTTTTTCGGGGAAATAGACCTTGCGCATCAAGGGCCTGCACGTGGGCTGAAATCCAGGTGAACAATTGAGTGCAGCCACGGTCAAACGGTTACCTGCTTTATGCTGGGGAATTGCAGGGTGAGGCGCTCTCCGTGTTGCCTTCTAGCTGCTGCCATCTGCAGGCAGGGCAAGAAGTAAGCTATAGCGGGCATTGATGAGAGAGAAACCACTATATTTATAGCCTTTTAAGATTGTCCTTCTGAGTAGCAGCATAACTCAAACCGCTGCTGCTGGGACACGTTTGTCCGTGTCAAAATCGTAAATCGCACCCTTCACATGAACGGGCGGATATACGATCCCACTTTGGGGCGGATGTTGCAGGTCGATTTACGGTCGGCCCCTGAGCTTTTCAATTAAGCGGACTGTCCCTATACCCGAAAAATAAATCTGTCCCAGTTATTCTGAGAAAATTTATAGTGGTCCGTCCCTGAGCTACGCAGCTCTAGAGTCATGAGCTTCTTCGAGCTAACGATTAATAATGGTATATTCCTGCGGGCCGAAATAGACAGTTTCAGTCTGTTCTATGCCATCCACAATAAATTTTGCTGTGAAACTAAATCCTCTTGATGGATTCATTTCCTCAACAGGGAAATCAAAAATGAACCTTATGCAACCCCAAATGCCGTACCTCTGCGGGAGGTCGGCCAGCGCAATAATACCCGTCGCAGCTGACTTGCCGTATTTAGCGTTTCCCGATGTTAGATAGTGGCACACTGAATTTCCAGCAGTCGCCGCTATGTTCACAGTGGTGGGCGAGTGTTTACTTGAGTTATCCAGTGTTAGTTTGACTGATCCGATGTCCATCAATATTTCCTCTCTTTCGCTGAGGTCAACCCGCACTGATATTGCAAAGGGTGTTTGTCCGCCAACAGCATATGCGGGCGAATTGATCCATTCAGAGGATTTGCCAAACTCATAAGACTTGATTCGTAATCGGCTGTGATTATTTGCGTAAAATTTAGCACGAATGCCTTTCCAACTAACTTGGTCATCTGAGATTGAATATAGAGAGTCTTGCGTAAGCACCGGACTACTCACAACAAAAACCGATTGAGCTTGCAGCACACATCCACTCAGCGAACTTGCAATCAATAAAAGTATTGTGTACTTCATTTTCAATCGTTCAGGTTGTCCGCCATGTACATATAACTTCGTACGCCAAGGCCTTCATAATACAAATAGAACGCAGGTGGGATTGTGGCTGGATTCAAAATAGCCCCCAATTGATAGTAACTAGCGAAGAAATCATGGAAATTGGACGCACCGTTAGCACCTGGGAGATACCTCGCAATACCTTGGAAAAAACTGCCGCCCTCTGAAATTCTTGAGACTGTGTACCCCTCAATTCCCGAGCCTAAAATGTATTTTGGATTATAAATCTGAAGCTCTCCAAGCTGCTCCGGCGTAAGGCTATTGATAGGCAGACCAATCAAATCGCTACCTGCTGGTGCGAATAAGGCTAATCCAATATTGGATGCGTTTTCGGAGTAAATTACCGTCCCTTGTTCCTTAACTACCGCTCCTGAACTGGCCGTTCTAGAGGTAACCTTATAACCGGAGGAATTCTCCATCGCCACTGTCAGTGCCGCCGCCATACCCGCGTATGTCGCGCCTGTTTTGCAAGAGCCCCCAGACGCTTTTCCAGCGCCACAACCACCCGCAGCCACTGACGCAATTCTGCCAAATGCACCGAACGAAGAACCGAATGCGCCAAACCCTCCCGATATTGCACCTGCAAATGCCCCGCGTCCTCCAGCCTTGAGAGCATCTCCAAGACTTGCTCCGCTAAAAGCAGCGATAGATGTGCCGGCTGCAAATCCCGCGGCTCCCCCAGCTATTGCTCCAGCCCCGATTACACCTGCCGTGGAGATTGCTGCTGGCGTCATCACAGTAGTTACACTCATGGCACCAACTGACATCGTTGCCGTAGCTGCGGGAGTAGTAAACGCTGCAGTTGCCCACATATTTACTGCTCCATAGGTAACATAAGAAATAGCAACAACCGCAGCAATCTTGAAAACATCCTTGAGACTGAAGTACCCACTTGGATCCGTATAGCCCAGCGGGTTGTTCAACACATAAGAATAGCGATTGTAACTCTGCGTATTCGTGGGGAATTGTATAAACGGATCCGCCTGCAACATTCGCCCCAATGTCGGATCGTATATCCGCCCATTCATGTGGATGATCCCGAATGCATCACCATGCTCATGCCCGGTGTAGCCGCGCACGGTATCAGTGTCGACGCCACTCACAAAGTTTGCGTTGTAAGGCGGCAATATGGCCTGCGTGTCGTAGTTCCGGCGAGCGCCCCAAGCGCCAAAACTCAGGCGCTCTAAGTTTGCGGCAGTATTGTCGTATACCGCGATAGGCGAACCTAGGTGATCTAGCATCTGGTAACGCCGCTTCGTATCTAGAATATTTCCGTTAGCGTCTAGCGGATGAGTAATCACTACCTCGCCACCAATGCGGCGCCGCATTTCGGTACCCGTTGGTGATTCAACACGCTCGACACTACCCTGGTAGAACGTTTTCGTGACGCTACTACCGATCGTCTCCGCACGATAATAGCGTTGGCGGTCTATCCCGTACGCGAACTCAAGCGTATCTGTTGTGCCGCGCTCTACCTTGGTCATCTGGTCAAACACACTGTAGGTAAAATCGCGGCCATCACCATCGCGCATATTGCCATTGGCATCATAGGTATACGTGAGGGTACCCTGACCCGGCTCAGCCACACTCGTGACGGCATGCGGACCAGCGGTACCGGCCCCATAGGTGTATGTCCGTCCAGTCTTACTCTTTAGATTACCGAAGGCATCATAGGTCATTTGCGGACCACTGCAGCTTGGAAACAACGTTCCTTCGGTAACCTTCGTCAATCGATTGAGGTTGTCATAGCAATACGCCTGTTTCGCCTCAACATCAGGGTCGAATGGGTTACCCGAGCTGCGACGTTTGGAGGTCAGATTGCCCAATACATCATAGGTTAGCCAAAAGAAGTCAGCAGTCAAATAGTCGGTACCCGCAACAGACATAGCGTCCTTCAGGCGGCCGGATGCCACGTCATAGTTACCAGAGTCGCGAGGGTCAGGCCTTACATTTAACATCTTTTTCCTACTGTTTAACTGCCCGGCTCACCGCTATATGGCCGACACCGAAATACGCATCGGAATGACAAGGGACTATGTGGGATGTAAGGCCTGACCCCGTGATTTCCCTTTTATAGCCTTTCTAGATTGTTCTTCTGAGTAGCAGCATACCTCAAACCGCTGCTGCTGGGACACGTTTGTCCCTGTCAAAATCGTAAATCGCACCATGCACATGAATGGGCGGGTTTATGATCCGAATTTAGGTCGGATGCTGCAGGTCGGTTTACGGTCGGACCCTGAGCTTTTCAATTAAGCGGATTTTCCCTATACCCGAGAAAAAAATCTGTCCCAGTTATTCTTCAATGCTTACTGGGAAGTAATCTAGTTGTCCCAGTCAAACATCTTGGTAGCGACAACAAGAATGCCCGGGAAGCATGTTTCTAATGTGCCACCCGATTCAGAGCAATAACCCCTGATGGGGAATCCGCGCTCAACCTTGCGTGTAAATGAGATTTAACTGCTACGGCAGCGTGATGCCTTTCTTTTTGAAAAATTCAATGTATTCTCTTTCGGATAAACCTTCATGTAACTCTCCACTCTCAAGATCGAGAATAAAAAATCCGTACTTTTCTGAAGCCATCATATCGGGGTGCAAAGACGGCTGTCTGAGTCCAATGACATAGTTTCCTGTGGAACTGTAATTTTCAATGTTTGAGTGCACTATGGGGGCCACGCCTTTCACGATAGAACGATTGAAGCTATTTGTCTCCACCAAAAAGTATCCGTTTCCCAATTCATGATCGGAGCTGCAACCAAGTGAAAGCAAGATCAAAAAGTAAATCAGATTTTTCATAATCCGAGCTCAATATTCTAGAGGGTACGAGTGAGTAATCGGATAGATCGTACCGCCAATCACTTCCACACCGTCAATATCTAAAGGCTCTTCGAAAATATCCGTATATGTAAAGGTTCCACTGCACGAGCCAGCCTGACAGACTGCCTCAAGGTTCAAGTAACCACTGCCTAAACTAAATAACGGGTTTAAAGGGTTATTATTCGCTAATTTGTACAAAAAGCCTGAGTCTCTCAACACGACATCTCCAGATATTGACAACCTGACTTCGAGAGCCAACTTCATTTTGAGATATTCTGACGCCTTTTTAACTTGTGCAGAATTTTCAAATACTTCAGCAAGCCCAATATCACTGAGACGAACGGGCCCCTCTCCCCAAAAGTAGTGACCTACGAAGTTTGAAGAATCCCATTGCCCATTTCTTGCAATCTCCCGATCCTCCCGCTGCCTCCGCTCCTCCGGCTGCCCCAGGAGCATGATCGAAAATGTTCTTCCAGCTGCACCATTGGGGAATTTCCCACCCGTCATATCAGAGTAGGTCGCCCCAAAGAGTCGCGAGGGTCAGGCCTTACATTTAACATCTTTTTCCTACTGTTTAACTGCCCGGCTCACCCCTATATGGCCGACACCGAAATACGCATCGGAATGACAAGGGACTATGTGGGATGTAAGGCCTGACCCCGTGATTTTGCTTCTGCATGTTGAAGGACGTGAAGACCGTGCTCACCGAGCTGCGCACCGGAAAGAAGTTCACCGGCACGCACTCGCAGACCTTCGCCATGCGGAAGGAACAGGCCGTTGCGGTGGACAAGACCTACGACTACTTCCATTCGATCTGGGCGGAGGACAAAAAAGCCGCCCCGCGCTTCCTGTGGAACGCCAAGATGCGCTTTGGCAAAACCTTCACCAGCTACCAGCTCGCAAAAAAACTCGGGGCCAAGCGCGTGCTGGTGCTCACCTTCAAGCCCGCCGTGGAGGACGCGTGGCAGACCGACCTCGAATCGCACGCGGACTTCGACGGCTGGCAATACATGTCCCGCAATTCCGACAGCGACCCGACCAAAATCTCCAAGAAAAAGCCGCTGGTCTATTTCGGTTCCTTCCAAGACCTGCTGGGGCGCGATGCGGTGGGAAACATCAAAGCCAAGAACGAATGGCTGCACGTGGTGAACTGGGATTTGGTGGTGTTTGACGAATACCACTTCGGCGCGTGGCGCGAGACGGCCAAGGAATTGTTCGAGGGCGAGGAGGAGGCAGTCGCCAAGAAGGAGACCAAGCTGGAATACGCCGCCGGTCTGGAAGACGTGAACGAAGACCTCGGCGTGCTCTCGACGAAGGAAACCGAGTTCCTGCCCATCACCACCAAGGCCTATCTCTATCTCTCCGGGACGCCGTTCAAGGCACTGGCCACGGGCGAGTTTATTGAAGAGCAGATTTTCAATTGGACCTACACCGACGAACAGCGGGCAAAGGAGGCGTTTGCGACGAAGAACCCCGCCAAATGGAATCCCTACGGCGCGCTGCCGCAGATGCGGCTGCTCACCTACCAGATGCCGGATGAACTGGTCGCCATCGCGAGCGCGGGGGAGTTCGACGAGTTCGACCTCAACGCGTTCTTCGAGGCATCGGGCACGGGCGCCAAGGCAGAGTTCAAGCACAAGAGCGATGTGCAGAAGTGGCTGGACATCATCCGTGGCGGGTATGCGCCGAGGGCGGTGGAGCATCTCAAGACCGGCACCCGGCCTCCGTTTCCGTATTCGGACGTGCGCCTGCTGCCGTATCTCCAACACTCGTTCTGGTTCCTGCCCAACGTCGCCGCCTGCCACGCGATGGCGAATCTGCTGGCCGAAAAGCACAACGTCTTCTGGCACGACTACGACGCGCTCGTCGCCGCTGGCGCTGCGGCGGGCATCGGGCTGGCCGCGTTGCCGCCCGTGCGTGAGGCTATCGGCAGCGGCTTCGAGACCAAGACCATCACGCTCTCGTGTGGCAAGCTCACTACCGGCGTCACCGTGCCGCAGTGGTCGTCTATCCTGATGCTACGCAATCTGAAGTCGCCGGAGACTTACTTCCAGGCGGCGTTTCGCGTGCAGTCACCGTGGTCAATCAAGAACCCCAACGGGGACGACCCGAAGGAGGAGGAAATCCTGAAGCCGATCTGTTTCGTGTTCGACTTCGCACCCACGCGGGCGCTGCGGCAGCTCTCTGAATACGGAATCGGGCTTTCGCCCAACGAGCCAAACCCGGAGAACGCGGTCAAGGACCTCGTGTCGTTCCTGCCGGTGCTGGCCTACGACGGCGCGAACATGACGCAGATTGATGCGGGCGGCATCCTCGACATCGCGATGGCCGGAACCTCGGCCACGTTGCTCGCGCGCAAGTGGGAGAGTGCGCTGCTCGTGAACGTGGATAACGACACCCTGCGCCGCATCCTCGACGACCCCGAAGCGATGGCCGCGATGGAGCGCATCGAGGGCTGGCGCGCGCTCGGCGACAACATCATCGAAACCATCATCAACAAGAGCGAGCTCGTGAAGAAGCTAAAGGATAAGGCGAAGGACAAGGACTTGTCGGCCAAAGAGAAGAAGGAACTCACGGACGAGGAGAGGGAATACAAGTCCAAGCGCAAGCTGATCCAGGAGAAGCTCATCAAGTTCGTGACTCGTATTCCGGCCTTCATGTATCTGACCGATTTCCGGGAGAACACGCTGCAAGACGTGATCACGAAGATCGAGCCGGACCTTTTCCAGACGGCCACTGGTCTAACGGTTAAGGATTTCCACCTGCTCGTGCGGCTCAAGGTGTTCAACACCGAGCAGATGAATCAGGCGGTATTCGCCTTCCGACGTTATGAAGATGCCTCGCTGCGCTACTCGGGTATCGAGAGCCACAAGGGGCTGACTCACTATGGGTTGTACGACACGGTCGTGGCGAGGGAGTAGAGGCGCGGCGACTGTGATCCAGGTGCATGGCGAGGCGATAATTTGGATAGCTGTGGCGAAGGTGCGTACTGCTCCGGAAGGAATAGTGTAAGGGGGGCGAACAAGCAGAGGTATTCGGGGTCGGAGTAAAAACTAGCCAAGAATCTTACTCTGACCCTAAATATGATGGTTAAGGAGGGTGCGGACACAGGGCTTTATCCCGGCACGGATCTCGGCACGGGCAAGCCCAAAAACAAGCAAGAAGAGCAGCTATCGCAAATCATTGCCCGCCTGAACGACCTGTTTGTTACAGATGGGCTGAGTAATCAGGATCTCATAAACTACGCCTACACAATCCGTGACAAGATGAGTGAGAACGAGACCGTTATGCATCAGATTGCCAATAATTCAGCAGAGCAGGCTTTGCTGGGGGATTTCCCAGGTGCCCTGGACGAAGCGGTTATGGAGAGCGGCGACGCGCATCAAAACCAGATGATGCAGTACCTCAACAGTAAGGAGTTGCAGGCAGGGTTTCAGAGGGTGGTGTTTGACATGCTGCTGGCGGCGAAAGCAGCCGCGGCTGCGGATGGAAGAGTGTGAGCGAACTGAGGAGCAACTCGAAAAGGAGGACAATTAACTTCTTGCCAATCAAGCTGTTGGGGCTATGATCACGAAGAACACAAAAATAGAGGCTGCCTCCGCGGTGTAAATCTGTTGAACATCGAGCGGCCTCAAGTAGCAAATGCAGACCCAAAATGGAGGGAACCATGGGCCGATATAAACTGATCGTAATACTCCTGGCAATAAGTACACCCGTCGCCGCGGAAACTTCTTTCTACCAATGCAAAGATAAATGGGGTCAGCCGATTTTCAGCCAGCAACCTTGCGGAGCGGATGCCACCCAAGGCACCATTTCGGCGCCGGAGAGGAGCGGCAGCGTGCACGCTGATCAGGAGTCCTGGGATCGCATAACAACCAACAACACGATACGCGATGCGGAAAGGGAGATAGAGCACCGGGAAAAGAAAGTAAGTCAGCTGGTAAGAGAGCGAGACTTAAAGATAGCTGCTCTGGACCGTCGTCAGGAGAACGCCATGAACAACTTGGCCGGTGCGCAATTCCGGGAAAGCCTTGCGACCGAGATGCAGGCGGTGAACATGCAATATCACGCGAAGATAGAACGGGAGCAGCGGGATATCGATCGTATCCGAGAACAAATGGCCCTGGTGCGTGCTACTTACTAATAACCAGGAGCGAGCTTCCTTATTGGGTATTCTATATTGTAAAGTACAGCACTAGTTGCATTATGGCGATTGACTGCATATTAAATGAATGAGCATTACCCGCACCTGCCCAACGCCCCTATTAAAGAGGCTGTCGTGGATATTCAAGTAATGGAACCGTGGCCGGTTGCAGACTTGTATCATGGGCCAATTGCAGGTTTTAAGGAGCCTGTTGATATGTTCGTTGCCGAGTTTCATATTCAGCATGAGCAAGGCGAGGTGAAACACGGCACGTCAAGGGCTCATGGAGGCTATCGCTATGAGAGCGAAGACGGCCGGTTTATAGTGCAGATCAGACAGCAGGGTTTGGTGGTAAGTCGTTTAGCGCCTTACAGTTACTGGAGCGAACTAATTTCCGTTGCGCAACGGGTCTGGGAGATGAGTTTTGCTTTGGGGGGGGCACCTATTGGCAGGCTCGCTGTGCGTTATATCAATGTACTGACAGTTCCATTTCCAGAGACCGATGTAATCAATTTTGATCAGTATTTGAATAATGCCCCGCGCATACCTACAGCCTTGAACCAAGGGCTGAAGAACTTTTTGACACGTTTGGTGATCGAAACCAGCGTGGTTCCGGAAGGTACTGCGATTATTAATCAGACATTTGAGCAAAATGAGGCAGATACGCTATCACTTATCTTGGATATCGATGTATTTCGTGCTTTTGACGCGACAGCTCCAACTGGTGAAGCGATGTGGCAATTTTTGGAGCTATTACGTAATGAAAAGAACAAGATTTTCTTCAATACTATGACAAGTGAGGCCTTGGAGTTATGTCAATGATGGCTACCGCATTAGCGTCAGGAGTGTCACCGATTCAAGGAAAGTATGCCCGAGTTTCTTGGAAGGATATACGTTCGAGTACACCTGCGACGAACCCGGCTTCAATGAAAGTTGATGCTCAAATTTACGATTTGGTGACGGGAACCACTCCGAACTCGATACAGCGCGAATTTGGTAGCTCTTATATTGCCTGGCTAGAGGACGACTGGGATGGAGAGGGAGCATTACCGATAAGTACGCAGGTAATTGCGAACGTAAATGAATTTTTGTTTGCGATTCGTGATGCGAATATGCAACCTGAAATTGCACCTGAAGCAGATGGATATATTCAATTGGAGTGGTACCAATCAAAGAATTGCCTCTTTTCTCTGAGCTTCGGCCCATCAAATATCCTATCTTATTCTGGAATATTTGGTGAAGGGAGACGTGTCTATGGCGCTGATGAAATACGTGAGGGAGTTCCTGATTCGATATGGGATCACATACAAAGGATTTGTGCAGCCCCGGCAGACCGAATCGGCGCCGATCTCTGACGGCGAGCATTTAGCTCAGTTTGTTCGCCGAGTTAGGGAAGTAAATAGAAAAGATAACTCGCTGAAAGAGTCCGCCTTAACACCAAAAAAACATCCTTTCACGAAGTCGGTGTTTCGCACCGATAAGATGGAACAAGTGGAGATTGAGGCTGCCGAGTCGCGGGTGATGCTCAATTCAGGAAAGGACAGCATTTACGGCACCGTATATTTTCAGAAACATAATATTGAGCAATGCCATGCCGCAGGAAGTGGACTTCATGTTGAGCCAGAGGAGTCCGATCATCGCTGGCATGCTGATATCCATTGGCCTACCGGCGATGGTCCTGACGCTAAGGCGCTTCGCACAAACCTCAGTCAGCAATTATTGTCGAAAACAGGACAAGTGGTGCTGAGGAACCCTTAAAAGTTGCAGTACAAGTGAAGCAGCAAGAATATTTGGCGGTACATTTGGCGGTATATTTTGAAGTCGATAATTGATAAATATATATTTATCAATGGCTTGATAGCTCTATTCGAACGATCTCACACCGACCAAGCTCATCAAAAAATCCTCAACCACAATCTGTACAGCGGGACGAATGCCGTCAGGTAAGCCCGGTTTTTCGGAGACTCCTTCTATTTCTGCGCCTGTTGCCGAACAATGCCGA
>Ga0209390_10010939_pt1 | contig 10514 bp, 13 predicted proteins | sample BON01_FD_187212 | JGI IMG/M metagenome (GOLD analysis project Ga0209390, IMG submission 187212) | Freshwater microbial communities from Lake Bonney liftoff mats and glacier meltwater in Antarctica - BON-01 (SPAdes) (version 2) | ecosystem: Environmental > Aquatic > Freshwater > Ice > Glacier... | reverse complement strand
GGAGGGGGAGGTGGAGGTGGAGGTGGAGGTGGAGGTGGAGGTGGAGGTGGAGGTGGAGGTGTCGCAGGTTTCGGTGCCGTGGTCGACACGACGGGCAGCGTCGATGGCACCGCAGCCGAGCCGATCTCCTCGGTTGACGGAATCGTCGTCGGCGCGATCATGGTCGGTACTAACGAGGACTCCACGATCGTCGACCCAGGTGCGACAGGACCTGAGCTCGGCCCGGCGGTCGCCGACGGATCGGAACTCTGATCGATTCCGTCGGCAGCGACGACCACCAGACCGATCAGCAGCACCAACATCACCACCAGTGCGCCAGCGACGAGTCCGACGATCATCCGCGAGTGCCGACGGGGCGCGTCCGGGAAGCCGCCAGGAGCCTCGAAGCCGTACGGCACCGACGGTGTCGATTCCCGCTGCGCGGCTCGCTCGAGCACCGTGCGACGAAGTTCCACGGGCGCCGCAAATGCCGGCGCAGCGCTGATCAACGGGATGATCGCGAGGCGTCGCTTGGTCTCTTCGCAGACGACACATCCCTCGATGTGGCGGGCGACGCGTTTACGCACGAGCACGCTGAGCCGGCGAGCACGCCGGCGAGGTCGGCGCAGTCGTTGCGACCCATTCGGGCCACCGTGAGAGCGCCGAGTGCCCGCTCCACCCGCTCACGCATCCGGTGGATCACGACATCGCTCTGCTCCAGCGACACACCGAGTGCGTCGGCCAGATCTTCTCCGCTCAGTTCGCCACGCACCGAGTACTCGAGCGCCAACTGGTCGCGTTCGTCGAGGCCGACTGCTGCGCTGCGTACGAGTTCCGCAAGCTCCGCATAGGCCGATGAGCCGGCTTCGGCGCGGTGATCGATCAGGGCAACCATCTCAGGCGTCTCCGGTGCCGTGAAGTCCACCGTGCGGGTCCGGTTGCGCTGCTTGGTACGCGAGTACACCTGGTTGCGCAGGATCGCGAACAGCCACGGTTTCAGACGCGAGCGGTCGCGTAATTGGGCGGGTCGTTCCGACGCGACCAGGAACACGTCCTGCATCACGTCCGCTGCTTCGTCGCGATCGTTCAACATCGCTGCAGCCGTGTCGTAGATCTTGTCCGCATACCGGTCGTAGATCACAGCGAGAGCGGTCGGATCGCCGGCAATGTGATCGGTGACGACCTGCTGGTCGCTGCGGCTGTCGTTCATCGGTCATGGTCCTTCGTCGCTCCTGTTCGAGGGGAACCCACGACCAGGTGTGCGGACCGACTCGCGGTCCGCAAACATTCTGGTCCATGAACCCGGTTGCGGCGCCGGTGCTGGGCAGGTCCGTGCCCGTGGCTCCGCCGTTGCTCGGCACTGGACCCCCGGCGTCCACGGTCGGGTCGGTCTCGCCCGGCGTCGGCTGAGCGATCAGGAGGTCCGGGTTGGGCTGCGGGTCCGGCTGCGGCTCGGGCTGAGCAATCGGAAGTTCGATCTGAACCGTGGTGGTCGGCACCGGGCCGATGTCGAATCCACCAGCTTGGGCAGCTGTTGCGTTGGTCCCTGCGAATGCACCCACACCGACAACGGTGAGCAGTGCGAGGCGAACTCTCCTCGAGGTGAAGGCGCCGTGGTCGACGTGGCGGCTGTTCGAGCGGGAAGTGCTGGGCGTGTTCGTCATCGTGATTCTCCTTGTCGGTGAGCGACGCCCGGTTGGCGTGCTCACGTGACAAGACGACCGACCGACGGCGACCTTGCAGCTTGCAGAAAGTTGGAAAGGAATTTCGAAGACCGTCAGTCCCGACAACCGACCGCAGACAGCAGACAGCAGCGGCCGCAGACGAGCTCGCCGATGGAGTCCTCGAGGTCGTTCTTCGCGTCAACGTTGCGCAGATCGATCGGGAAGAGGTAGGCACCGCCATCCTCGAACTCCTCGAACACGGCTTTCCCGCTGTTCATCATCAATGGCATGTCCGCACAGAGCTCCTCGTCCATGATCACGGTTTCGACTCGGGCACCAGCGGGTTGATCCGGAGCTTCGCAGTGCCGTCGCACGGCGAGAAGTCCGACAGATCCACGATGGCCTGCACGTTGCGGTGTCCACCTCCGAGCATCACCATGACCGCCTCGGGCGGGCCCGCCAGTCACCGTCAAGGCGGCCGGCAGGTCGAACTGGAGGCCGTCGGGCTCCAAGAGGACGCCGCTGACGATCTGGCCAGGGATCTCATCACGGAGCTTGCTGAGCCTTCTTGGATCCGCTGTCGATGTTGATGAGCGTCAGATGCCGCGATCGGCTTCGAGGAGCCGAAGCCAGACCTCGCTGATCGTCGGGAAGGCCGGGACGGCGTGCCAGAGCGTGGCGATCGGTACTTGGCCGACGATCGCGATCGTCGCCGAGTGGAGGAGTTCGGCGACGTTCGCTCCGACGAACGTCGCCCCGACGATCACGCCGCGCGATCGGTCGATCACGATCGACGCCTTGCCGATGGTCCTGCCGGTCAGCGCGACGCCGGCTACCGACCCCATCTCGACTGTCACGACATCGAGGGCGGGGTCCTCTGCGGCATCGAGACCAGACCTGCCGACCGAAGCGACCTCGGGATCAGTGAACACCACCTGTGGGACAGCACAGTGGTCCGCCCATGCCTCGACGTCGCGTCCGCCCACGATGTCGCCGATGCAGCGTGCCTGATACTTCCCCTGGTGGGTCAGGAGCGCACGACCGTTGACGTCACCGGCCGCATACAACCAGTCGCCGTCGATCCCTTCGACGCGTAGCCGGTCGTCGACATCGAGAAAGCCCTCGGGCGTGACGCCCACCGATTCGAGTCCGATGTCGCCGGTGTTCGCCGTTCGCCCCACGGCGACCAACACTTCGTCGGCCTCGATGTCGACTCCGGCTTCACCCCCGACCGTGGTGCTGATGGTCACCGATCCGTCCTGGGACCGCACGACCTTCGAGGCCTCGCAGTTGGTGTGAACGGTGATGCCTTCGTCGTGGAAGCATTCCTGCAGCAATTCTCCGACCCATGGCTCGTAGCCGCTGAGGAGACGATCGGATCGTTCGATGATCGTGACCTCGTCGGCGCCGAGCCGCCGATACGCCTGGGCCATTTCGCAGGCGACCACACCGCCCCCGATGATCCCCAGACGCCGGGGAATCCGTGACGCCGATGTGACGTCTCGGTTGTCCCACGGCTGGGCCGATTCGAGCCCATCGATCGGCGGGATCGTCGCCCGCGAGCCGGTCGCCACGACGACGGCCCGCCGGGCAGTGAGGTGCCGGGTGCCGCCGTCGTCTGTCTGGACATCGACCAGACGCTCGCCGGTCAATCGGCCCCGTCCGCGTATGAGAGTGGCACCGACCGATTCGACCCAATCGGCCTGTGAGCTGTCGTCGAAACTCGAGACGAACTCATCGCGACGACCGAGGACCGCATCGATGTCGATCGTTCCCGACACCGCCTCGGCAGCGCCCGCCATCCGGCGGGCAGCCGCAACGGCATGGGTCGGCCCGAGCAGTGCCTTGCTCGGCATACACGCCCAGTACGAGCATTCGCCCCCGACGAGCTCGGCCTCGACCAGCGCGACCGACATGTCGTTGTCGCGCGAATAGCTGGCGACGTTGGTTCCCGTCGAGCCCGCCCCGAGGACGATCACGTCGAACATCTCGCGGTCTCCGACCTCGTGCGGACTCGCTTCGGTCTCGATCTTCGTGTCAGGGTCGGTCACGTCGGTCACCTGCAAGATCGTTCGGTGAGCGTCGGCGGGGTCGATCTCGTTCATCTCATCGTTCCTTCCTGATCGTCGGGGTCTCGGACTTGATTGCAACGCAGCACTACGACTTCACCACTTTCACGACATCGCCGGCGGACAGCCGCCCGAGCGCGCCGCTGCTGTACACACTGATGACGACACGACTCTCCGGGTCGAGGACGAATGCCGTCGGCTGGAGGAACGGATCGGCGGAGGTGTCGAGGTATCCATCGACGGACGCAGCTACCGAGATGGCGTCGAGACCGCTCGCCATCTCCAGGTTCGCCAGACCCAGTTCTTCCGCCAATGTTGCGGACTGCTCGGCGGAATCGACGCTCGCAACGATCACACGTACGTCGAGATCGCGCAGGTCGGTGTTGCTCTGAAAGTCAGCCAACTGCTGACGACAGACCGGTCACCAGTGGCCACGGTAGAAGAGGAGGGCCGACCACGAACCCTCCGCAACGGTGGAGAGATCAACGGGCTCGCCGTTCATCTCGCCGGTGATGGCGGGCAGGGTTTGTCCATTCTCGATTTTCATGATCCGCACTCGTTTCTGTTGGTGTGTGGCGCTCGGGGCGGTCATCGCGACCGCTGACAACGATTTGTAGGTACCCCGATGGGAGGGAACTCACTCGTGCGGCTCGAGAATCAGTTTCGAGTGGCCGTCGCTGGGGTCGAACGATTGGAGGTGCTCGGGCGCTCATCCACGTCGTCCTGCGCCGACGCGGCCTCACCGCGCACCGACACGTCGGCGCACACGACAGTTCAGAGCACTCCACCGGCTCCGGCACCTGGCTGCGCACATTCGCGATCACAGCGCATCGATCGTGCAACGACGCCGAGGCATACGCGACGAGGTTCGAAGCCCTCGAAGTCCGATGGAGCGCACAACTCGAACGGGTTTGCGCCAACTCGGCAGTAGAGCTCCTCGCTCGACATCCTGCCCGGAGTCCTAGTCATCACCGTCGACAGCGCAGCGCAGCTGATCGGGCGGTCAGAGATGCGCACCGGTGAAGCCATCAACCGCCTCGAAGCCGCTGGCATCCTGCGCCAGCGCAACGTCGGACGCCAGCGCTACCGAGTGTTCGAAGCAGCCGACGTCATCGACCTCTTCACTGGCCTCGAGCCAGCCCTGGCAAGCCCCACCGGTGACACCGCCACGGCCGCACCGACCCGTCGGGTTCAGCCGCGTCGGGACAAGCCCACCGAAGACGGGACCTGAGCCCGGAGCGACCGGGGCGTACGAACGACCACGATCGCCCGCAGGCGGATCTGTTCTCGATCGACCTACATCTCCGCGAGTCGAGACGAAAGAAAGCCCCGGTCGATCTTGCGATCTACCAGGGCTTTCGTAGTGGCGGGGGCAGGATTTGAACCTGCGACCTTCGGGTTATGAGCCCGACGAGCTACCGAACTGCTCCACCCCGCGTCGTGGTGGACCATTACATTACGCCCGCAGTCGGCCAATCGCAACCAGCGCGTCCGCGGCGTCGATCAGTGGCGGTCGATCAGCCCGGCCGTCGATGCCACCGAGATCGCCCGGCTGCGCACCTCGAAGCCGACGCACACCGCTTCGGCGCTGCTCGGCAGCGAGGTGAACCGTTCGCTCGTTTTCTTCTTCGGTCTGCTGCTCACGATGATCATCGTGCTCGACGACCGCTTCCTCGCCGAACGCTCGACCCGCACCGCCATCGCCTGACGTTCTCGTGAACTCGTGCGGACATAGTCACCAACGAGTTCACGAGAAGCGACGGGCGGCTACTCGACGGGGGCCTTCCAGCTGTTGAGGTAGGTGACCTCGCTCGCCGGGCGGCGCGGCGCCGGGGTGAACGAGTCGCCGGTGTAGTAGCCGACCGCCAGCAGGCACACCTGGGTGACCGACGACGGGATCCCCAACAGTTCGGCCACCTCGGCCTCGTGTTCGAGATGGAACGTGGTCCACGCCGAACCAATCCCCCGCGACCGCGCCGCGAGCTGGAAGCTCCACACTCCCGGCAGGACCGAGCCCCAGTACCCGGCGTAGGCACCGGTGGACGAGCCGTTGGGAACGCGGTCGAGGCGCATCGACAGCACCAGCGCCGGCACCTCGTGGAGATGCTCCACCAGGAACATGGCCGAGTCGATCACCTTGCCGCTGCGATCGTCGGAGCGCACCTCGGTGTTCGCCTGCAGATACGGGCGTCCGACCGCACCGAAATACTCGGAGATCTTCGCCTTCTTCTCGGCGTCGTCGATGATCATCCACCGGTTGCGTTCGAGGTTGCCGCCCATCGGCGCATGGCTTGCGACGTCGATGCATTCGAGCAGCTCGGAGTGCGGCACCGGCCGCTCCAGATCGAGGCGCTTGCGAACCTGCTTGGTGGTCGTCAGGAGGCGATCGGTCTGGTCGAGATCGAAGCCGGTGATCGGGTGCTGTGCCATCGGCCCAGGATGGCATTTCGACGCGACGGCGGCGCTACGTTGCGCGCGTGACCACCACATCGACCGGCGCGCCCAACGCGCCCAGCTCGCCAGAGGCCGATGCTCGCGACATGTCGCGCGGCCTCATCGGCGCCGGCATCGCGGTGTGCGCATGGTCGACCGGCACGATCCTCGCCAAGTACATCGACATGGGCAGCCTGGCGATCGGCTTTTACCGGTTCGCGTTCTTCGCCCTGATGCTCGTGACCTGGATGAAGCTGCGTTGCACCCCGTTTCGCCTGCGGGTGATCCGCGATTCGATGTGGGGCGGCATCGCCCTCGGCGCGGACATCGCACTGTTCTTCTCCGCGGTGAAGCTCACCAGCATCGTGAACGCCACGATCATCGGCTCGATGCAGCCGATCGTGGTCGGTGTGATCGCCGCACGGTTCTTCGGCGAAACGATCAGGGCCCGCGATGCGCTCTGGTCGCTGGTAGCCCTCGGCGGCGCCGTGCTCGTGGTCGGCGCATCCGCAGGCGAAGACATCACCGACATCCGAGGCGACCTCCTCGCCGCTGCAGCGATGCTGTCGTGGAGCGCCTACTTCATCACGTCGAAGAACTCGAAGAAGACCATGACGCCCACCGAGTTCACCGCCGGTACCTCGCTGTGGGCCATGGCGATCTGTGCGCCGCTCGGATTCATGTTCAGCCAGGACATGTCGTGGCCGTCGGCCACCAACTGGGGCTGGCTGATCGCCATGGCGGTGGCCTCCGGCCTCGTCGGGCACGCAATGATGAACTGGTCGCTCGTGCGGATCCCGCTCTGGGTCGGCTCAACGTTCACGCTGCTGATCCCCGTGTTCTCGGCGCTGCTCGCCTGGGTCGTACTCGACGAACGGGTGAACGCACTCCAGGCCCTCGGGATGGCCGTCGTGATCGGTGCACTCGCCGTGGTGGTGCGCAGCCAGGCGGCCCCCTCCAGCATCGCCGCCCCGATACCCGAGCCCAGCTCCCCCAACACCCTGATCTGACCGACCGGACCCGACCAGTGCGACAGCGCAGGTCTGACCCGTGCCGTGGCGCGACCGCTACGGTGCCAGCGTGTTCGAACTGAACGGCGTCGAGATGGTGGGGTACCTGGCCTCGGCGCTGGTGGTGCTCTCGCTCACGATGACCTCGGTGGTGCGGCTTCGGATGGTGTCGCTGTGCGGGTCGATCACGTTCTTCGTCTACGGCACGATGATCGAATCGGTGCCGATCATGATCACCAACGGCTCGATCGCCGTGATCAACGTGTGGTTCCTCCGCAAGGAGTTCGCCTCCGGTGGCCGGCACGGGCGCGATCTCGGAGTGTCACGGATTCGCCCGGACTCGCCGTTCCTCTCCGACTTCGTCGCGTTCCACCTCACCGACATCCACCGGTTCCAACCCAATTTCCGCCTGCCAACCGGGGACGACGTCGTGACATTGCTGCTCAACCGTGACGGTCTCCCCGCCGGCCTGCTGATCGGGCGCCGGAGTGGGTCGACGCTCACCATCGACCTCGACTACGTGCTCGGCCCGTACCGAGACTCGCGGCTCGGCCGCTGGCTCTACGGCCCCGGCTCCGAGGTGTTCCGCTCCGACGGCATCACCGAACTCCGCAGTGCTGGCACCACCGACTTCCACTGCAAATACCTCGAACGCGTCGGCTTCCGAGCGTCGCCCACCGACCCCGACCTCTACGAACTCACCCTCTGAGCGCCCGGCTCGACACCGTTTGTGTGCAATTCCCGGTGGGACGACCCACCGAGGCTGCAACGCAAACGTGAATGAGCCCGGCTCCCGGCGTTTGTGTGCAGTTCCCGGTGGGACGACCCACCGAGACTGCAACGCAAACGTGATGGGGGGCGGCGCTCAGGCGATGACGGGGACGCTGGCCATGGCGTCGGCGATCACCGAGTCGGGCAGGTCGTAGTCGACCATGCTGCCCGACAGATACTGCTCGTAGCTCGCCATGTCGAGATGTCCGTGGCCGCACAGCGCAGTGAGGATCACCTTCTCCTCGCCGGACTCCTTGCACGCCAGCGCCTCACGGATCGCAGCGGCAATGGCGTGCGTGGGCTCGGGTGCGGGCACGATGCCTTCGGTGCGGGCGAACTGCAACGCCCCGGCGAAGCATTCACGCTGCGGGATAGCAATCGCCTCGACGAGGCCCTCGTTGTAGAGGTGCGACACCAGCGGGCTCATGCCGTGGTACCGCAGGCCGCCCGCGTGGATCGGCTCGGGGATGAACGTGTGACCGAGCGTGTGCATCTTCATCAACGGAGTCATGCCGGCGGTGTCGCCGAAATCGTAGCGGTACTCGCCCTTGGTGAGCGTCGGGCACGCAGCCGGCTCGACGCACCTGATCGTGGGGTTCATACGACCGGCGAGCTTCTCGCGCAGGAACGGGAACGACAGTCCACCGAAGTTCGAGCCACCGCCGGTGCAACCGACGAGCACGTCGGGCACTTCGTCGACCTTCGCCAACTGCAGCAACGCCTCCTCGCCGATGATCGTCTGGTGGAGCAGCACGTGATTGAGCACCGACCCCAGCGCATAGCGGGCGTTGGGATCAGCGACGCACATGGCAACGGCCTCGGAGATGGCGATCCCCAACGAGCCGGGATGGTCGGGGTCCTCTGCGAGCAACGAACGTCCGAACTCGGTGAGCTCCGACGGGCTCGAGTGCACCGTTGCACCCCACAGTTCCATCATCGTCTTGCGGTGCGGCTTCATCTTGTACGAGGCAGCCACCTGCCAGACCTCGCACTCCATGCCGTACTGTGCGGTCGCGAACGCGAGCGCCGTGCCCCACTGGCCGGCTCCGGTCTCGGTGGTGAGCTTCGTGATCCCTTCCTGGTGGTTGTAGTACGCCTGCGGCACCGCCGTGTTCGGCTTGTGCGACCCAGCGGGGCTCACACCTTCGTACTTGTAGTAGATGCGCGCCGGGGTGTCGAGCAACGCCTCCAAGCGGTGCGCTCGGAACAACGGGCTCGGACGCCACAGCTTGTACACGTCGAGCACGCCACCGGGAATGTCGATGTATCGCTCGGTGCTGACCTCCTGCTCGATCAACGCCATGGGGAACAACGGCGCGAAGTCGTCGGGGCCGGCGGGCTGATGTGTGCCGGGATGGAGCGCCGGCGGCGGCGGCGTGGGGAGGTCGGCGACGAGGTTGTACCACTGGGTGGGCATCTCGTCTTCGGTGAGGTGGATCTGGTGTGGAACTGAAGGAGCCATCACCGCGGAACCGTAGTCAGGTACCGTTCGGTGACGCCCAACCGAACGAGGAAGAACCGTTGTTCAACAACAAGAAAAAGAAGAACGCTGCCGCCGAAGCCGAGCAGGCCCTCCGGGCACAGGCCGCGGCGCTCCAAGCGCAGTTCGACACCGTAGGCAGCGAGCGTGCAGCGCTCGACGCTCGGATCGCCGCCATCGGTCAGGCAAACGACCAGCTCGACAAGCGACTCGCCGCGCTCGACCAGGGCGTGAGTTCGATGGGAGAACAGGTCGTCACCCTCTCGTCGTCGAACAACGACACCGGCCGACGCGTACGAGCATTCGACGAACAACTCGCCTCGTCGAACACCGAGATCGACCAACGCGTCCAAGCACTCGACGAGCGCATCGCTAGTGCCGACACCCGAGTCGACGCGATCGACCATCGTCTCGCTGACGTCGAGTCACTCGGCTCCGAACTCGACGACATCAACGAACGTCTTCGCGTGTTCACCACCCCGGCGGCGACAACGCCGATTCCTCCCCCGCCGGTTCCCGTGGCAGCACTGGCACCTCCGCCGGCACCGACGACGACCGTCCCACCGCCACTGCTGCTCGCCGGGGCGGAGACCCAGGACGAACTCAACGAGCGCATCGTCGAGTTGCGCACACAGCTCGGCGATCTCGCCCGGCAGACGTCGTCGATCGACGCTCGCGTCACCAGCGTGTCGATGGAGTTGGCCAACCAGCTCACCGAGCTGAGCAGCGACATCGACGAACTCAACCGGCGCAGCAACGAACCCGCCGGCACCGACTCGACCACCGGCTCGACCACCGGGGTCGACACCGCCGAACTCGAAGCGCGGATCTCCCAGCGACTCAACGCGGCGATGGACGATGTGCTCGGCTCCACCGAGCGACTCGCCGCCGAGCAGGCCCGCTACGAAATCCAGTTCCGCGCCGACCTCGCCGAGTTGGCCGAACGGCTTCGCCGTCCCGGAACGAGCTGAAAACGTCGCCTGGAGTCAGACCCCTGGCGGCACTCCTACGGCTGTTCGAGGAGGGCGAAGGCGTCGGCGATCAGCTGACGGGCTTCGGCGATCTTCTGCTGATACAAACCGAGATCGCTGTCGGCCAGCGCGGCGTC
>Ga0209390_10010937_pt1 | contig 10515 bp, 5 predicted proteins | sample BON01_FD_187212 | JGI IMG/M metagenome (GOLD analysis project Ga0209390, IMG submission 187212) | Freshwater microbial communities from Lake Bonney liftoff mats and glacier meltwater in Antarctica - BON-01 (SPAdes) (version 2) | ecosystem: Environmental > Aquatic > Freshwater > Ice > Glacier... | reverse complement strand
GACGTATCGGTCCATCTGCCGCCGCCACGCGTCCAGCCATTCCTCTGCGAAGCGGCAGGCGACTTTGCTCGCCGGTCTCGCGCCCATGTTCATGGTCGTGTTGCGCACGGCGCAGAGTGTTAGCACCCCGTTAATCGGGATAACGACGTAGAAGACGCAAAGCCAGAAATCCTCCGGTGCCATGCAAACTGCCAGAACATGTGGCGGATGTCGTCGTCGAAGCCGACGATGGAGTCGCCGTCGATGCGAGCTAAGCCGCGCAGGATGCGCATGCGGTGTACTTGTCGCGCGGGCGCGGCTTGATCTTGGGGTCTGGGAATGGGCGTGGACCCTCGTACCCCTGCGAGGGTTTGCCGCGGTGTCCCGTCAGGTCGTTGAAGGCAATCACCGCACTGGGCTCGCCAAGTCGCGGTGGCCCTCTGCCCGTGTCCGCAGGCTCATTCATGACGAAGACCGTCTGCTGATGTGGAGCGCCCATGTCGCCCACGATCCTAACCTCGCCGGGCTTGTCGGCCTTGTCGACCGAGCCTGCGGGCACGCACAGCTGCGGTATGAAGAGCAGTGGGCCGGTGCCATCGACGGTGAGCGGCTGGTCCACGGGCGTGATGAGCTCTAGCTCAAAGTAGCCCTGCTGCTTTAGCTTGAGGAAGCCGCGCGCGACTGCTGCTGCGCGCGGCGCGTACGACTCCAGGTTGTGTGAGAGCCGAATCTGGTGGTCCGCGTTGGCCTTCCAGCGCACGCCCTCGAAGATGAACGAGAGCATCTCGCGGTCGGAAACTTCGCCCAGGTACTCGCGGATGACCTCGAGGGCCCACTTGGTGCGAGTCGGCGCGGTGAAGTCCAAGGCGTCGTAGGTACCGTCAGGCTTCCACTCCCAGATGATTTCTAGTGCGTTCCAGCTGCCTACGCCGTCGGCGTGCGGGATCTGCTGAGCTGCGCCTCTACCTAGAGCACGGCAAGGCGGCCGACTCAGGTGCTCCGGCGCCTCGCCGTTGCGATAGCAGTGCGCGTCGTAGGTCATGGACGCGTTGAACTGATCCACAATCATCCGGCGCGCCCACCTTCGCAGGATGTCGGACCACGGCAGCGGTTGAAAGCCTGGAGGCACGCTCTGGGCTGGCAGGCGGAGAAGCCAAGCCGTGATGAGCGGCGGCGGCCTCGCCGGATACAGGTATACCCGCAGGCGATGGTCCTGGAAGCGGGGCAGGCCTTGTTCTGGCGTCGGCAGCTCTCCTCCGAAGTCCGCAGCTGTGCGCACGTTGTCCGCCAAACGTCTGAGCACCCCGTCCCGCTCGTCCTCTGCATGGAGTGCCGACGCGATGTCATTGCCTGCTAGTCGTTCGCTCGCGAGAAAGGTTGTCCACTCCTCTGAAGCCAAAGAAACGCTCCGGGCTCGCGCATACCGAGCCGCCTCGCGTTGCGTCACGACCGGCCATGCCGTGTTGTGTATTCCGACGACCAAGTCGTCGCCAAGGCTTGAGCCCTGCATGGCCTGCATTCTCAGGCTGGCAAGAGTGGCAAAGGCGTATGCCGCCGATCTTGCGAGTGCGGAAGTAGAAGCCCAGACTGTGCGATGGCCTGCTGTCCGCGCTGAGGCGATCCCTGCGGGTTTGCTGGCATATGCCATCGGGCATTCGTCCCAGGGCACGCAGACGATAATGTCGCCATTGTCGCGAGCGGTGCAGATGTACTGCGTCTCTATGCCCACAGTGAGGTGGCGGGCCGCCCGCTCCGCCTGGTCCTTTGCTGGCGTGAGTGGGTTGAGCTCCACCCCAAAGCATGCGACGTCGTTGTCCGTAGGTACCATGACGACTAAGCCGGTTGGTGATTGCGTGACGGGCAGTAGTACGATGTAGCGCTCGCCTTGCTCGCGTACCGTGAGTTCCTCGCACGCAATCGTTGGCGCGAGCCTCGTCGCGGTGGTGGCTGCTTCCCTTCCGCTTGTGCGTACGGCGCTGTGGGAGCGAAGCAGTGGCGCGGCGGCCGCCACTTGCTCCACATCGAGGACGACGAGTCCTACCGCAGCTTGCAGTGCCGCCGGGTTGCTTCCGCGGGCGGTGGGCGGCATGCTATCATCCCAAAGTGCCTCTGGGGTGAGTGCCGGCCCCAGTGTGCGCGCCAGCCACTCATCGCTTTCCCAGTGTACGCGCTTTGTTGCTCTGCGAGGCGCCGCGGAAGGGAAAATCGTGCGCCATGGAGTGGACTCGGCCATGGTTGTGTCCCGCGGCGCGCCCGGTGATGGTGAGCGCGATGGCGTTCCGAGACGCCATTTCCGCAAGGCCCTCTCCTGCAAGCTTTCCGCAGCGCGAGTCGGCCCCCGTTCCCAAGCCAACTCCTTTAAGAACTCCTCTGTGTGCTCCCGTGCTCTCGGCGCATCGCCGGTGTTTGCTGCCCTATCTCTGGTCAGTCCAGCCACTGTCTGTAGCGGTGGTCTCAAATCTCCCGGCCCATCGCCGGTGATTGCTACCCTCTCTTGGAGTAGTCCTGCCACTGTCGTGTCGACACGCGGTGGCCTCGAATCCCCGGGCCCATCGCCGGTGATTGTTGCCCTCTCTTGGAGTAGTCCAGCCACTGTCGTGTCGACACGCGGTGGCCTCGAATCCCCCGGCCCATTGCCGGTGATTGCTACCCTCTCTTGGAGTAGTCCAGCCACTGTCGTGTCGACACGCGGTGGCCTCGAATCTCCCGGCCCATTGCCGGTGACTGCTACCCTCTCTTGGAGTAGTCCAGCCACTGTTGTGTCGACACGCAGTGGCCTCGAATCCCCTGGCCCATCGCCGGTGATTGCTACCCTCTCTTGGAGTAGTCCAGCCACTGTTGTGTCGACACGCGGTGGCCTCGAATCTCCCGGCCCATCGCCGGTGATTGCTACCCTCTCTTGGAGTAGTCCAGCCACTGTCGTGTCGACACGCGGTGGCCTCGAACCCCCCAGCCCATCGCCGGTGATTGCTACCCTCTCTTGGAGTAGTCCAGCCACTGTCGTGTCGACACGCGGTGGCCTCAATTCCCCTTGCCCATCGCCGGTGATTGCTACCCTCTCTTGAAGTAGTCCAGCCACTGTCGGGTTAACCCGCGGTGACCTCGGGTCAGGGTTAGGGTTAGGTTTAGGGTTCTGGGTTAAGGCGCCGGCTGCTCTCTGTACGCCGGTAGCCGTCCTTCTCAGCAGTCTGGCTCCCTTCTCCAAGGACTTATACGCTGGCACAGATTGTGCGCGCGAGGCCTTTAGTTTTCCGACTGACCGCATCCGCCCCGGCCCCACCCGCCGCGTCCTTTGCCCTTGCCCTTGCTTTTGCCTTTGCTGCCGCCTTTGCCGCCGCCCGCCATGCCGGCAAACGGGTTCGCAATCGGCGGCGATGCCGTCGGCCACGCGGGGGGAAAGACGGGCGGGGTCAGGCCGTCACAACCTACGAGCTTCGTCCACGAGCCAGCTGAGGACTTGATCTTTACCGCCTCGGCTGAGTCGCTATTGAGCCAGGTGACGGTGCAGCCGGTGGCCCACGATGGCGTGTGGTGCGCGCCGGGGGTGCATGGTCCTTCGAAGCACCACTTCATTCTGCTTTGAGGCAGGTGCGGAGATGTGCTTCCCGCATTGTAGAGCGCCGCGTAGCACTGTACCGAGTTGAGGGCGGTCTCTTCGACGACAATGTGAAACTTGCTACCGAACGCAATGCCCCATTGTGTCCGCCAGATTCCCTCTTGTTGGGCTCTTTCCCCATTTTGATCCCAGGGCTGCGTCTGCGCCTTCTGTCGCTTGCTCGACGGGTCCGTATCCCAGACCGAGCTCGTGGCCGCGTGGTGGGTTGGCTTCGCCGGCCTGCTGGAAGTCGCGTCGCTGCTTGAGCTGGCGCCCATCCTCGCGGATCGACGAATTTTGTCGTGGGTGTAACGGAAGTCGTCGTCGAATTGTGCCAGTTTGACCATCGCGGCACTGCCCTCCGGTACGAATGCTGTAGGCCGAGCTGCCAAGTAGGGCGGAGCAAGGAGCATGAGCGCGTGCTGCTCTGCTGCCCCGGCGATGGCGGAGACGGCCGCACTCTGGAGGGCTTTGCAGAGGTAGGGACGTCTGTGTTCGTCGCTCGGGAGTAGCGCAAGGTCTTTGGCGCGGCTCAAGATGCTCGCGTAGAAGTAGAAGGCAGCGAACGAGTTCTCGTCCGTCCCGTCGTAGCCTATGAACGCCATCGCCGCGATGATCGGCCTTCTCGCGTCCTCCAGCTGCGTCTGGTTGACCCAGAAAGGCTTGCCCGCCGCATTATCGATGTTGATGTTGCCGTCACGTATGCGCAAAATGGGAGCAGCGACGTCATAGTACAAGTCTAATTTCCCCCAATTGCCCGAGATGAGGGTCTTGGCAAGTCCTTTCGCGACGACATTCCATTCGGCCCTCTTGGTACCATTGCGGTCAACGGCGAGGGCTGCGCGGAGCGCGCCGTCCATTGAGGCTAACGCTCGGCCAGCTTCCAGATCCTTGAAGACCTCCGACGGCAAGCCCGCGGCTCCGAGAGCCAGGAATCTCGCTCCGGCAGCCGATTTGGACTTAGCCAAAACGCCGGCGAGCTTTATGGGGGCCCCTGTTGGTACCCCCTCGAGCTCCGCCTTGAGTGCCCTAAAGTCCTCGTTGTTATCCAGCCGGCCAATGGAGACTGGGTCCAGTGCGGCCAGCCCGCTCTCTGGGGGTGCATGTGCCCCGGACGGCTTGTGCTGGAGAAGGTCACCGATGGCCCCAGCGCGGTCGTCGTTAGACGCGTTGCGTAGTGCCACTGTGTCGATCGCGCTGAGGTGTGGCTTGAGCCTCTCGCACAACGCCTGAGTTGCTGCGAGCGTGCCGTCCGGCCGTCAGTTGGGTGTTTGAGAAGGCGGTCTAGCTCTTTGAACTCTGACCGCCAAAACTTGTCGAAGCTCGGTGCGAATCGCAAAGCTGCCGTCGTCGCTCCGCGCCGCGTGAGTTCGTCAAACGCTGTGTCGGGGCTTGTGAACTTGAGGAAGCCCTCACGCTCTGGCTGCGTTTGAAGCCAAAAAGCCACCACCTTTGCAGTTTTCGCACGGTTGGTCGTTGCGGCTGCGATGCCTGGAGCCGCCGTTTCCAGAAGCGTGTCGACGAGGTCACGGAAGAAACCGGCGGGGTCGCCACGCTCCAAAAGGGTGTAGCCTTCCGAGATCACCGCGCAGAACTGCGCCAGTGGGTGGAGCGAGTTGTCGCGCACCAACATGTTGACGCGCAGCTGTTCGTACCAAGAGCCACCCATGTTGATGTTGGCGGCCGCTGATATGTCTGTAACGTCGAGAAGGCGGTCGGCGGGCGCCATGCGATCGGCGGCCCTCAGAAGCGCTCTGCTCGCTGCTTCCACTGTGCCGGCAACGGAAAAGTCCAGAAATCCGGTTGCGTCAGCGTCCGCCAGGAGTTGGCCAAGGCGATCGGGATGCATGTGCCAAGCCATGTGTTGAAAACCGAGCGCGGCGCTAACCTTCGTCAGTGCTCCGGCCATCGCCATGTACTCCATGACGGCTAGCGGGAAATGAGTCCCTTGCCCGGCCCCTGTGGCGAGGTCGGGAAGGACTTGTACGAACCAATTGTTGGGATTAACCCTTAACTGGCCTGATCCGGTCAGCGACGCTGTTCTGTCTGACCAGCGCGCTTGCGTTTGCAGCCGTTGCGTACTCGACGCGGTGACGCTGCTGGTCCACGGCCGCCATGACGACGGAAGTCGAGTCGAAGATGCAGCAGCTTCTGGCTGCCAGCTCGATGAACACAAAAAGATCGCTAGTGAAATTAGCGGCTGAAGAAGATTATAATCTTAGAAGTCCGTTTTTTTTTCTGCCCTTTGGCAGAAAGCCGTTTTGCGTTTCATCGTCTTGTCCGTCGCTATACGTAACCTACTTGCCGGGGCAAATCCGAATAGGTTGATCCAGTGCATTACGATTTGTCTGTAGGCTAGGGAGGGTGGGTTGATGAGTAGGAGGGGCTTGATTGGCCTCTGCGCGGTGCTTGTGTCCCCTTTGTTCTATAAACCGTCTGTGAAACCCCCACAGCAGATTTGACGGGTATTGTACTCAGGTTAACCCGTCGCTCGGGTTAACCCAAACTCCAGGTCAGCAGCCATCCCCGACGGCGACCATGAAGGAGAGGGGTCCGCAGATGTGGCCGATGAGGCGAGGCCGAAGAAGGGCGCGCGGCGAAGCAGACGGCGAGGCGCGAGGCTGACCCGCACCGTGTCCATGGGCGCGTTCACCAAATTCAGCGCCATGGATCTGACACCGGCGGCGCGAGCGCGGACACTACTGAAGGCGAGGCGGCGTCGGCGTTCGAGCACGATATCGGACCGGCGGTCTCGGTTGGAGCGGCTGACTCTTCGTCGGCAGTAGGTGAGGACGTCACGAGATCTTGGGGCACGAGTCACAAGCTCGAGAAATACAAGCCTCCGCAGCGACGGGGCGGCGAGAGACGGCAGGAAGACAAGCCTCCGTGGCGACGGGGCGGAGAGGGACGGCGGAAGGCCCTTTCGAGGGATACGATGACGGCAGTTAACAACGCGCAGGGGGAGACCTTTTCCCCGTCAACGCAAAAGTCTGATTTGACGGGACCCCCGACCCTTTTTTATTACCCGTAAGGGCAGTGCGTCGACCGCGATCACCACTCTCGGTGGTCTTCAACTTGGGTAGTTACCCAAGTAGCTCCTGGGTGAGCTTTTGTGAACACCCTGAACTCAAAATACACGAAATAAGAAAAGGCCTCCTCTTACCTCTTTATTCCCACGGAATCACCCAGAGGGTTAACCCGAATTCCATGTAGCACGTTCAACAGGATGCACTACTAGCACTAGACATAGGCCCTAGGTGCGGAAAGAAAGGGGTCACAAGAAGCCTTTGCGACCTCTGCTGGCACCTAGAAGGACAACGCCAACCAAAAACCAACCAACATATTCTCTTTGACTGCCCACACACGCTGCATCAGTGCCAAACGCCCACCGAGCCTTCATCCTCGCCACCACCTCTCTACCGGGCGTAGCTAGCATACAAAGTATGGACAGAGCCTCCTTCATAAAAGAACTTCTCTGCTCGCCGCTTAGTTTTTGGTAGCACCATAGGAGAGCACCAAAAGTACCACGCCCCTCCATCAGTACTAGCCCACTTCACCGCGGCAGTACACCAAACTGCCATCAAGCGCCACACACGTAACTATATTCAAGGAATCCACGCCCCCCCCCTTATCCTTTGACCTGGTCATTGTTCTATCGTTCTATCAGCATGCATGGCTCTTTCTTTTTGCCAGGTTATTGGCCAAATCCACACACCTCCTCGCCGAGCGAGAAGAAACCCGCCTTAAAATTTAGTACCATAACTGGAAACCCAAAATGTCACCCTTAGATAAATGAGAAACTGCCTAGATCGGCAGTCGTGGCGTTTTCGAGGAAGGGGCAAACTCCTCTGGGCATGCACTCCGTAACACAGCGGCTCTTGTTTACTATATATCTCTCTCTACACTCCACTCCTCCTCTACTCTGCTGTCTGCTGCCTCTGGCCTCTGGCTCCATCTCCAGATCAATAATGAGCTCTGGGTTCTCAATCTTCTAGAGTCTGGCCCGCCTCACGGTACTTCTCGAATAAGTAGATAGAAGACCTCGCGGATCGCGTCCTTGGCTTTGTGCTTGGTGGGCATCCAGGGCTTCTGGTTGAAGTTGAAGTGGATGCGCACAAGCGAGCATGACCAGCCGGATGGGATCAAGGTTGGGATCGGAGATGCGCCCAGCCAACGAGAAGAAGATCTGCCCGATAGACATTGGTCTCGTGCGCAGGCAGGAGGTGCGGGTGGGGAGTGGGAGGCGCAATATTTGAAGACGATGAAGTGGAGCGTGGAGTGGGAACTCAAAGCCAAAGCGTAGGTCCCACAACCACAATAACTTCCATAACAACTTGTTGAGGATGTCGTCGTCGTCGTCGTGGCACATGTTGATATTGCCCTTGACCCTTGACCCGCCTTGGAGATTGAGGGGTGAGGGGCGCCACGGCGGCCTAAGCGCTCCGGGGTGGGCGCCTCTTCTTCCTCGCGTACTATCAGCAGGCTATGTTCTGATAACGATATAACAATAGTGTACAAAAAGGGTTAACCCGGAAGTCGTTACTGATGGACCACACAGACACATAAAATTGCTGGAGTGTTTTTGTGTAAAATACTCGAGTATACTTATTCACAATTCATAATGCGAATACAGTAATAGATGATTTTATTTAAAATAGAATAAACGTAGTACTCACCTCAGTGATAGCAACTTGCGAAAAAGGAAGGGTTAACCCCTTAACCCGAGGACCAATTTTCTCGATATAGGGACAGTGTCTAGTGTATAATAATAGGCGAGATCACGGGCCTGGGTCTCTTTCTTCTTCCTTATGAAGATGATACACCTGAGGCTGAGGTGGTTTTCCTCGGCAGTTTTTCGCGCGCTTCTGTAAAAAGCGTGCAAACATAGAGCGAGTCGCGCAAGCTACACTAACGCTTGCGCGACTCGCTCTTGGCCCCCCAAGCCTGCGATGCTTCGCGACGCGGGGTTTGCTGCCGGTGTGGTTGCGCTGGGATGTGGCTTCTCTTGTGCTCGTGTGGCGCTTTGGCTTTGAGGCTTTTGATTGATTGAGTATGTGGACAGTGTGGGTGTGGGCTGCTGGGTCAGGTGCGAGAATGGTGAATTGTTTTGAATCGTATCATTTTTTTTTGTCTCAGATGGAGCGCATTTAATGTGACGACATTTACATTTATGGTATACTATAGATGTATACTTAGAGTATAGCGAGCGAGTATTGGTACAGCACTGGTGAGGATGAGGACGTGGGTGTGAGTATTTGTACATGTATATGCTTTTGTCTCAATGAAAATAATAGCTCGAGTTATTATTTATTATTCGCTAAAGCATAAAGTGAAAGTGAGTACAACGTTAGTTATGTGTGCTATACTCATGAGTATGAATACTCATGATATATATGTCTATTCATGAGTCATAAAGTGAATACGCAGATTCATCACTATTCATACTCACTACTCGAGTACTTAGTTAGAATATTCTTCATACGCGCACTGCGAGGCGCGAGGCGCATGCTACCCTTGCGTGGTTGGGTCCCAAGCGCTATAGCTAAAGCTTTGGCGAGGGCCAACCAGGTTCACGTCACCTTCATCATCTAGCAAGGCGTCGCGGTGGTCGCGCCGCCGGCCGACTCGCCGGTCCTGGGAGGAGCAGGGACGCGCGTTCGAGGAGGGGCGTGAGCGGGACAGGGCGTAGAGTACATGATGTGCCATGGATAGCTCCCCTGAAGAGGTGCCGCCAAATCTTTACATACATACATACTAAGCCTGTTCTATGTATCCTGGAGGCGTATGTGGTACGGGGCGAGTGCGACTCCGAGTGCATCGTGGGGAGTGGGGTAAGGTTGAGCGTTGGGCAAAACGGCGGCGCGCTGGCGTATTTTCGCGCGCTAATTGTGGCTGAACTTTGAACTTGCTAGGGAACGTGGTCTACTAATAAAAGGGGAAACGATTAAACTTATATATGTATGTATAACCATACTGACACCGAAGGCTGCGCTCCCCGGACATCTCTGGAGCTCGGACATCTCTGGAGCTACCAGACACAGCACATGTGCCGCCGCTTGCTTGGCCAACACACATCACACATCGTGCCGCACACAGACCACTCCACACACATCTGAGCGTGGCAGTGGCATCAGCTTCACGGGACCGACGCCTGCGCGCAGCATCAGCCTCACGACTCGCCACTTCCTTCTGCTCGTGAAGTGCAGCCGCCGCGTCGTCTGCAGGCTCGACAGCGGCACACACAGACCACCCCACACAGTTGAGCGTGTGGCAGTGGCATCAGCTGCACGCGACCGACGCCTGCGCGCAGCATCAGCCTCGCGACACGCCACCTTGTTCTGATCGAGATGAGCGGCCGCGTCGTCTGCGGGCGCGGCAGCGGCATCAGCTGCACGCGACCGACGCTTGCGCGCAGCATCAGCCTCGCGACTCGCCACCTTCTTCTGCTCGTGAAGAGCAGCCGCCGCGTCGTCTGCAGGCGCGGCAGCGGCATCAGCTGCACGCGACCGACGCTTGCGCGCTGTTTGAGCATCGCGCCTCGCCGCCTCCTTCGTCTGCGTAGAGCGCACACTCGGGGAAGCGCCGAATCCCTCCTCCGCAGATATCGAATCCTTTGGTGGGCAGCAGCAATCGCACGAATCGTCGCACGTGTTTCGCGCTCATGCCTGCCCGGTAGCCGCGGCTGCTATTGCGATGGCGAGCATGGCCCAATGCATGGAGCAATGCGACGGCAGTTAAGCTGGCGCGAAATTTTGACTTCTTCTAAGTTTCGCAAATTTACCCGGTATATTCCGAAGTATATGCGGGTTTACCCGGTCTATCCGGACGTCCATGATTGCGAACGTCGAGATTGCGCACAGGATTTTGCGGACAAGATTTGCGCACAGAATCTTGTCAACAGCCTATCGGGGGTATAGAGAGCTTTTCCTTCGCGCCCGTTA
>Ga0209390_10010934_pt1:0-7500 | contig 10515 bp, 8 predicted proteins | sample BON01_FD_187212 | JGI IMG/M metagenome (GOLD analysis project Ga0209390, IMG submission 187212) | Freshwater microbial communities from Lake Bonney liftoff mats and glacier meltwater in Antarctica - BON-01 (SPAdes) (version 2) | ecosystem: Environmental > Aquatic > Freshwater > Ice >... | reverse complement strand
GCGAGAGACGCGTTCGCTTCCGACAAGGGATGGAGCGAGAGTGCGCAACCGCTGCCCCCAGCCTCCGGGCAGCAATTGCACATGCCGTGGACCTCCGGCAGCACGCACAGCATCTCGGGCTGGAGCACCGCGCAAGTATTCAAAACAGCGCGGAGCTTAGCATCCACGTCGACCTGCGCGGGCCCGGTAGGCCAGCTCTGCGAGATGCCTCCGTCGGTCAGTGGTGGCCCGGTCCCTCCAGCTCCGAAGCCGAGGAAGTCTATCCCACTGTTGGCCGCAGTGAGGAATATGCCTCCGTTGGTCGGGTTAACCCGCACATATTTGCCGACGCCGATGCCGGGTCGGACGTCAAAACAGCTATTTGGAAGCACGCGTTGTAGCGGCCCATCGGCTCGGCAGTCTCCGGCGATGAACGCGAGCGCGAACCCCACAGAAACGTTCAGGCAGAGACGCCCGGCCTGATGCTGATGCGCCGGTCGCGTTTCGGTGAGGTCGATCCAGGTGCAGGGCACCGTGCCGAGGTGAACCTGCGACACGCGATGGGGGCGCCACAACGGCTCAGATGCGGCAGCCCTTCCCAGAGCTTCGGTGCGGCGCTGGCCGTTGCGGAATACAGCCTGCCGGAGCTAAACGCACCTTGCACTCAGGACCGAGGCTACCCATCGGGCATGCCGGCGTGTGAACCTGCGGCCGGCGGTCTAAAGCATCCGCCAGTGCCGCGCTGGCCGTGCCGCCTGACGATGGCACCGCCAGTGCCAAATAAAAATGTGTCATTGCCATCAGAACAATTAAGCAGAACTTCTAGATATAGAATTGTATATAAAACGAGGATAAGGTTCAGGAAATCGCAAAGACACTAATGCAAGCACTTGTTTATATTTAATGTCGGTTGTTTGTAGTAGTGGCAGCATCTGTTAGACGTTTTTTAATATAAATGGCTAATAGAAGAAGCGACACCGACTTAGGCAACACGCAAAGCGCGCCGCGCGGTGGAGAGAAAGCGACTGTGTGCTAGGTTAGACGTTTTTAAAGTCATCGGCGGGCATTACTACGACTTTTCCGCAGTTCCAATAATGGATAGGACAACTTGTATTTTTCCGCGGAAATCGACGTGGTTGGCCCAATTTTGACTGTGAACGCCTCGATTCGTCGCAATGTCGACCTCAATTCGTCCGCAATTGCGGATCGCCCCCACGGCCGCAGGAGGGCCCCAGCGGCGTCGCCCCGCACATCGGATCGGCCGGCCGTGAGGAGCGTCAGGTGTGGGCAGCGACTCGCGCCCCATCGGCGTGCGCCGGGCCGAAAGCTATCAGCCGCCGGCTCCCAGCACCGCCCACAACGCGAAACCGAGGGGAGCAGCGGCGCGGCGCGCCGAGCCGCGCTCGCCCGGCCGCCGGCGGGCCGCATGGGTGCTGGGCACCCTCTGAGCAGCGCGGTGGGTCCGCCGGCCGCGGCCGCGGGAAGGTCGACCGGCGTGCCGGACCGCCTATTTGGGCGCTGTGAGCGGCTCCTGCGAAGACCACCTCGCCGCGGCCACGCGGCGGCCGCGGCCGCGCGCCTCGCCAGTACAGCATCATCTGCTCCATCTCAGCGTGCGGCGCGTGCTGCTGCACGCTCTCGGCCGCGGATGGGGCGGGGTGCTGGCAGCGCGCGGCCCTCTCCTGGGGCGCGCAGAGTATGCCCAGTCGACCGGGCGCCCCAGCAGGCTGCCGCGCGCTCCTCTTCGCTCCGACGCCGGGCGGCGGCGCCGCGGCGAGCAGTTCAAGCTGGCGCACGGCGTGCGAGCGCGACGAGGCGGCGCTGGTGGTGGCGGGCGCCGCGCGGCGCTCTTTGTGCAGGAAGGGGACGAAAATGATGGGCTGCGAGCACCTCGTTGGTGCCCGGCGACAAGCGGCGGGTATTGCAGATCATGTCGATGTGCTGATAGAGGCTGGAGCAAGGGTATCGCGGCTTAACCCGTGCGTGTGTCGGTGTCGGTGTCGGGGGTGTTGTTCTCTGTCGGTGTTGGTGTGTGTGTGCGTGACCTGTTGATCTTTTTACGTTTGCACATTCACAGCAGACGGTTTATATAAAAAGGGACAGAAGACATGAGCGCACAAGAAGCCTCTGCGACAGCGCACAAGAAGCCTCTGCGACCTCTGCTTGCTGGTACCTAGACGTCACGGAGACCCCCCCCCCCGGTATCCTTGTCCGGTATCTCTGCGGCTCCCCTCCGGTAGCTCCTCAATCAATCAATCAAAGGTCTTCACAAAGCCACACACGGGCAAGGAGAAGCCGCATCCCAGCAGCACAACCACAGAGGGCAGCAAGCAGCAAACCCTGAGGCACAAGGAGACGCAGGCTGGAGGGGCTAAGAATGAGTCGCGGCAGCGCCTAGCATGTGCAACTCATTCGTGTAGCACGCCTTTTTACAGTGGCGTACAAATAAAACTGTCGGGAGATACACACCCCCAGCCGCACAAGCGCCTCTTCTCCTGGATGAGAGGAGTTGCCCGGGCACGTGATCTCGCCGTATGCCGTATATATTACAGCTGGCAGCTGGATACCGTGGGTCTGTGCTGCAAAATTGCTAGATCCAGATAGATACATGTACAGGGATACCGCGGGATACCAGGGACAAGGAGATACAGTGTAATACAGTGAGATGTAGGGGGAATACAGGTTGAATAATACAGATACAGGCGGGACATCCCAAAAATACACGCCAGGGGAAGGCTGGTGCCAGGTGTAAGGCATAAGGGCGGGGTGACCTTACATAAGCAAGTAAGACCTTACAGTAAGGTCGTACGGAACATCCAAGCTCGCCACCGGGCGTAGCGGCGTAGCTAGCTGGCATACAAACCATGGACAGAGCCAGAGCCTCCTTCATAAAAAAGCGCCTCACATCCCTCATCCGCCCCCGCCGCATAGTTTTCGGTAGCACCACAGGAGAGCACAAAAAGTTGTTGCCAAAACAAAAGTAGCACGCCCCTCGTCCGCCAGTAACAGCCCACTTCACCGCAGTAGTACGCCAAACGTCTGCATCGAACGCCCCGACTTGGATGTTCTGTAGGGTGTATGTGTATTTAGTATGTAGTGTGGGTGGGGGTGGTTGGACCGTAGGTGTAGGTGGGGAGACCCTTCTATATATATAGACTCTATGGTTTTCCTCCTCCTCCTGCCACTCCTGCCTCTGGCCTTTGCTGTACGTCTGCTTGCTGCTACTCGTCTGCACTCTGCACACTCTGACTCTGGGAACTCTGCACTCTGCTGTCTGCGTTCCCCCCATCTCCCATCGATGCATCGATTATAATTATATATATTATATTATTATATATTATATATATAAATTATATGCAGTATAAATAAATTATAAATAAATTATATAATCAATATATATATCATATAACTATATATATATACACACACTAACTCAGCACTATAACACTAACACTGAATATCGACAGATTGTATGCGGTTGAACGGCGCCTACGGCGCGCCGGCCTAAATGAGATGACGGGTAACGGATAACGGTGCGCACACTGCTAAATAACGTCGTTATGTTGATATGTTGAGCGGCGCCTACGGCGCCGCTAAATATTAACGATTCGTTATGTTCGTTTTTTTTGCACATCCTTAGCAATGTACTTAGTAGTGTGTGTAATGTCGGGGGGAGGCTACACCCTACACCCCACGCAGTGTGTTACACTGTAGGTGTAGGGCTACAGTCATTGTCGGGCATTAAGAAACCCCACCATTAAGAAATGACGCGTTGGGTTCCCGAAGATTTTTTTAAGAAATGGTGCGTTCGAGCTCAGCCAGGGGTAAGCTTTGCGTGCCTGAGCCGGGAGGCGTTTAAGAAATGGTTCTATGTCAGGGCGTCCAGGTCCAGGCAGGGCCAGCAGGGGCGGTGGGGGCGGGGGCCGGGGGGTGCGAAGTAGAAGTAGAAGTAGGCGGAGCTTACTTACTCTTACTCTTACTGTCTATAATATTATTTACGGTATATAATAACACTAACACTATAACACATTGTTTTCCCTTCGCTGTGTGTTATGCGTTAGTGTTAGTGTTATAAAATACGTCTATAAATTATATATAAATAAAAACTAAAAAAATAAATATATATATATAACATTGTATATTGTAAAAAAATTGCACGGGAACGCGGCCGCGGATTCAGAAATGGCGCGTTGCCGCCGCGGAGCGGCTACGAAACGCTAAGAAATGGCGCGTTGGGCTCTGGGGACACATTTCTTAATGCCCGACAATAACTGTACACGCTACATGCTACACTCTACACTATCCTAGGGCAATTGTTTTTTTGTATATATGGCCGTTGTAACGGTGATGGTGATGGGTACGCTGATAGCAAAACTTGCAAATCTGATAGAGAGACCAGAGGCTGTACGTATATATAGTCACCACCTCCACCTGACCTGGGCCTGAAACAAGCTCAACCATCATAAACTATGCCTCTTGGGGTTCAGGTCTTCTGCGGATGGCAAGGCTTGGTTCCCACGGGGTACCCGCATAGCCGGCGGCCCAACGTACGGGTGGTTGGCTCCGCGTCGGCGGTTTGATAATTGATAAGGGAAACTAACTGTGAATGGCTGTTTACAGCCATTTCCTCAATCAACCGGTGGCCGAAGCAGGGGTCTATACACCTTGAAGGACTGGCTAATAGCCAGACTCTGAGCTTTGGAGGAGGGTCCCTAGCAATGCTCACAAGGAAAAGCCATAGCCGCTGGTATAAGTTGTGTATCTGAGTCCTTGATGCAAAACTAGTAGATAGCAGATAGCATGGCCCCGGAGGGCGTGGCGCCGCGGGTCTGTGTGCGCGTGTACACGCGTGTGCTGGTGCCGCCGAATCCTTTCATACATACATACGCGTACCCGTCGTCCGGAGGCCCCGGAAGAGCGACCCGACAACGACGCTCCAGCTCCAATTTTTTTAATCATGATCATGGAAATCTTAGCATCTCAGCTTATACCTTCAGAGTTAAGCTCCTCTAGTCAGAAGCTTTCATATGAGCCTAGGAAGACATAGGCCCAGAGCAAGCTGGCGTTCCAAGGAATAAGTGTAAGCTCGTGTCTTTGCAAAACAGGTACACATCACACGTCACCATTACAACACCCATATAAACACAGTTTTTTTCCTTTTTGGGCCGGCCGGGGCTGGAGCTGGGGCGTGGGCGTGGGCCAGAACCAGAAGCGACAGGCGAACAACAGCAAGCCAGCAGAGCACAGAGATATAGAGCACGCGTCAAACACACACACACCATATCACCCTGCCACGCGAAGCGCGAAGCCATGACGCCCGGCGCGGGCGCTGGTGCGGCCCCGCGCGGTCCCGCCGCCGCGGCGCGCGCCCTACGTACACAGTGTTACACCGCCAAAAAAACGTTTTGTCTTAATAAGGCTAATGCGGCTAAATGAAATGGTTTAATGTAAGATTAAGATAAGGCGGGGGGCTACACTACAACATCCCTGTATAGGGTCTGACGGAGGCTACACTACAGTGTAGTGCGCCATTATACGCGTATTGCCCTACAGAACATCCAAGAACGCCGCACACGTATATAACTCTATTATATTCATTATTATTATTCAGGGAATCTCCATGCCCCCCCTGAATACCCTTATCCTTTGACCCATCAGACACTTTTCTATCATCATCATCATGATATCATGCATGGATGTTATTTTTTTTCCAGGTCACAGGTCAGCCGAAAAAAATCACACACCTACCTCCTGCCTCCTGCGCCGAACGAGAAGAAAACCGCCTTATACAATGCAGTGCCATAACTGCAACCTGGACCCCCAAATATTACCCTTAGCCTTCGTTAAATTTTATGGGAAATTGCAAATTGCAAATTGCAAATATCCTGGATTGGAAATATATTGGCAGTGGCGTTTTCGAAGAAGGGCGGACACACTCCGCCCGCGGTATGCATGCACTCCGCTGCCTCATCCTAACCACACTTCAACAACTCATAGGAGCGTTTAGCGTTTAGCGTTTAGCTCGATCACCCAGGCAAATCAACGCCAACTCTATTCCTGGTAGCCCCGGCCGGCATAGATATCGGCACCGCAGCCCCCCCCTACTGCTACTACGGCTACGGACTCCTTCTCCGCCCTAACCCTCTAAACCCCACCCCACCCCCCACACGCACACGACTTGTCCGATGGTACCAATGCAGGCGCCACCCACCAACCACATTACCACCACCCACCACCACCATGTGCAGCCCCGCGCGTCCCATGGAGGCTTCCCGGGCAAACCCCGTACCCTGTCCTTATTCCACATTCCTCCTACTCCTACTGTTTTTTTTCATTCCCACCTCTGATGAGCCTCTGACTACCTACCGTAGACGCAGACCCCTACCCTGCGATACCTATGCCTATTCCTATTCCAACTACTACTACTAGGACTAGGATATTTATATATTAAAACCATTATTGCAACCACCACCACCACCAGCCCACGCCCCTCCCACGGCGGCTGCGACACGCTGGAGCTCTGGCGTGACGCCGCGCGAGCCTGTGTAGTAGTGCGCGTGTACGCGCGTGTGCTTTGGTACTGGCGCCGCCGAATATGAATATGCGCATACATACATATACATGCATGCATATAGCTCTTGAGCAAACCCTGCCCCAAGCGCATAATGGGTATACCACAGCACAGACTGTTATCACAGACACAGACACACGATAAATAGACACATACCACAAACGAGCCACGAGCCACGCACGCAACCACGACCACTCAGAGAGCCAAAGAGCCCACGCCAACCAGAATCTGGGCGATATCTTGATGCTGGATATCTTGATATTGGATTCTTGTGGATCTTCTTGCCGTCTATTGTATATACTATATTGTATTTTGATTATTGTGTTATTAATGACCTGCTGCCTGCTGCGGACTGCGGAAGCGGGAGTGTACAATAAATAACTTGTCATCATAATAGGCGGGCCGGGGGGACCTATGGGGCTATAAAACTACTGTCCACCGTCACACTGTTCAAACTGCTCATAACCTAAGCGAACCGCGCATCTGTATCTCGTATCTCCTTGAATAGTTAGCTGCTGTGTGAAGATGTTATTAGATACTAACTTTATTAGACTTATACGCAACCAATAGACGACCAGTGGACCGAGCACACCGAGCCAAACGCGGTGGTGATTATAGGAGCGGAAGAGCGCCTTGAACACAACTGAATGTTGAACTAAGGCCCTGGCGGAATACACACGAAATGATAGGTAAAGAACATAAAAAAGAATCATAGCAGGATATGTATATTGTATATATACGCACTTAGAAGTCACTTACATACATTCATACACGTATTTATAAATGTATACATACATGTGAATATACATATCTGATAAACATATCTAACAAATATAAATTTAAATAATAAATAAACAAAAAACTACATACATATATATATATATATATATATATATATATATATATATATATATATATATATATATATATATCTATATCTCTCTCTCTCT
>Ga0209390_10010933_pt1 | contig 10517 bp, 9 predicted proteins | sample BON01_FD_187212 | JGI IMG/M metagenome (GOLD analysis project Ga0209390, IMG submission 187212) | Freshwater microbial communities from Lake Bonney liftoff mats and glacier meltwater in Antarctica - BON-01 (SPAdes) (version 2) | ecosystem: Environmental > Aquatic > Freshwater > Ice > Glacier... | reverse complement strand
AAGAGCATATAACAGAGGCTAAAACAGTTTTTGAAAATGTTGTAGTTGTTGAGGATGGTGATGTGTTTGAGGTTAGTTGACCCTCCTCTACCCTTCCATATCTGCCAATTCCAACCAACGATCAGATTTCATTTCAAGCTCTTTCACAACTTCACCTAAACGATTTCCCGCATTCATTAAATCAGTATTTGTAAGCGACGAATCTGAAAGTTTTTCTGTTAATAATTCTTTTTCATTTTCTAACACTTCTATTTCACCTTCCATGTTTTTAAGCTCCACTTTTTCTTTGAAAGTCATTTTTCGTTTTTCAACTGGCTTTTCAACAGCAACAGTTTTTGGTGCTTCTACTTGCTTTATTGGTGCACTTGCTTTTTTATCGTCTTTTAATTGTTGTGCTATTTTTTGACGGTAAACTGTGTAATTTCCGAATATATCTTTGATTTCTCCTCCTCCATCAAATACAAATAAATGGTCGACCATTTTATCCATAAAGTAACGATCGTGAGAAACTACAATTAAACAACCTTGAAAATTACGAAGATATTCTTCCAACACACTCATTACGAAAATGTCTAAATCATTTGTTGGCTCATCTAAAATTAAGAAGTTTGGATTCTTCATCAAAACTGTCATCAATTTCAAACGACGTTTTTCTCCACCACTTAATTTATACACGTAATTGTATTGCATGTCTCTTGGGAATAAAAATTTCTCCAAGAAATTTGCAGCAGTCATTGTTTTTCCTTTTTCTAAAGGAATATATTCCGCAATGTCACGAATAACATCTATTACTTTTTTATCCTCGTCAACATGAATCAATTCTTGGTTAAAATATCCAAAAACAACCGTATCACCAACTGAAACTGTACCTTTATCTAGCTCTTCAAAACCTTGAATCATGTTCAAGAAAGTTGATTTTCCAGTTCCGTTATTTCCTACAATACCAACTCGTTCTTGACGTTTGAAAACATACGATAAATCATTGATTATTTTCTTGTCTCCAAATGCTTTATTCATTTTATGAATCTCAACAATTTTAGAACCTAGACGTTCCATCTTAATTGGAATCTCTAATTCATCCTCATTGATATTCTGAGTAGCAACCGCTTTTAAATCTTGAAAAGAATCCACACGAGCTTTTTGTTTCGTTCCACGTGCTTTTGGTTGACGTCTAATCCAATCTAATTCTTTACGCATTGTATTACGCGCCTTGTCAATTGTTGAACCCAACTGTTCTTGACGTTCGGCTTTTTTCTCCAAATAATAAGAGAAATTACCTTTGTATTTATAAATAGTTTGATCTTCCATTTCTAGAATTGTATCACAAACAACTTCTAAAAAATATCGATCATGAGTAACCATTAAAATAGTTGACTTAGATTTTAAAAGGTATTCTTCCAACCACTCAATCATGTCTAAATCTAAATGATTTGTAGGCTCATCTAAAATTAAAAAATCAGGTTCACCAATCAAAACTTTCGCTAAAGCTACTCGCTTTTTTTGTCCACCAGAAAGGTTAGAAATCATCTGAGTTGTATCTTCTAATTTTAAAGAAGCTAAAATTTGATGAACTTTATTCTCTGTATCCCAAGCATTTAGTTCAGTTATTGCTTCAAATGAATTCTCTATTAATTTCTCATCACCTGAAAGCATTGCTATATTGTATGCTTTTACAGCTTGTAATTCTGGCAAATCGTGAGAAAAAACTTCCTCCATAATAGAATGCGATTCATCCAAATTTTCAGACTGCTCCATGAAAGCTACACGAAAACCATTTCTAAAAACGATTCTACCATCGTCTGCTTGATCTGCACCAATCAAACAGCGTAAAAGCGTAGTTTTACCACTTCCATTTTTAGCAACTATTGCTACTTTTTGACCTTGATCAATACCAAAAGTCAAGTCTTGAAATATTACTCGTGCACCAAAAGTTTTGGTGATATTTTCTACAGAAAGAAGATTCATTAATTAACGGAGACGATTCAAAGAATCGATCAATTTTTTATCGCGTTTTATGCCATTATTGGCAAAGAAAAGAAGTGGTAATCCTATTGATAATAAATAAAATCCTGAATTAATTGTAGCCGTTGCTTTAATATCGTCAATTTTAATATCGTTTAAGAAAAAGACCAGCACAATTGAAAGAAGTAATATTCCATAAATAAAGAACGAACTTCTAACTAATATACTTTGTCTCTTTAAATTCTTAAAAGAAAATATTGCAACGATTAAAAGTAAAATCAATGCGTAAGAAAGGAAATACAACGGTAAAGAAAGTGAGCTTTCTAAAGGCTTTTTTTCTTGATCAAAAATACCATATAGGTTTAATTCATAATGAACTTGAAATGTTCCAAAAAAATAGATAATCGTATTTTTTCCAAAACTAACAATTGACAAGCAAATAATTGAAGCTAAAAGATAAATAGTTTGAATACGTTGAATCATAACAATAAATTTTATACAAAGATATAAAAGTCAAGGGAATGATGCGTTACTATCAATCAATAAGTGAATAAAAAGTACATTGAATTTGTTTAATTTTTGTAATCGGTATTCCTTTCGTTAATGTAACTCGTACAGAATCAAATTCATTGTATTTAAAATCACCAATGTAATCTTTTGAAAATGGGTAATATACCTTTAGTTCATCTATTCTATTTCCAATGTATTGATCCACTGTTTTAATTGATTTCCCCTCATCAAAGAACTCTAAATAAAAAGAAGGATTACTTTGTTGATCTGTCAAAAGCATCTCTCCTTTAAAGCGAATTCCAACTTTAGAAGTTCCCCACAGCGAATCTGTTATATATGTTATTCTAGGACTTTGATTTTCATAGGTTAAAACAGAAAATATAGGAGAAAAAGAAATCGTTTTTTTAGACTTAATAAGCTTTTCATCAATAACTTGCTCATCAAAATGAGACATCCAGGCATATCGATCATCCGTTTTCATAAAGATGGACCAATACTTCTCTTTCGTCATCAAATCATAATGTAGAATATTCTTTTTAAATTGAATTTGATAAATCTGATACATATAAATACCACAAAAAGCAAAAGCTACCGAACTCAATTTCAACCAATTACTAATCTGATGATAGAACAATGCAATTGGTAAAATAATAAAACTAGTAATATCAACAAATGGACGCATTCCTAATCCTCCACCATACCACCAACACCACCATGAAGAAGTTAAATAAAGAAAAATTAGAAAAACCAACAACCAGCCAAGAAATAAATAGTGGTTCTTTTTAAAGGCGATAAAATATGCTGGAAACAACAAAAAAAGCAAAGGTGAATACATAAAATACCCCTTTTCATATCCAAATAAAACTTCAAACCACTTAGGATGAAATAGGAAATCAAAATGTTCTGTTGAATACGTATTTAACGACCACTTTCCAAATTGTAGATAGTTTGAATACAATTGAGAAAAAACAATTGTGAATAGTGTTAAAACAGATAGAATTACAACTAATTTTGATTGAATAAATAGTAATTTAACTTCCTTAATAAACGATTTTACACTCGGAAACATAAAAGGTAGAAATAACAGTATCAACACATTAGTTGGTCGTAAAAGAAAAACAATTCCAAGTAAGAATGAAATCCAAATTAGTAAAATTGTTTTTCGTGTATCTCCAAATAATTTAGTAAAATAGAGTAGCCATGTTATCACACAAAATGAATATACATGAGAAAAAGCAGGATTATGAGATGCGTAAAAATTTTCACTTGTACCCAATGCTACAAAACAAATAAGTAAACTAATAGAGAAATTTGTAAGTGAAAATCGCTTCAATAAATAGACAAGTCCAATTAATCCAAGTAAAGAATAAAATAATGCAGCTAAAGCAATTGAAAATTGATAACTTTTTGAATAGCCGTCTCCTTTTCCATATACCATTTTTTGCACTCCATGATTCAATAAGAAAAATGGGGAAATACAAACTGCTGTACCAATAGAATATTTACTTGTAGAATTACCTGTATCATTATTCCGACCTATTCCTGCAATAAACTTGTTTGTATGGTGGCTTTTACAAACATTTAGCAAAAAAGAAAAATTAGGTGATTCTGAATAAATAAACCATTGTGGCAGATAAACATAATAACCAGAACCATCAGAATTAATAACTAAGTCATGTTCGGATAAGGTATTTTTAGGATTTGACCATCCAAAATAACGATCACTTTGAGTTGCTTGAGTGTATACGCAAGCAATTATAACTATACTTAAAAATAGTTTATGATTGAAGATGTGAACTATTTTCTGAAAAAAAGTATTCATTCAACTCTAAACTCTAGCATTATTTCTCAATAACATATCTAAAATTACGATAGCAGCCATTGACTCAACAATTGGAACCGCTCTTGGAACTACACATGGATCATGTCTTCCTTTCCCTGTAACGATTACTTTATTTCCTTCTTTATCAATGGAATCCTGTTCTTTAACAATTGTTGCAACTGGTTTAAAAGCAACTCTAAAATAAATTGGCATTCCATTAGAAATTCCACCTTGAATACCTCCACTTAAATTTGTTGATGTTTTTCCGTTCTCTAAAAAAACATCATTATGTTCAGAACCTCTCAGAGTAACCCCTTTAAAACCAGAACCATATTCAAAGCCTTTAGCAGCATTAATGGAAAGCATTGCTTTTGCCAATTCAGCATTCAATCGATCAAAAACGGGTTCACCTAATCCAATAGGTACGCCCTTAATTTCGCAACGTACACATCCTCCAATAGTATCTCCATCTTTTCGAATATCACGGATCAACTGTTCCATTTCTTCCGCCTTTTCTAAATTTGGACACCGAACTGGATTAGATTCAATCAATGAAAAATCTACTGAATCAATTTGATCATCAGTCATTTGAATAGATCCAACTTGATCTACATACGCATTGATTTGAATGTTTTGCTTGTTCAAGATTTGTTTAGCGATTGCTCCCGCCACAACTCTAGAAGCTGTTTCTCTAGCACTTGATCGGCCTCCTCCTCTATAATCTCTGTGTCCATATTTTTTTTCATACGTAAAATCAGCATGAGAAGGTCGGAACGCATCTTTTATGTGGTCGTAATCGTTTGATTTTTGATCCTCATTTTGAATACTAAAACCAATAGGAGCTCCAGTAGTTTTACCTTCAAAAATCCCTGAAAGAAATTGTACTGTATCTGATTCTTTACGTTGCGTAACAATTGCAGATTGACCAGGCTTCCTTCTATCTAACTCATATTGAACAGCTTCCAAATCCAATTCAAAATCGGAAGTTACTCCATCAATAATTCCACCAATAGCAATCCCGTGAGACTCACCAAATGTGGTTAATTTAAAAAGTGTTCCGATAGAAGATCCTGCCATAATTCAACTTACTTATTCAAAAGAAATGACCGTAAATATTCAGTTCAAGTTTACACCAAACACTAAAATTTACGGTCATTTATAAACGTACTTATTTAGCTACAAATTGTTTCCTCTGTCATTTTAAGGATTCTACGAACCTCATCCATTGTTGGAGCTTCCGCATACGTTCTTAAAACAGGCTCTGTTCCTGAAGGACGAATCATCATCCAACGGTTTTCATCAAAGAAATATTTGAAACCATCAATTGTTTTCACCTCACACACTTTATAAGTACCGAAAGTTTCGTAAGAATTCTCTTTACATTTAGCAATGATTTTCTGTTTCAATTCTTCTGTAATATGTAAATCACTGCGTTCAAATTTGAATTCACCAACAATTTCATATACTTCGTTAATCAAATCATCTAACGATTTTCCAGATTTCGCCATGAATTCCCAAACGATTAATCCCATCCAAATTCCATCTCTTTCTGGAATATGTCCTTTCACAGCAATACCTCCTGATTCTTCTCCGCCAATTAAAACATCTTGTTCAACCATCATACTCGAGATGTATTTGAACCCAATCTTAACTACCTCATTATCAAGACTATAGTGTTTTGCCAATTTACCAACACGTGGGGTCGTACTGAAAGCAGTTACCACTTTACCACTCATCCCTTTGTATTTCACTAAATAGTGCATTAGTAAAAGTATAATATGATGTGAATCAATGAATTCACCTCTTGAATTATACAAACCAATTCTATCTGCATCTCCGTCAGTTGCCAAAGCGCAATCAATCTTACCATCTGATTTAATAAAAGCTTCTAATTCTTTTAAATTTTTCTCAATAGGCTCTGGAGCTTGACCATAGAATGATGGATTATACTCACAATGAATGAAATGTGTATCTGGTAAAATACGTCTTAAAACATTTTGTCCAGCACCATACATTGCATCATAAGCGAATCTCAATCCAGAATTTTTAATTGCTTCTAAATCAAAATTTGCTTTCACGTGATCTACATATCTTGTTTCTAAATCAACGATTTCAACTGAACCATTTTCAATTGCATCTTCTATCGAAACAGCTTCCCAATTTACAGATATTGTTTCAGGAATAATATCTTCAATTTCTTGAACTTGCTCAGGTGATAAAGGTCCACCAAAATGTCCTTTTAATTTGTAACCATTATATTCTGGAGGATTATGACTTGCAGTTATAACAACACCTAAGGAACATTCTAATTGAACACAAGCCAATGAAATCATGGGTGTTGAAATAAAATTTCTAGCTAATTTCACATGAACACCTTGACTAATAAAAATTTTAGTCGCTGTATTTACGAATAATTCACCTGCAAAACGACAATCATGTCCGATTACGATACTTGGATTTTCGAAATTTTCTTTTACCCAAACACTTGTAGCTAAAGCGACTCTAGCAACATTTTCAACTGTAAACTCTTCTGCAATAATTGCTCTCCAGCCGTCAGTTCCGAATTTTATTTTATTTACCAATTTTCAAAAATTTTTATGCAAACAAATATAAGAAAGAATCTTACAAAAAGGATATTGGTCGCAAAACAAAAAAAGAGACGCAATGGTTAGCGTCTCTTTTTTTATTTTAATGTTAAAAAATGAAGACTTCCTATTTCTTAGCTGGTTTCTCCTCTTTCATTTTTACATCTTTTTTCATTTTGCTTTCATGTGACTTCATATGCCCAGTATCTTCTTTCAACTTAGCTTTACCAGCTTTCATTTTCTCTTTTAATCGAGCTACTTCTTCTACGTTTTTAGAAGCTTTCGCTTTTTCTAACGCTTTTTGATCAGCCTTCATTTCAGCTTCATCATTTTTAATGATAGCCTTGTCTGCTTTCAACGTTTCTTTGTCTTCTTTTAAAATTGTTTTTTTGTCTTTCTCTTGAGCAAACGTAGCCGTAGTTAAAAATAACACAACAATAAGTAATAAATTTTTCATAATTATTGATATTTAAAAGTTATATACCCTCTTACCCTAAATTTAGAATAAAGTTTCACTAAATTGTTTTTAAATGAAGATTAAATGGTTTTTATCTAGTAAATCCAAACTTTAATCGAATATAAATATTAGAATTAAAAGATAATAACCAACACCAGCTACATTAAATGTCCCTGTTGATTTATCGACAAAAGAATTTACTCCCTCAATATTTCGAAATACTCCCTCATTTACTCCCTCACTTATAATTTGATGTGCTAAACCAGGGAAATAAGATTAAATTTGAATGAAAAATATTTTAACGTTTGTGTAGCACAGATGCGGAACTGTATCGCTTGTTTACTGTTCACCCGATAACCAACAGCAATAATGGCATCGAGGCTGTAAAATTCTACGTGTCTTTTAATATTTCTGTTTCCTTCTATTTGAACTGTTTCCATAATGGAAATAGTTGCCTCTTTTTGCAATTCATTCGTTTGATAAATATTTGCCAAATGCTTACTAATTGCAGGAACTTCAACCCCAAAAAGAGAAGCAATTCGCTTTTGGCTCATCCAAAAATTTTCATTGTCAAAAATCACATCTACTTTAATCTTACCAGCAGCATTTTCGTATAAAATAATGTTACTCATACTTTCAACTTATTTGTATAAATTAGATCTGTCAACAAATACGCCTGTATTAATCGTTCAAAACGATCACCTTTATCTCTTTCAGAAAAAGCTATTTTCCTGTATTTTTCTACTATTTTATTAAAACTCAGCTACACTATCTTATTCGTTTATCTCCTCTTCATCTGTAATATCACCACTACTGATTTCAGGAAATATTTGTTTTGTTTCTAATTCTCCTGATGCTTCAACATTTTTAAGGTTTTTTATAATAGCTCTAGTTCTAACTCCCATCACATTATCCAATTGCCCTAAACCTGTATGAATATTCTTTTGTGCTTTTTCAAGCATTCCGCCAAAATTTTCAAACTCTTTTTTCACTGCACCTAAAATAGACCAAACTTCGCTACTTCTTTTTTGAAGCGCTAATGTTCTAAAACCCATTTGCAAACTGTTCAATATAGCAGCAAAAGTTGTTGGTCCTGCCACAATAACTTTAAATTCTCTTTGTAATTGCTCTAAAAGATGGGATCGTCTAATAATTTCCGCATACATTCCTTCGAATGGGAGAAAAAGAATAGCAAAATCGGTAGTCATCGGTGGATTCACATATTTTTCACACATATCTTTCGCCATTTTTTTAATAACAGCTTCAATGTTTTTATTTGCTATTTCAATTTGAGATATATCTCCAAGTTCATACGCATCCACTAATTGTTCGTACGAATCTTTAGGGAATTTTGCATCAATAGGTAGATATACGCAATTATGTTGGTCATCTCTTCCTGGTAGTTTAATCGCGAACTCAACAACTTCGGTAGAATTTGGTTTCGTTTTTACATTCGCTTCAAATTGATCGGGAGCAAGTAATTGCTCTAACAATATTTGCAATTGAATTTCACCAACTCCACCACGTTGTTTCACATTGCTTAATACTTTTTTTAAACCACCAACATCTTGTGCTAACGTTTTCATTTCACCCAATCCCAATTGAACAGCTTCAAGATGTTTACCAACACTTTCAAAAGACTGTCCAAGTCGTTCATTTAAAGTCTTTTGTAATTTCTCATCAACCGTTTCACGTATCTGTTCCAACTTCACTTCAATTTTAGCAGTTACTTTTTCAAGTTGCTCAACAGTTTTTAAAGTAAGCTCTTTCTGTTCTAATTTTAATTCGTCAAACTTAGCTTTTTGTTCCGTTGAAAAATCCTTTATTGTATTGGTGAGTTCATTTCTATTTTCCTTAGAACTTTTAGAACTTTCTTCACGACTTATCCGAAAATCAGCTTTTAAATTCATCTCAAATTTCACAATAGTAGATTCTATTTCTTTGATTTTACTCTCTAAAGTTAGAAGATCAATACTTTTTTTAGATTTTAAAACAAGGATTAATAAAATGACAATTAAGACAAGAAGACAAATGATTAGTGTGGTTTCCATGTAATTTTTGATTAAATAGAATAGTAGTGATTAAGAAAAAGGAATGAACGAATGTCAAGATGAATTAAAACAAAAAAAGAGTAATTCCTAAACTTGGTTTTCATTTAAATTATTTATTTAGAATACTAGATTCACAAATATAATAAACAATAAATCGCTTTAAATCATATCAAAACAAAAAATACTAAATTTTATGAACACGTGAAAAAAACAAAGTATCGTATCCCAAACACAGTTATATTTAAACCCCTTACTAAACCAATAATATATTTAGGGTCTGCTGATAATCTCCTCAGCTTATTTTTTTTTGTTTTAATAATATTTCAAGTTTTGGATGTTTTTTTGCTTAAATTTGAAATTTAGGTTTCTTTATTCTTCAATTTCCAAAAATGGTTCAAATTTTAGAATGATATTCAAATTTGATTCTTAGTTTTGAATATGTTGTTTTCTAATCCGATAGAAGGTAGATTCAACACACGTTATGCCCAGTTGCTCGACAAAATTCACGCTTCGAAACTGGGTTATATTAAAATTTAACTTCGACTTCAATTCAAAACAATAAATGAGACAAGACGATTATTTTCTAAAACAAATTGACATTTTAGGACGAATATTAGGTAGGGTTTTAAGTGACCTTTTAAAACTTAAAAGTAAAGGAGAAATAATGGACTGTATAGAAATAACGACAAAATCTCTGAAAAACGAACTTGACTTGAATTTAAACGAAATTTTAATTTTAAATAGTGATGCATTTATAAAATTTCTTCTCGAAGAAAAGAAATTTAATAACGAGCATTCAGGGCAAACTCATACTTTTAAATGATTAAAAAAACTTTGTAAATACTTGATAATAAATCAATTAACCCATTGTTAATCCAATTAAAATAACTATATTTAACTGATAATCAAATAGTTAAATATATGAAAACAGATTCATTCTTACAGTATTTTAGTAAAATTACAGACCCTAGAAGTCATATAAACAGAATACATGACCTAAACACTATTCTACTCATCGGAGTTGTTGCTACTCTATGTGGAGCTGAAACATGGAAACAAATGGAAGAGTTTGCAATAGCTAAAGAAAAAGTTTTAGAAAGCTTTATGTCTTTACCAAACGGTCTTCCTTC
>Ga0209390_10010930_pt1 | contig 10519 bp, 1 predicted proteins | sample BON01_FD_187212 | JGI IMG/M metagenome (GOLD analysis project Ga0209390, IMG submission 187212) | Freshwater microbial communities from Lake Bonney liftoff mats and glacier meltwater in Antarctica - BON-01 (SPAdes) (version 2) | ecosystem: Environmental > Aquatic > Freshwater > Ice > Glacier... | reverse complement strand
ACATAAAAAAAAAATCGCCGGTGGGGGTGGGCACACAATCAAAATCACAAAAAAAATCGCCGGTGGGGGTGGGCATGCAATCAAAATAGGCGGTGGGGTGGCGTGAAAGGGGGGAGGGGGGGGGGTATATATCTATACCTTGTAGACTCGGATGGCAGTTTTGTGGCTTGACTGGTATGTGTAAAGAAGCTGGTCCAATCTTGAAGAAATATCAGATGGTTGTGCGGTGTGGTTGTATAGATTCGCAGGTGTAAGTCGTGTGATTTCCAAGAAGATGCTCCAAATCTGGGACAAGGGCGCGATTTTCGACAGGTCGACATGGACAAAGTTGATATGATAGACCATCAAACGATAGTCCGTTGCAATGCTTGCAGAAATGAACATGGCCTGTAGTATTGCATACGAAAGTGCACACTTTATTGACACACGATCACCCAGAGCACCTGCTTTGTGAGATGTGTTATCCATTGTGGTGTGAGTAAATTCTACCGAAACCACGCTCCAATCTAGAACAAGTGCTGTGATTGAAAACAAGCCGAGTGTCTTGTGTTGCCAAGAAAAAAGGATCCGCAAATGTGTTCCCGACTGAGGCTTTTATAAGTTTGCATGCCACAGGGTGCGTTCCCTGATTACCAGCTTACAAAACTAACGGGCCCTGGTGGCCCAGGGGCCCATAAAGGGCCATATAGGTCCAAAATGCGCGGACCACCGGGAAGATACAGTCATGGTGACCATTAAGAAACGCCAGCATGAAGAAACATACAGTCACGGACAGTCATGCGTTCATCCATGATTGTGTATCCACGAAATGTGTGATATGCCAGGTACAAGTGGAGCCTGCCTGTGCGACGATTCTACCTTCCGGTTCGGGGGTTTCAAAGTATATATGTATATATGCCAGGGCCTAGGTTGTACTTTCCATTCGCAACTATTGTGTGCACTTGCGGTAGGCAAGGTTGTTGTTTTGATGGGGAAACGTTGCAACACACCAAGAGTAAAGCACCGCTTGTCTGAAACGGGTTTGGTGCCAGAAGGAAAAAAATGCCAGAGCCAAGCCGACAAACACGTGGGATTGGACGTATTACAGGAAAGTGCGGGGAACTCAGGACAGGTATTACAAGAATGTGCGGGGAACTCAGGACAGGTATTACAAGAATGTGCGGGGAACTCAGGACAGGTATTACAAGAATGTGCGGGGAACTCAGGACAGGTATTACAAGAATGTGCGGGGAACTCAGGACAGGTATTACAAGAATGTGCGGGGAACTCAGGACAGGTATTACAAGAATGTGCGGGGAACTCAGGACAGGTATTACAAGAATGTGCGGGGAACTCAGGACACGTGGCGTCACTGGTGGCAGACACGGGAACTGTTTTGCAGCAAAGCGTGGCAGAAACTGAATCTGTTTTGCACAACGGAAGCGATGCCGAAGAAAGCGTGGACGAAGACGATTATGATGCAAGCATAGACGAGGAATTGTCTACCATGATGGTTATGGATTACATCACGGTACTGAGCAATAAATTTAGCCAGCACAAGAACAGCGCCATAAGCAGCTCGCAATGCCAACTATACGCCAACGCCTTAATTTTTTGCTCTGCGGCAGATGTTTCCGACACACTTGGAAAACGTTTCATGACAGCAGAATTCCGAGCCGCGTGGTTGCAAGTAGCTTTCGACCAGATAAACACAATTAGCCAGACTACCCTCGAAGACGAATTGCTGGCATTGCTCAAAGACAAGGACGACAAGTCGAGCGTGTATCGGGAGTGCGCACGCACAGTCTTATCAAAGTTCTGCATTCAAGACAACTTGGAACACAAAAACCAAGCACGTTGCGATGCTGAGATTGAAATTTACAAAACTGTTAGCCGGGACCAACCCAGGCATGCCTGTCTGACCTGTGTCGATACACTGACGAAACAGCTGTTGCTGGTGTTGCAGATGTGTCCTATGCTTGAAAGCACTTGCCACGTGGCGATGTCGCAAGAAATTATCAGCATGCGTGACGACGGTATTATTGGAGACAATGAAATGTTGATCCTCTACACGTATGCCAATAGCCGCATGCAGAAGATTGGTGTGAGTACCATCGTCGACGTGTTGAACATGGCCAACCGACAATTCTCTGCACACAATCAAGTGCCGGCCCCGCACGGGGCTCAGCTGATTGTGCACCAGGATATACAGAGTGTGTATGCGGATGTCAATGTTAGAATGCACTGGTTGGCAATGTTCACACAGGCAATTCAGTTTACCGGTGAGTCTTACAGGCGTCAAAAGCACGATAACAATGTTGCGCTGCAGGTCGCACTGGAGGAATACACGCCCGAAACAAAGGTGTTTGATTCTGTATTGACACAATGGCAATCGAAGCGCGCGACACCCGATGTCGTCAGAACGCAACTGAACAAAATTTTGGATTTGCAAGGCATCCCACTGCTGACTGCCATCCAGACCATAAAGGAGGGCATAGCCGACAAAACAGACCAAATAAAACAACTCATAGACACCAGCGAAGCCTTGACAGAGCAAATCCGCACGGTGGCCTGTGCTGCCGACATGCAGGAACAGCAGTTCACCACCGAGCATATCAACACACTGCGCATGGAGATCAAGAGTGATACAGCGTTGTTGGAGCAAGCCTGCGAGATACTGGACGAGAAAAGCGGCCAGCACAACACGTTCCAGGAAGCATATTCCTATCTGCTGGAACAAAACACCACTGTGCTGCGTCTGGAAACGCAGCTTGCGACGTACAAGGCCGAAGTCGCCTGCTACGACACACGGCAGTCAAGTCCACAGCAGCGCCCCGGGATACAGCAGCTGCTCACAAAAATCGCGCAGCACCATGCAGCAATCGTGCAGCACAACAAAGACATTGTGTTTTGGGAGGCACAATGCAAGCAAAACCATGCTGGGCGTGCGCAACTGCATATCCAGTACTTATGCAGCCAGGAACAACTACAAGAAAACAGGGCACAAAATGAGTTTGCGGTGCTGCGTAAACTCTGCACACAACTGATTGAAATGACGCAGTCCCTGCAGGCACAGTATGCAACCTTGTACGCAATGCAAACTCGGCACGAAACACAGGTTGAACTAGATGCGTCGCAGCAACGGGAGCAGTGCGACAAACAAATCGCCGGTTTGCAAGAGGTGCTGCAACAGTATGAATTCAAAACATTCCAAAACATTCTGAATCCTGAAATCTTCACGAATGTGTGCATGGGACTTGGGCATGTGCATCAGGCACTCACGGACACTCTCGATACAATGCAACGCGACACGGACTTTCTCTTCAACAACGCTCAGGAGTGTGACGAACAACACAACGCAAACTGTAAAAGTGTGCACACTACTTTACACAATACACACGCGCGCATGCAGCTAAGCTTGAACAATGTGGAACAGGAAGATGTCAAGGACGTGTTATATTTTAAGTTTGATTGCGATCATGTGACCTCAATGCCCCCACGACACGAAACACCCTCAGAATTTAAAGTGTTTGGCGCTAAACTCTATCTGCAACACATGTGTAAACGCTTGCTCAAGGAGGCGCAGGAAGCAAGCCAGCAAGACACTCGTTTACTTGAGAACCGGGTCGCCGAAATGGAATACTACGATGGGGCAATCGTGTCTTGCCGAGCAAGAATCGACAAATCTTACAGTTCGTATCAGACCATTTCAGCAGAGCACAACGCAGCATTTTGTTCTTTCTGCGAATTTGCCAGTCGCATGGTGGCCGAGAGCATGCAGGCGGAAGCATACATGCCCACGGACGAGCAAGGCGAGGAAACGATGGATTCCTCGACACCAGCCGCCGAGAAATTGCACGAAAGCATGCACCAGACCAGCAAAACCTTTTGTGAGACCTTGTCTAAAAATACCAAAGAGTCTGTGTTGTTGCGGACAGCATACCAGGATCTCGCCACTACGATCAACAACCGCAAGACATACGCGACAATGTGCTTGTCGGCAACAGAAGACTCCCAGCACGCTCAAGAATACACAGCGCGACTCAAAACCATACAGCAGGTTCTGTTGCTCGATGTACACGAGGACAATCTCGACTGGGCGAGGCAAAACTTTAGCAAAGCCGCTCATCACAGACAAACGTTTGTATCGCTCGAGTTGCACCATGTGCTGATGCAAGCTCAAGCACAGCACCGCAATGTACAACAATGCATACTCCAATTACGAATGCACAAGGACTACCTTCAAGCACGCATGCAAGAACGTGTGAATCAAGACGGGCAAGGATCGCCAGCGGTGCTACAGCAGTCCTTGTGGCAGGTGCTGGCCGTGCAAGAAGCAAATTTATTTGTGCACTTCAATCTTCAGCTATGCAAGACAGATTGCCACGAACAACAATGGCAACCAAGCGTCGACGAACTGGACGATTTACACTGCAGGAAAACCACCACGTTGTACGCTGACATACAGAGGCGGACGCTTCTGCAATGTGGCGTCGAAAAACAGGAAATACAACACCAAGTGAGCTTTGTCGAAGAGGCCTTGAAGCATGCCCTCATTTTGCGTGTCTTTGCGCAAAAGAGCATCAACATGGCCCGTGCCGCGTGTGTGGCTCAACACGAACAAACAGACACACAGTCGCAAGTAAGCGATTTCGTGCAGCATTTGCAAAGCTGGAAAAAAGCAGTTGGATTGTTTGAATTCCTCGAGGTGTCGGCGAGACGTGCGGACGAGCACAGCAGGAACCAAGAAACGCTGGCAGATATGCGAGTGCAAACGCACAACTCCGCCCGCAATGTGGCAGAAACCGAGCAGAAATATCTGGCCATCAAAAAAAAACATATTCTAAACATCACAAGACTATATAATGAGCATGATTTCTCCCAGGGCCGTCCTCCGAATATTGTGCAGGATCCCATATCGGGCAACGGTGAAAAGAGTGCGAAAGCGGGTCCCGTCTGGCTCATGGCAGAAACACACGCAATCAACCGCCATACCGGTGTGCAGCCGTATAATCAGGTTGCTTCGTCTGCACAGGATGACACGCTCTTTGCCTTATCGTCGTACTGGCATAACAGCATCAATACTAGTGAAGCAACGCTGGCAGCTGCCTGTTTGTGCAGACGTGCTTTTTGTCGAGCTCTGACAAATGTCTTGTTCGAGACCGCCAGAGCATCAGAGCCCAACCTCCGTGCTCCGCATCTGCACCGCCAAATCCTGACTGGCGTATTCACAGATTTTATTGGGCCCCGTGAGCGTGATTTTGCGTACGATATTTCACGAATCAAAGATGCAAGCCTCTGCGGAAACCTACTGCAGAAACACACCACACCCAGTTTGGAACTGCCGGGCGACGTCACCACTGCTGGCGATGCTCCTGTTGATGGCAAAGCACGTGGACGGCAACCACGACGACCGACAGCAAATACAAGCAAACAGTCTGCTACTAAGAGTACAGGTGCAAATAGTACAGTTTCAGGTAGTGCTCAGACCATATCACCAAGCACAGATGCAGCTGGTGGAGGTGGTTCAGGTGGTGGGGAGGATCCACCACCACCTTCGAGTAACACAAGTGGTAATTCGCATGAAGTGGATGATAATGAAAATAAAATCGATGCATTAATAAAAGCGCAGGAAAAACAAAGACAAGACAAAAAAAACGCCAAGACTCGTACATTGATGATACGTAATTTAGAAATACCTGACACAAGTCAAGACAATACATCAAAAGATGGTGACCGTGTAGACGTTGGTGCTGAGATAAACTCTCGCGGAGACGCAATTGTAAAAACAGAAGTTGACAGTGGTGATGGCACTGATGTTGAAAAAACCACAAGTGCACATAGTCCCGTTGCAGCTGATTCCACGACAAAACCACTGCCAATAAGTGAAGCTGGTGCGGGTGATGATGATGGTAGAGGTATGGAACCACAAGCCACAGATACTCTTCCTTATCCTGTGTTGTATGCTGCAGAAGTTGAGCGTGGTGATCTACGTGCCTCCAACGTTGAGAGCACAGACAAATCGAGAACACAGTTTGTTGCAGATGATTCTCAAAGTAACACAGGTGGTAGGTCATCTGCAGTGGAGGAAAAATATGCTCCAGTTGAGATAGAGGCATGGTTACACGAGCTGATCTCAGAAATAGAAGAAGACGCGGTCGACGTCGATCCAGGCAAAAAGTCTGCTGCTACTGGTAATAAAAGCGCATCTGGTTCAGTTTCAAGTGGTGATAAGACCACATCACTAACAACAGATGAAGGTGGTGGAGGTGGTGAGGAGGATCCACGACCATCTTCGGGTAACTCACCTAGTGGACGTCAAGTGGATGATGAACAGATATTAGAGAGATCTCTAGAACAACATGTGTGTCAACGTTTTCTAGATGGAGGCCTCTTGGATGATTTAGCTTCTTCTCAGAGAATGCCAAAGGTCAAAACCGAAAAAGACGATGATAATAGTGCGGGTGTCTCTGGACAAGGCATTGGTTCACAAGAAGAAAATGCTGGGTCACGTAGTCCCCGTGGTGAAGACAGTGCCCCAAGTAATGATGGCTCATTCGGAAATGGCACTGACCATTCGAAAAAAAAAACGCCTCTATTGCCTCTTCCTGATGGTGACCCTGGTTTGGGTGACGGAGGAGGTGACGTTGGAGTTGAAAGCACAAACACATTGGGAACAGACACAACCTTGTCGCGTGAAGCAGGTGCAACGGAAACAGGTCGGCAACAATATGGACATGGTGTACTTGATAATATCCGGTCAAAGGTCAAAGACGAAAAAAAAGATGATGATGGTGTGGGTGTCTATGGACAAGGCAGTGCTTCACCAGAAGATTATGCTCTGTTACCCGATCCCCATGGTGTAGACCGTGCCCCGAGTGACCCAGACACACCCGGACTGCACACTGGCCATTTGAATTCACCAACGCCTCCAATGCATGCTGCTGCTGGTGTTCCTGGTTTGGGTGACGGAGGAGGTGTTGTCGGAGAAAGTCTGTATGCCCTAGGTGATTATGACAATGAAGGGGCAGGTGCTGTTGATGTTTTGCAGAGATTTCAGGACAAATCCGAACTTGCGAAAGATTCGGACAAGGATGTAGTGCATGAACGACGTTTGGCCAGTGTTGACAGCATAGACACATTGAGGTCAGACACACCCTTGTTGCATGGACCCGAACCGCTTGTTGCAGATGATTCTCAAAGTAACACAGGTGGTAGTTCAACTGTAAAAACAGAATATGCTCCAGTTGAGATGGTGGCATCATTATTCGCGCACGTCATAAAAACAGAAGATGACGCGGACAACGTAAAACAATATCCTATTTCTCAAAGACATAGTGGCAACCTGCTTGACACAAATGCACACGATCTCGGACAGGACACTGAGCATATGAATTCAACAGAAGTTGGCAGTGCTGCTGACAATGAAGAGGCAGGTGCTGGTGATAATTTGCAGACAGTTCAGGTCAATCCCGAACCTGCGAAAGATTCGGACAAGGATGTAGAGGATAAACAACGTGTCGCCAGTGTTGACAGCAGAGACACATTGTGGCCAGACACAACCCCCTTGTCTGGACCACAACAGTTTGTTGAACTTGATTCTCAGAATCACAACAAAAATGAAACATCTGAACATGAGAGACCAAAAGAAGCAGCAGAAAAACATGGGTTGTCAGTTGAAGTTATGGCAGAAACTGATGCTGGTACTGCTTTGTGGCAAAATCCCACAACTTCTTCAGCAACAAGAATGCAGCAAACAAATTTGACTACAGGAAATGCCACATTTTCATCATTACACACCGCAAGTATAGAAGCACAGACTGGTGAGGCAGGTGGTGTTTCCACGTCAAATATAGACATGTTATTTTCTGATGTGAAAAAGGTACATGACACACACAACATGATTGAGACCATATACCAAGCACAGCGAATACTTGTACAAAAAAAGGTACAATTACAAGCAAAATTAGCAATAGACACTGACACGTCGAAATTTCAACTACATGTAAGACGCCAAACTATTTATGCAAGCATAGAGTTTAATGACATAATGAAACTGCAGGGTTCGTGTTGCAGAACCTTACGATCGGAATTGAACGAGGAAACAGTAATTTTTGATGTTTGCACACAACTACAAAAATTTTCCCCGAATGCCATACTTGACCTATCAAGACAACGTGACAATTTGCAGGCGCAATTCGATGTGTATGACTCATATACACACAGAACATCAGTTATGCTGGCTTCAAAACTAAGGAACTGTCGTGTTTTGCAACTACGTTCCGAGAGAAAAGATTTGGAATTACGACAAGCGCAATACATGATTTGTGATCTTAAAAGAGAGTGCACTAACATAATTAATCAGAGTATTGCCGACATTCGCATGGTAGCAAAAGAACTCGACACCATGTGTGTCGACCAAACGAAACAATTCGATTTGCAATGGCGAGCATTTTCAGATAGACTCAGTCACACTCAGCAAAGAGAGAGTATAACAAAGTATTTCCAACAAGCCTATGTGAACTTGCAGCAAACAAAAGAAAACAATTTACGCCAGATACGAGAAGAACATACACTTACAAGTGAAAACATGAAAAATGAATACAGAAGTATGCAAGCAAAATTGAATCAGTATGACACTATATTAAACCAATTGTATAACACAACACAAAACCCGCTGCAAGATCTCGAAGTTTTATTAGGCAATTTGGGGCTTTACTGTCAGAATCGTCAGAGCGATCAACGGATAATACTGGCAAAAAATAGAGATATCAAAATCTTGCAGTTGGCCGCCGATGAAAACAAGCGGGAACAAAAATCGCAAAAGGATGCATGGGATCAAACGTTGTCTTCCTCTGACAGTATGCTATTGGTTTGTGAACAAAACGCAAAAGAACTGGAGACAATGCGAGAAGTCTTATCAAAAAAGCTGGCGTCTGCACAGCAGGAATCCAAAATGAAAGATGAAAAACTGATGGCTGCATTGGGAACGACAGATCAAAAAAACCGTGTTTTCTTGACAGAGAATTATCAAAAACACAGTGCTTTATTGACAGAGAAAGATGAAAAACACGCTGTTGAATTGGAAACGAAAGATAAACAACACGATCATATGTTAAAAACACAAGATGAAGAGGCCCAGAGACAATTAGAGAAAATGGACAGACATATGAAAAATATTGAAAAAATGTTAAGGGAAAAGGAGGATACTATTGTAGACAGTCGAAGGCAATATGACGACATCAAGGACAAAATCGAACAGCAAATTGCGTCTACGCCTCCTCCGCATACAGAAGCTAAATATGGTGAACTTGGAACTCAGCTGGCAGATGTACAACGCGAAGAGCGCAATGTTGAGTCAGATACACTCAGGAGCACCAAAACAGCATTGCAAGAAGAATCTTCCAAAATACAACAAGAAGCCTCCACTCAAACAAGCCAAAATGGCTGCACAGAAACTATTCTTCATCAAATTAAGGCATATGTGCAAAAAATCGACGAACAATTGCAACAACTGAGAGATGATACAGCACGTATAGCACGTACAGGACGCCCGCTCCCCCAAGGTGAAAATATAATATCCGAATTGGGCATGAAATGGCCTATTTTTTCTCGACATTATCTACGTGTGCATAACGATTCTTGTTCGGAACCCCCTTCTCGAGAACCAAGCATTTCTGGTCACTCTGTTTGCAAGCACAGGACATTGACACCTTACATGTTTGTATTCAGGCTAGCACTGATAAAGGAGTACATGCAGCGTATGCACCAGAATCCAAATCCAGATTACGAATACTCTTTGCATACGAGATTCATAGCGGATGATGCTGATAAGTCGCAGGATGTGGAAATGTGGAATCTGATGATTTGTGATATCTGTGAACAAAATACCAACATGCAAGAAAAAATCATACGTTGCTCGCAGAAATTTTTTTTTGAAATTGTTTGTAGGAAGAAACAAACTTTTGAATGGCATGATATTCCTACACCAAGTGTCGGTCTGAATGTCACATGGCAATTTTTGATGTATGTGTCCGACGCTGTATGGCATAAACAACGTAGTGAAGCATGGAAAAAATCGCTTTTGAATTTTTTGCTGCTTACACCAAGCCATAGCGAGGAAGATTGAGACCCTGAACATAGCGAGGAAGACTCTGACAGAGAATATATGTGTTAGCATATGTGTCTTAACATCACATGTCTCCAGATCATATTTTTTTGGAAAAAAAGTGTTGATGGCGTAAATACTACTAGATCTACATTTCGTTATAGGTCACGGAATAGGACTGTAACATGGGGTAGAAGCCTCTTATGGGCCCTTTTGGCATATGATGCATTGATTTTTGATATCATTTGAAGTAGAGGTGTTCTATAATAAACGCGTATTTGGTCAATTCGTATATACATTTTGGTACTTTTGCTGCGTTTTAATGTAATTCAATAAAGATATACTCAAGTAGTTCTTTTCGCAACCTCGAGCGTCTTTTAGACAGGATGGTTTCTCCAGTCTAGGCCCCGAGCAGGTAGACTGTTTGCAAAC